>Ga0222714_10003093_pt1 | contig 17183 bp, 19 predicted proteins | sample C33_3DmetaG_FD_165048 | JGI IMG/M metagenome (GOLD analysis project Ga0222714, IMG submission 165048) | Estuarine water microbial communities from San Francisco Bay, California, United States - C33_3D | ecosystem: Environmental > Aquatic > Marine > Unclassified | place: USA: California...
ATATTAAATATTATTAAAAATAATAAATATAATGATATTATTAAAAATAAAAATTTATCCCATGATGAAAAAAAAGAAGTAATAGATAAGTTTAAAAAAATAAGACTAATAAAACAAAAAAAACCAACTAACAGAAATATTATTGAAATGATAAAAATTATAAGATCTGAAATTTCAAAAAAATATAAAATTTCTGAACAATTAATCTCCAATAATAATGACACAAAGATTTATATAGAAAATTTTATTAAAAAAAGAGGTCTATGGAGAGAGAAAATTTTTTACAAAATAACTGACCGGTTAATTAAATACAAACTACAAGTTAAAATTAAAAATAACAATTTTATCTTTAATTAAACTGATAAAACTTTGTTAATGATTTTTAAATCAATTTTTTTTTTTCTGGATAAACTTTCGTGATCAATTTTTATAACAAATTCATTCACAGCTTCATAAGTTCTGTCAATTTTTTTTACTATATACATTAACAATTCTTTTTTAATTTTAATTTGTCTATTAGAAAATTGTTTTGATAAAATTAGATATAAAAGATGATCTGAAGGGTTAAGGATTTCAAGATTCAAAACAGATCTAAGCCTTGATTTTAAATCATTTAAATTAAAAGACATAACTGAAGTATCTAATTCTGATGAAAAAATTAAAAATTTATTATTATTTTTGTACTCATTAAATATTAAAAAAAGCAAATCTTCCCTATTAGAAGTTGCAAGATCTTCAATAATAAGTTTTTTTTGGTTCAACAAAAAATCAATATTATCATTTGAAATATTCGAGAATGATATTTTAAAAAAAGAATTAATGTTTGCAAAAATTGTTAATAAAAAACTTTTTCCGCATTTTTTTGGGCCATAAATATTTAAAATATTATTTTCCCAATTGGGAAATTTGAACAAATAATTATAGGCCAATTTATTACTCTCACATATACAAAAATCATCTTTTAGGAAAACTTCATCTTCGTTTAAATTAAATACTTGCTGTTTAGTCATTGTAAATAATTATCCAGTTATTAACCGTTTCTTTTAAAATAATTTTTTTATATTCAAGATTTTTTTTAAGATCTTCTATGGAGCTTGTAAAATAAATTTTTCCTTTAAATAATTTAGAAGAAATTTCTAAATTTCTTAATTCACTTACCCCTGTTGTACTATTAATCGCTGTCCTTAAATTGTTAAGTTGATTCAAACTTCTAATTTGGGAAGTAAACTCAATTGACAGGGCTGTGCTTGAAATAATAGTATTTTTATTTTTCCATATATTTTCTGAAAATGATTTTACTTCTTCTATTATATTAATTAAACCTGTTTCTAGATTATTTTTATCTATTTTTTTTGAAGCTGATCTAAAATAATGAACACCATCTAAATTTAATTTATATGAAATATTATTTTCTACTGAGTCTAAATCTACTAATAAAACAAGTGAATTAGTTAAACCATATTTTTTTATAACATTTTTTTCATCAATAAATTTAATATTGAAATTGTTTAATAATAAATTTTTTCTATCTGTCAAATCGCCCTCGGGTAGTAGATAATCAACCAGAAAATTCTTATATTTAGTATTATTCCAATTATTTAATATAAAATTATCATTCCAAATAAAAATGTTTTCATTTTTTTTTATAATTGGAAATACCATTACTGGTTCGCTTACAATATCTGTATATGAAATGTTTCTTTGATTAAAAAATTGTTTAATTTTTTTTTTATCAAAATTTATGGACAAATTAATTTGATATTCGGGACCAACTTTTTTTTCATCTAAGATATTTACTTTTAATATTGTCTCTTTTATTTTTGATGATTCGATATTTTTAATCTTCCAATATTCTTTTTCTATTATTAATCTTTCCGACAAAAACTTGAACGAATCTATAATTCCTCTATCTATTAAATTTGACCTAAAATCTTTTGTATTAACAAATTTTTCCTTTAATATAATACCATCAACAGTATAAACATCTCCATAAGCTCTGTTAGTAATTGATAAAAATAATATAAAAAAAATAACTTTTTTGATAATTTTACTATATTGTCTAAAATTAAAATAATAATTCATATTTAATAATGCCAAAAAAAAAATTTACCTACAAACAAAGTGGTGTTGACATTACTACCACAAATAATCTTGTAAAATATATTTCCAGTTTATCCAACAAAACTATAATCAAAGGTAGTAAAGTAAAATCTTTTAAAAATATTGGCGGTTTTGGTTCATTATTCGATCTTTCTCAATACAAAATTAAAAACCCTGTGCTTGTATCCTCCACGGATGGTGTAGGTACTAAGCTTGAACTGGCTAACGAAATGGGAAAATTTGATACAATTGGTATCGATCTTGTTGCTATGTGCGTTAATGATCTTATTGTTCAAGGAGCAAAACCCTTATTTTTTTTAGACTATATTGCAGTTGGTAAAGTCATTCCAAAAAAATATAAGGATATTTTAAAAGGAATTGCAAAAGGTTGTGAAATTGCCAAATGCTATTTAGCAGGAGGAGAAACTGCGGAAATGCCAGGAGTATATGAAAGGCAAGGTTTTGATCTTGCTGGTTTTTCAGTGGGGGTAGTTGATAAAAATAAAATTTTGAGTGGTGATAAAATTAAAAAAAATGATTTGATTCTTGCTGTACCATCATCGGGAGTTCACTCAAACGGTTTTTCTTTAGTGAGAAAAATTTTAAAAGAAAAAAGAATAAAATATAACAAGAAAAATAAAAAACTTTACCAAACATTAATTGCTCCTACAAAAATTTATGTAGAAGAGATCAATAAACTAATAGATTCAAATCTTATTAATGGAGCTTGTAACATTACGGGGGGAGGGTTGATTGAAAATATTCCTAGAGTTTTGCCTAATGAGATAACTGCTAGAATTAACTTGAATAAAATTAAAGTCAAAAAAATTTTTTCTTGGATACATCATTGTGGTGTTGAGGAAAAAGAGATGCTTCGAACATTTAATTGCGGAGTTGGGTTTGTTTTATTTGTTAAAAAAAATTACCTTAAAAAAATAATCAAAATATTTCCATCGTCTTTCAAGCCTTATATAATTGGTGAAATTATACAAAAATCTTCTTCAAAAATTGAATTCGAGGGTAGGATTAATTTTTAAAATAAAATAATTTACTAATCTTTCGAAAAGAATAACTCTATCTCTCTTTTTGCACTTTCCAAAGAGTCTGAGCCGTGAACTGAATTTTTATCTATTGATATTGCAAACATTTTTCTAATAGTTCCCTCTTTTGCATCTTTGGGATTAGTAGCTCCCATTAAATCTCTATTTTTTTGGATAGCATTTTTGCCCTCTAAAATCATAGCTACCAACGGCCCTGAACTTATATAATCGCAAAGATCTTTAAAAAAAGGGCGTTCAGAATGCATTTCATAAAATTTTTGCGCAAATTTTAAATCTACGTGTATTTTTTTTATTTTTTTTATAACTAGATTGTTTTCCTCAAAAACATTTACTATTTTTCCTATTAAATTTCTCTCTACTGCATCAGGCTTAATTAAAGATAAAGTTTGCTCCATATTATTTTTCGTAATGCTCCTTTACAAGTCTATTTAATAATTTGACACCATATCCGGTTGCACCTTCTGGTACAACTTCTGTATCTTTTTTTGTCCAGGCCATTCCTGCAATGTCAAGATGAGCCCATGGGGTACCTTTTCTAATAAATCTTTGCAAAAATTGAGCAGCAGTAATTGAGCCTCCCCCTCCTGAATAATTAATATTTTGCAAATCAGCTATTTTGGAATCCATCAAACGATCGTAATTTTCATGCAATGGAAATCTCCATGCTTTTTCATTGTCTTTTAATCCCATTTCATAAATTTGTTTTGCTAAATTGTCATTATTAGAAAACAAACCGGCATACTCATTTCCTAAAGAAACAACTATTGCTCCAGTTAGAGTAGCCAAATTAATAATAAATTTTGGATTGAATTTATCTTCAGTATATGCAATCGCATCAGCAAGCACTAATCTTCCCTCGGCATCTGTATTTAAAACTTCAATAGATTGCCCTGAATAACTCTTTACTACATCACCTGGTCTTTGCGCATTACCGTCAGCCATATTTTCTACCAAACCAACAACCCCAATAGCATTAACGTTTGCTTTTCTTAGTGCCAAAGTTTTCATAAGGCCAGTGACCGTACCTGCTCCACCCATATCGTACTTCATATCTTCCATATGAGACGCTGGTTTTAACGAAATTCCGCCGGTATCAAAGCAAACACCTTTACCAACAAAAGCTATGGGTTTTTCTTTGGATGATTTAAGTCCATTCCATTTCATAACAGCTAGATACGATTCATTTGAACTACCCTGGCCCACACCTAGCAAGGCGTTCATTCCCAGAGATTTCATTTTTTTTTCATTAAAAATTTCTACTGAGATACCAATATTTTTAAGTTTTAAAATTTCTTTTACAAAATTTCTAGGATTTAAAATATTAGCTGGTTGAGTAACTAAATTTCTAGTCAATTCTATACCATGATAAATATTTAGTGCATCATTAATTGCCTTTTTAACTTTATCTTTTGAGTTGGTAGCTACATATAAAGATTTTAACGAAACTTTTTCTTCATTTTTTTTTAATTTATAATTTGTAAAATTATAGCTCCTAGATAAAAAACCTAAGAAGAAATTGGAGCAAAATAAAAAAATATTTTTTTTAATGATCGGAGAAGTTTCAATCAAAATAGTAACACTTGAGCAGCTTTCTAACTCTTTAAATATGATTCCACCTGATTTTTGATAATCAAAGTCAAGATCGGTTTCTTTCAATTTATATAAAAGAATTTTTTTTTTCAGATTATTATTAATTAAATCAAACTTAATAAAATTAGCTTTAGCAATATCTTTTTTAAATAGATTAATTTGCCTTAGATCATCTTTAGAAAAAATACTTGATTGATTTTCAAAGTTGAAATTATCATCTATGAACGCCACAATTGCTGTGACTTCTTTATTTAAATTGTAAGAAATGTTAAACATATATAATAATAAGTTGTATGACTAATTGCACAATTTATGTTTAAAAACAAGCTGAACATTTATTTTTTAACAGAAATATCTAAATCATTCTTTTTTGTAATAACTATTTTGTCTTTGCTATTATGGATTATGCAAGCTGCAAGATTTTTACATTTGATAACAGAAAATGGGATACCTATTATTGACTATGTTCAATATATTCTATTTTTGTTTCCAAAATCTGTATCACAATTAATGCATTTTAGTTTTTTAATAAGTATTTTTTTATCATTAATAAAATTACAAAATAATAAAGAATTAGAAATTTATTGGGTATCAGGTATCAGTAAGAAAGAAATAATAAATTTAATTATTAAAATTTCTTTTATAGTAACAATAATTGCTCTAGTGTTATATTGCCTCGTAGCACCATACACCAATGGAAAATCTAGAAAAATTCTTGAGAATTCTCAATTTTCAGTAATAAATTCCCTGGTTAAACAAAATAACTTTAACTCACCACTTAAGGGAATAACAATTTTTGTTCATAAAAATGATAATCAAGGAAACTTGGAAAAAATATTTATATTTGAAAAAAATAAAACTATAATTTCCAAAAAAGGAAGGGTTTTAAGCAACAAAGAAAAAAAATATTTAGAACTTACAGCTGGTACAATACATGAAAAAAATTCAAATAATAAAATTACAACTATTAAGTTTGATGAAACTTTATATGATTTTACAAATTTTGAAAATGACATCATTACGTTTCCAAAGGCACAAGAAAGAAGTTTAATTTCTATTATTTCTGAATATAGATTATCAAATAATTTAAATTTTCTACAAGAAATACACAAAAGGTTGATTAAACCTCTTTTTATTCCTGTTATTGCACTTCTGTGCTGCTTTATTCTTTATAGCCATAATGAAAAAATTAGCACAAATAAAATTAAGATTTTTACATTTATTTTTTCAACACTAGTAATTATTTTTATAGAAATTTTAATAAACCTAAGCACTTTAAATTCATACTTTAAGTATCTTCTTTATCTATCTCCTTTTGTATTTTTTATTGCGATTAATACAATTTTAATAAAATTTTTAAAAAATGAAACAATTTCCTTACAAAAAAATATCATATGAAAAAAAATGTTCCTACAAAAATTATAAACTATCTTATTTCAGAATTTTCCTACTCTCTACTGACGGTAATATTGGTTTTTATTTCCTTATCTCTATTAATAAATTTTGTTGAAGAAATTGGATTCTTTAAGGAAAAAAAGGTAGAAAACTTAATTATTTTATTAAGTTATCTATCTTTAATAAAAACTCCAAATACATTATTAGAACTTTCAATTTTTATTTTTTTATTTTCTGGCATACTTTTTTTTGTAAAAATTCAGAAAAATAATGAAATAAATACCATTTTACTATCTGGAATTTCTAAAATATTACCAATCATTACTATAGGATTATTTTCTTTTGTATTGGGGATTTTTATAATTTCAATAATTAGTCCAATTTCCTCCAATTTATTAAAAATTTATGAAAAAACAAAAAGAAATTATTCAAACGATAATTTAATCGTTATTAATAAACAGGGACTTTGGTTTATGGAAATCCTTCCTGATGAATATAATATTGTAAGGGCTGATACTATTTCAAATAATGATTTTTCCAAACTATCCAATGTTACGATTTATAATTTAGATAAAAATTTTAATTTTGTAAAAAGAACAGATGCTCAAGTTGCAAAAATATCTCATAAAAGTTGGAATTTAGAAAATTCCAATATAATATCAGATAATGAAAACGTTGAAATAAAGTATAATACTTACCTAAACCTAACTTATATTTCATCAATAAATATTGATGATCTAAAAGAATACTTTTCAAATGCTAACACTGTATCTTTTTGGGATATTAAAAATAATATAGAAAACTTCAATTCAAGAGGATATTCGGCAGATGAGCTCAAAATTAAATTTCACAAATATCTTTCTCTTCCTTTTTATTTATTTGGAATGATTTTATTGTCCACTCTATTTACAATAGCCATAAATAAAGAATATAACACTTTAATGTATTTATTTTTTGGTTTAATTGCTGGTTTTTTAATATTTTTTTTAAATGATCTGTCCATAGCTGTTGGTCTTTCAAATAAGTTGCCACTTGTAATTTCGGTTTGGACACCAGTAGTGATAATTATGCTCTTAAGTGTTTTTAATTTAATAAAAATTCATGAAAAATAATAATAAAATTAAAATTTTATACATACTTTTTTCAATTTTTTTTTTAATTGATATTCAAAATTCTTTTGCCGAAACTTCAATTTATAGTTTAGAAGGAGGTAGGTTAATTTATAAAAATGATAACAAATTAATTATTGCCGAAGGTAACGCCTTGGCCAGGAATAATAATGGAAAAGAAATTTTTGCTGATAAAATTATTTATAATAAAGATAAAAATACAATAATCACTGAACCAAAATCAATTTTCAAAGATAACAAAGGTAACACATTATTTGCTGATAAATTTATATATGACATTAAATTAAAACAAATCGAAGCTACCTCAAACGTTAAATTTTTAGACAAAAATGGAAATTTATTTCAATTTACAAAATTAATATATTTCGACGACGCAGAACGTGGGGTGGGAGAAAATTTAGTTGCTACTTTAAAAGACAAAAGTTCTATTGAAAGTGAACGCGCTGAATTTGATAACAATTTAAAAACATTAATATTTGGAGAAAATAAAAAATTAAATTTTTTTGAAAGGTTAAGAAATTTATTTAAAAATAAAAACACTACTTATACCTCATGTGAAAATAAAGAAAAAACACCAAAAACAATAGAAGATAGATGTCCAGCTTGGAGTATAGCAAGTCAAACTAATATTCATGATCAAAATGAAAAAATGCTTTATCATTACAACACTCTAATTAAAATTAAAAATGTTCCAGTTTTTTATACACCATATTTTGCCCACCCTGATCCATCGGTTAAAAGGAAAAGTGGATTTTTAACTCCTTTAATTAAAAACATAAGTGATCTAGGACAAACTATTAAAATCCCTTATTTTTTTGAAATTGATAAAAAGAGAGACTTTACTTTTTCACCGATTTACTATTTTAACGAAAACTCTGTTTTTCTTGGAGAATATAGGCAGCAAAACGAAAATAGTAAATTTTATATAGATACAAGCTATACACAAGGATACAGAAACACAAACAAAATATCATCTGATGGTAGTTTAATTCAAAGGAGTGCCGGAGCAAAAAATCACTTTTTTTTTAATTTTTTAGGAAGCTATAATGATCTTTTATTTGATAAAAATGATGTAGAAATTAACATTCAAAGAGTTTCGCAAAAAAATTATTTAAATGTTCACCAAATTAATACGGATCATGTAAAGCAGGAAATGACTTCTTTAAATAATAATATTATTTTAAACTCTTATCAAGATAACAAAAAAATGAATATTAGAACAAATATTTATGAAAATCTAAGCATTGATAACTCTAATACAAAGTACCAGTATACGTTTCCATCAATTGACTTTTCTAATTTTTTTAAAAAAAGTGAATATAATATTGGCTTATCAAACTCTTTTTCGGCAACAAATTTTGGTGGCGATTCAAATCAGGCTTATTTAAATAATAAAATTGATGTGAATACAGATTCTAAACAATTTAAATCTATAGAAAACTTTTCTAATATTTTTAAGGCTTCAATAAATAATGTTAATTTTAATAATCAAAATATTAATTACCAAAAAGAAAATCTAAATTCAAATATTTATGTTACTGGCGCGATAGAGACAAGTTACCCATTAATTAATATTGATAATTTAAATGAACAAATTATTACACCAAAAATTTTCACAAAATTTACCTCTGGATCTATGACTAATTCTAATAGTCAAAATAAAATTCTATCCTATGATGACATCTACTCTATGAATAGAATGAATAATGTAATTACTCCAGAAACTGGTGCAAGCATAGGATATGGCGTTGAGTATAATGGTATAAAAAAAAATACAAATAACGACATTATACAAAAAATTGATTTTTCAATAGGACAAGTAGTTAAACCTGAAAAAAATGACGAGATGCCAAACACTTCGACTCTTAGAGATACAAGATCTGCATTTGTTGGCAGTGCATATTACAAAAAAAATATTAAAAATATTAATTACACGCAAAATCATGATATTTTTGATGCTAAATATGATTATATTGTATCAAAAAATTTTAATAAAATATTAAAAAGCTCTATAATTAATAATATTACATTGTCTAAAAATACATTTACGGGCACCTATTACGAAACTCACGATGTTAGTAACGAGCATTATGCAGAAATGAAATTTTCTAGGAAATTTGGCAATGATGTAAATTTTTTGTTTGGAGGGCGAATAAATATTCAGGATAATTTTACTGAAAATAATTTTATTGAAACCAATTGGGAAAACGATTGCATAAAATTAGGACTAAATTTATCTAAAACATTTTATAAAAATGAAGAAATTCGACCTACAAAAAGTCTTTCTTTTATATTTGTACTAAAACCTTTTGGAAATTTATCACCAAATCTTTCTGGTTTTTTAAATTAGTTTAAATGAAAAAATTTTTTTTTTTAAGTTTTCTTTTTTTTCAAATAACACACGCTAATCCAGAAATTTTTACAATAGCAACTGTAAATCAAACAATTATAACAAATTTAGATATAAAATACGAAATTAGTTTATTAAAAATATTGAACAAAGATTTAATTGATAAAATTAAAAATGCAGATGAGTTTGCAACAACATCCCTCATTGAAGACTCTTTAAAAAAAGAAGAAATTAAAAAATACAAGATAGAAGCTACAAAAAAAAATTTAGACGAGAAATACTATGAAATTTTTAATCAATTAAATATTAATAGTAATAATTTACCTGCCATCATCAATGATAAAGTATTAGATAGAATTAAGCGTGACATTGAATGGAATATTTTAATTTCAAAACTTTACACATGGAAAGTGAGTATAAATTTAAAAGAAGTTGAAGAAATTCTTAAATCTACAAACAAAGATTTAGAAACAAAAGAATATATTTCCAAAAAAGAACAAATTATTAATAATGAGAAAAATAAAAAATTACAAATATATTCTCAATACCATTTAAATAATTTGAAGAAAAATTCAATAATCAAATTTACAAAATGAAAAAAATTGTTTTGATTGTAGTCTCAGATCCTCATAGTGTTAATTATGAAATAATCAAAAAAAGCTTATTCTTTTTTAAAAATAAGAGAAAAAATAAATACATTTTTATTGGATGTAAAAAAGAATTTTTTAAAAAAATACGTACAAAAAATAAAAATATTAATTTTATAAATATTAAAAAAAATACTAATACCAAAATTTATTTAAAAAATTGCTTTGAAAAAGCATTTAAACTTTTGCAAAAAAGACATGCAAATGCACTAATAAACATGCCTCTTGATAAAAAATTTTTACCTAAAAACTATGTAGGTTTTACTGAATACATATCTGATTTTTTTAAAAAAAAAAACAAAACTACTATGCTATTGTTTAATAATAGTTTCTCTGTATGCCCCAATACTACACATATACCTCTGAAACTTGTTAGTTCAAAACTTTCAAAAAAAAAAATTATCACAAACATTAAAAATATTTTAGTCTTTTACAAACAAATAATTAAAATTAAAAATCCCAAAATTGCTTTAATGGGACTTAATCCTCATAATGGAACTGACTTCAATTTTTCTACTGAAGAAAATAAAATCATCATACCATTAATTAATTCCAAAAAATTCTATCCCAATAAAATTTTAGGACCAATTTCTCCTGACACTGCTTTCAATCGTATTAATAAGCTTAAACTAAACTGCTTAGTAGGTAATTATCATGACCAAGTTTTACCTACCTTTAAATATATAAATAATTTTAATGCTATAAATATCACTTTAGGACTCCCCTTTTTAAGAATTTCACCTGATCACGGAGTTGCAACTGATATAATTGGAAAAAATTTAGCAAACCCTGATAGTTTTTTATATGCATTAAATTTTTTAGAAAAATACTACAAACGTATATGAAAAAAAAATTCGGTCAGAATTTTTTAATTAATCAAAATATCATAGACAAAATTTTAGAAATTGCACAAATAAATAGCAAGTCAATTGTTTATGAGGTTGGTCCTGGCAATGGTGTGCTGACTAAGGAAATATTACTTCGCAATCCAAAGCAATTTCTAGCTATTGAAATTGACAATTCTTTAAAAAAAAATTTAGACCATTTATTCAATAAAGATAATCATAAAATTTTTTTTTCTGATGCTTTAAGTTTTGATGAAACTACTTTTTTTAAAAAAAATGCTCTAATCATAGGCAATTTGCCATACAATATTTCTTTAAAATTATTAACAAAATGGATTTATCAATTACTGCATCGTGCTTGGTTTGATGAAATGATTTTAATGTTTCAAAAAGAGGTTGCGGAAAGAATAGTGGCTCAAGAAAATTCTAAAAAATTTGGTAGAATAACATTATTGGTCTCTGCTTTTTTTAATGTGACGAAAATTTTAGATGTAGATAAATCAAATTTTTATCCATCTCCTAAAGTTGATTCGAGTGTTTTGCATTTTAAAATTTTAAAAAATCCTGATTTTGATATCAATAATATTAATAAATTAGAGTACTTAACAAAAAATTTATTTTCAAATAGAAGGAAAAAAATTAAAAACAAAATTAAAATTCTTTTCAACGATTACATTATTAAAAAATACAATCTTAATAATTATTATGATTTAAGAGCAGAAAACTTAAAAAAACAAACTATTTTCTTTCTAGCAAAATTACTGGAATAATATTATTAAAAATTTAGACCTAAATATCTATTCGGTCTACAAAAGTTGATTTCTAATATTGTTTTAATTTTCTCTATACACTTTTCTAGATTATCATTTACAACAATATAATCATATTCTTTCCAATGCATAATTTCTTTTTTTGCTTTACTCATTCTATTCTTAACAAAATCTTTGGTGTGTTTTCTTTTTTTTAGTCTTTTTTCAAGCTCCTTAAGAGATGGAGGTAAAATAAATATGCTCAATGTATCGTTTGGTAATTTTTTTCTAATTTGTCTTGCGCCTTGCCAGTCAATATCCAGTAAAATATTATTTCCTTTTTTTAATTTTTTCAAAATTTCAGAATTTAATGTCCCGTAAAAATTATTAAAAACTTTTGCATATTCTAAAAAAGCGCTTTGTTTAATTTTTTTTTTAAAAAAATCTAAATTTACAAACTTATAATCTTTTCCTTGCGTTTCTCCTAATCTTGGTTCCCTCGTCGTTAAAGACACAGATAATTTTATATTGGAAACTGTAGTGACTAATTTTTTTGCTATCGTAGATTTTCCAGCCCCTGAAGGGGATGAAATAACTATTAGCAAGCCACTTTTTTTCTTTTTTAACAAAAACTATTTAGCTGATTTTTCAATAAATTTAATAGCATCACCAACAGTTAATATTTTTTCTGCTTCACTGTCAGATATTTCAGCTCCAAACTCTTCTTCAAATGCCATAACTAATTCGACTGTATCTAAACTATCAGCACCTAAATCATCAATAAAACTTGCATCTTCAGTTACCTTTGCTGCATCTACTCCTAAATGATCTACAATAATTTTCTTAATTTTTTCAGCTACTTCACTCATAATTGTCCTTTTTGTTAAATATTAATTATAAAAATGCTTTAGATTATTAAATTAAAATAATCAAGCCATATACATTCCTCCATTTACATGGAGTGTTTCTCCTGTGATGTAATTTGATAAATCTGAGGCTAAAAATACCACTGCATTCGCTATATCGTCTCCTGCACCCATTTTTCCCATTGGAATATTGTTTAATAAGATTTTTTTATGCTCCTCTTTAAGCGATGCTGTCATGTCAGTTTCAATAAATCCTGGTGAAATACAATTTATTCTTATATTTTTTTTAGCATACTCTTTTGCTAGAGATTTGGACATTGCTATAATCGCAGCTTTAGAGCTTGCATAATTAGCCTGTCCTACATTTCCCAAATGTGCAACTACAGAACTTATATTTATAATTGATCCATTTTTATATTTAATCATTCGTTTAATTGCCTCTTGGCACATTAAAAAACTAGAGGTCAAATTAAGATCAATTACATCAGACCATTCAGCTTTATTCATTCTAATAGCAAGATTATCTTTCGTAATTCCTGCATTGTTAATTAGAACATCTAAGCCTCCCAATTTATCCATACAAATATTAAACAAATTTTCAATTTGATCGTGATTACTAAGATTAAAAACTTCCACAAAAATATTGGGATATATTTTTTTAACTCTGTCTAAATTTTCTTTATTAGAACCAATAATTAATATTTGTGAATTTAGTGAATACAGTTTTTTTAGAATTGAAAGACCTATTCCTCTAGAACCTCCTGTCAAAATTACTTTTTTGTTTTCCAAATTTACATTTAACATAATCAATTTTGTGTATCAGCTAAATCATTATAGCTTTTTACTAAAATATCTTGTTTAAATCTTTTAAGCATACCACTAAGAGACTTGCCAGGTCCAATTTCAGTAAAACTTTTAACCGAATTCTTTAACATAAACTCTATTATTTCTCTCCACCTAACTCTTTTGTATATTTGCTCTATAAGCAATTCTTTAATTTTCACAACTTCATTAACCTGATTTGCTATTACATTCGATATAATGGGTATCTTGGGTAGTTTTAAATTTGAACTTATAATCAGATCTCTCATTCTATTTGAAGCAGGTGTCATTAGTTTGCAATGAAAAGGAGCTGAAACTGGTAAAAAAATACTTTTTTTTCCAATTTTATTTTTAACATCATTTGTGCAGCTTTCTACATCTAATTTTTTTCCACTTATAACTATTTGTCCAGGACAATTATCATTAGAAATTTCAACGGATTCATAACTACCTTCATTAATAATTTGATCAATTTCTGCTATGTCTGCTCCTAGTATTGCAGCCATCGCCCCCTCACCAGATTTAACAGCTATTTGCATTGACTCGCCTCTCGCCTTTAGCAAAATTGAAGCTTCCTTAAGAGACAATGCTTCAGAACATACAAGAGCGGTATACTCTCCAAGAGAATGTCCAGCACAAAAATCAAAATCAGTTAAATTAATTTTGTACAAACTTTTCAAAACTCTAAAAATTGCAACTCCTGTTGCCATGATTGCTGGCTGTGTATTTGAGGTAAGATTAATTTCTCCATTGCTATCATTAAATATAATATTGCTTAAATTATATTTTAATGCTTCGTCAACTTCTTGATAAACCTCTCTAGCTTCAGCATAATGTTGATAAAGATCATGTCCCATACCAACATATTGAGCTCCTTGACCTGGAAATATTATAGATTTTTTCAATTTTATAACTTTTTTATATAGCTTGATAAGATAAGCATATTAATATAATTAACAACTTTTTTTGCAAGAAAACACTAAAATAATGAAATACTACGAACATACATACATAACAGCTCCGGAACTTAACAATCAAGAGCTAGAAACAATTAGAAAAAAAATAAACGAAATACTTGAAAAAAATGAAAGTAAAATAGTGCGAGAAGAAGATTGGGGCGTAAGAACACTGGCTTACCAGATAAAAAAAAGCTCAAAAGGAAAATACAATAATATCTATATTGAAGGTAATAACAAAGTAATTAAAGAAATAGAAAACTTTGAGAGATATGAGGAAAAGATATTAAAATTTTTATCAATTAAAATAAAAAAAATACCAGAAGAAAACTCAGAATTGACAAAAACAACATTATGATGAAAAGAAAAAAAGATAAAAAAAAATTTGGCAAAAACAATTCTAATTCTTTATTTAATAAATCAAATCAAAGGCAAAGCAAATCATGTCCATTAAGTGGAAAAAATGCTCCCGAAATTAATTATAAAAACTTAAAACTGTTAAAAAAATATGTTTCAGATACAGCCAAAATATTACCAAGCAGAATTACAAATGTATCCTTAGGTAAGCAAAGAAAATTGTCTCTAGAAATTAAAAAAGCAAGGGCTTTGGCTCTAATGCCATACGTAGGAGAATAACAACAAATGCAAGTAATTTTATTAGAAAATATTAAAAAATTAGGAACCATTGGTCAAAAAGTAGAGGTTAATGATGGTTATGCTAGGAATTTTTTAATTAAAAATAAAAAAGCACTTTTAGCATCTAAAAAAAACATAGAATATTTCGAAAAACAAAAATCAGAGATTAATAAAAAAAATGAAATTGAAAAAGAAAAGGCAAAAGAAATTTCAAAATCAATTAACAATATTGAATTAGAAATTTTCAAAGAAGCTATGGATAACGGTCAGTTATATGGCTCAATAAATATTAAAGAAATAATATCATTAATAAAAAATCAAAAAAATATTGAAATATCGGCTGAAAAAATTGAAATTAAAGGACAAATCAAATCTACTGGAAACTTTAAAGTATTTGTAAATCTACATGCGGAAGTACAGGCTACAGTCAGTTTAAATATTAAACCTAAAGTAGAGTAAATTTTTAAATAATAAAGTTCTCCACAAAATTAAAAAAAACAAAAGATTGAATATAGCAATCTTTGAAATAATATAGATCAAAGTAATAATGAGCTCACTCAAAAATATAGAAATATTATCTAGCTTAAATAATTCTCCACAAAATTTGGAGGCCGAGCAAACTGTATTAGGCTCTATATTAATATCAAATGAAATATATGATGAAATAACTGATATTAATGAAGATTCCTTTTTTAATCCAATAAATAAAAAAATATACAAAATTATTCATGATCTGATGCAAAAAGGATTATTAGCTAACCCAATAACCTTAAAAAATTTTTTTTCTACTGAAGATGAATTAAATGAAATAGGTGGAAGTGATTATTTAGTAAAACTTACCAAATTTTCTACATCAAAATTACAAATTAAATATTATGCAAATTTACTTCATGATTTGAAAATAAGAAGAAATCTTATAGATATTTCAAGAGAAGTGCTGGACGAGTCATTAAACAAAAATTCAGACATTAACGCAGAAGAGATTATAGAAAATGCTGAAAAAAAATTATTTGATATAGCTGAAAGAGGAAAATTTAATAAATCATACATTGAATTTAAAGAAGCATTAACTCAAACAATAGCTATGGCATCGTTGGCTTATAAAAATGATGAAGGAATTGTAGGTGTTCCAAGTGGGTTAAAAGATCTTGATGATAGACTTGGTGGGCTTCATAAACAAGATTTAATTATAATAGCAGGAAGACCCTCTATGGGAAAAACTGCTCTTGCAACAAATATTGCATTTAATGCGGCCAAAACCTTATTATCAAGAGATAAAAAATCCTCTATAATTTTTTTTTCTCTAGAAATGTCATCTGAACAACTCTCGACCAGAATTTTGTCTGAACAATCTAGAATTAAATCAAACGACATTAGGAGAGGAAAAATTAATCAAGACGACTTTGAAAAATTTATCGAAACATCTAAAAGTTTAGAAAACTTACCTCTATTTATTGATGACACGCCCGCTATTACCATATCCACTTTAAGTAATAGAGCGAGAAGAATAAAAAGATTGCATGGTTTAGATCTGATTATTGTCGACTACATACAGCTTATGAGGTCAGGCAATTATAAAAATGAAGGAAGAGTTCAAGAAGTTGCTGAAATTACTCAAGGACTCAAAGCTTTGGCAAAAGAGATGGATGTGCCGGTTGTAGCATTGTCACAACTATCTAGAGCTGTTGAACAAAGAGATGATAAAAAACCCCAACTTTCAGATTTAAGAGAATCTGGTTCAATTGAGCAGGATGCCGATGTAGTAATGTTTGTATACCGAGAAGAATACTATTTGGAAAAACTAGAACCAAGAGTAGGAACCGCAGAACATGTGGAGTGGCAAGAAAAAATGAATTTAGTTCATAATTTAGCTGAGCTAATTATAGGAAAGCAAAGACACGGACCTACCGGCGTAATAAGGCTAGAATTTGAAAGCGCCTTTACCAAGTTTAAAGACGCACAATCATAAATTCTTAGTTACAGATATATTGAAATCCTCTATATAGGATCTTTTTAAACATATGCACTATTCAACA
>Ga0222714_10003094_pt1 | contig 17182 bp, 23 predicted proteins | sample C33_3DmetaG_FD_165048 | JGI IMG/M metagenome (GOLD analysis project Ga0222714, IMG submission 165048) | Estuarine water microbial communities from San Francisco Bay, California, United States - C33_3D | ecosystem: Environmental > Aquatic > Marine > Unclassified | place: USA: California...
CTATGAAACATCTAGATACATTTCAAAGACTGTGGGAATAATTGTTCAACCAAACAAGGCTATAGTTGGTGCCAATGCATTTGGACATGAATCTGGTATTCACACTCATGGTGTGTTAAATAACCCCCTTACCTATGAACCAATTAGCCCTGAACTTGTTGGAAGAAAAAGATGGCTTCAGGTTGGAAAACATGCCGGTGTTCATGGAATGAATGCAATGTTGGCTGAATACGGCGTTAAACCAAATGACGAGCAATCAAAGCAAATCTTGGACAAAGTCAAAGTAATTGGTGATCAAGGAAAACAACTCACTGATGTGGAATTGTTATCTATTGCTAGTGAAGTAATGGGTGATAAGGATTTAAAAAAAATAGTTCAATTAACTGGATTTTCTGTCTCAACTGGAATTGGAACTATGCCATATGCTTTTGTAAAATTAAATATTGATGGTGAGGATCATGTTGGAACTGATTATGGAGTTGGTCCAGTTGATGCTGCCCTCAACGCAATTCAAAAAGTTACTGGAAAACTTTCTGAAATTAGAATAAAAGATTATGGACTGGCATCTATTTCTGGTGGTTCTGGTGCATTATGTGAAGTGACAGTAAAAGTTGAGGATGCTTTAGGAAATAAGGTCTCTGCAAAATCTGTTGGTGAAGACATTGTAACAACTTCAGTTAAAGCAGTAATTGATGCTATTAACAGAATTATGCTTAAAAAATTACTTCAGGAAAAACAGATAAGTTAATCTCAAAACCCGTGAAATGTGATTCTATGTATAAAATATCATTAATAACCGGTGATGGAATTGGGCCTGAGTTATCAGAATCTGCTATTTCTGTACTTAATACAATTAATGACAAACTAGATTTGAAATTTGATATTACAAAATTGTCTGCTGGTGATAAAGCACTAAGCGAAACTGGAAAGGCATTACCGGATGACACGATTAACGCAATAAAGCAATCAGATGCCTGCATGAAGGCACCTGTTGGAGAGAGTGCTGCAGATGTAATTGTAGTTTTAAGGCGAATGCTTGATCTTTATGCCAATATTCGACCTGCAAAATCATACCCTCACATGCCTGCACTGAGAGATGATATTGATATGGTAATCGTTAGAGAAAACACTGAGGATCTTTACACTGGAAAAGAATTCAGTTTGGGTGATTCAGCAGTAGCCTTGAGAATAATCTCTGAAAGTGCATCAAAACGAATTGCGAAATATGCATTTGAAACTGCCAAACAGAGAAATTCAAAGAAAAAGGTTACCTGTGTTCATAAATCGAATGTAATGAGAGTTACTGATGGCTTATTTGCAAAAGCATGTACTGAAATATCAAAGGATTATCCGGAAATTTCATTTGATCAGATGTATGTTGATGCATGTGCGATGAACTTGATTCGCCAACCTCAGGAATTTGATGTAGTAGTAACTACAAATCTGTTTGGAGATATTTTGTCTGATGAATCGTCTCAAGTTGTAGGTGGATTAGGAATGGCACCAGCTGCAAATATTGGAGATACCTTTGCACTGTTTGAACCAGTCCACGGAGCTGCATTTGATATTGCTGGACAAAACATTGCTAACCCCTCATCATTCTTACTTTCAATCAAAATGATGCTTGATTGGTTAGGGACAAAACATAAAGACTCTAAATGCCTTGAAGTTGGCCAAAAATTAGAATCCACTATATTTAATTTAGTGAAAACTGGAATCAAAACTAAAGATATTGGTGGTGAATACACTACCACTGATTTTACAAAACAAATCACTGATAATCTCTAGTCTTTTCTTTTCTTAATATCTGATTTTGGTGGGTTTAATGACCAAAAAAACATGGCCAAACATACTGGAATCAAAATTAGAACTGCTGCTGCCACTGAAATTACATAAAACCCTCCCTCTAATCCTGGCATAAACGGTCCTGGAAAAACTGCGTAAAACCACAAAATCCCAATAAATACCAAAACAAGTTTATTTTTTTTAATAATCTGTTTCGGCGTTAATTTTTTTTTGTGAATGTAACATTCCTTACAACGTGTTCTATCATCTACCATACATGTTGTACAACAATTTTTCTCACAAAAATAACAAATTCTGTCTCCGAAATTTGAACCACAGAAATCACATTTGTACACTAGTGTAGAACCATTTCTTTAGATTTATCTCTTTTTCAATTACCAATTTTTATTAGTTAGATTTTTGAGGTATCTTTAATGGTTAAATGCTGTATATGTAAACTCGTTGAAGGCACTCTTAAAATTAAAGAAGGTAATCCGAAATACAAAGGAAAACCCATCTGTAAGGAATGTCAAGGTTATCGAAAACTCTTGTTAGATACAAAATAATCTATTCTGTTTTTGGTTTATTCTTTTGAGCCCATTCTTCATACATTTTGATTAATTCATCAACGTCTTTCCCATTTTCGGAATATGTGACAATCACTCCAAAATTACCTTTCTTGTCGTGACCTCTTGCAAAATACCCCCAAAACGAATCTGGCAATTTTTGAAAACTACTGGAATCATGTGAAACTCCAATCAAATTATTGCCAATGACTTCAACTACTTTTTTTGCATCTTCTTGTTCTATCATATGCTTGATTAAATGTATTCTAATAAAAATCTGAATTTAAAATTAGAATTTTCTGGATTATGGGACTATAACCCTTCTGAAGATTTTAAATTAAAAAAATCAATGTCTGTCATCATTGTTGAATTGATTTTCTTAATCACATCTTGAATAATGTCTGGTTTGGTAGTGAAAAATCCTCTAAACCAATCACCCTTCTCAACTCCTCCTAGGTCTTCAGCAACTAAACCAAATGGACCATCTGGACCTTTAGAAAGAACTATCCATGTGTCTTGTAAGTTTGTACCTGCACAAGTCAAAATTTCAGCTTTAGTTGGTGGTGTCTCTGGGGCAAAAAATGGATTGTCAAATCCACCAATAATCCAAGCTTTTGGAATGTGTTCTAATAGTTTGATGTATCTTTTTTCTACATATTTGTAAAGATGCTCTGTTTCAAAAATGGCAACTAATGGCTCACTTGCTCTACCTGCGTATTTTTCAATAAGCATACTCAGTCTATACAAGTCAACTCTCTTTACTTTGTCATAGTTGATGAGTTCGAGTTTCATATAGTCTTCTAGTTCAGGAAAAGCACTATGATCCGTAATGTCTGTAAGTTCTTTTTCTCTTAACTCTGGATACTTGTCTAATATTGAGTCGATGAATTTTTCCATTTTAATCCCTCACTAGTTATGTCTAGGCGATGCTTTACCTGTAATTCTTACAATGTCTGGATCTGATGCAATTTTTTCAATATGTCTTACACCCATTAATCCTGAGAATATGACTCCGTCACCCCATCTACTAGCGACAATCTCAATTGGATATTTGTCACGACCCTCCTCTTGCTTTTTCTTTAGATCTGTACCTTCTTTGTATTGAACAGTTAAGTTGACATGTGGGATGTCTGGACCCATGTATCTTCTTAAATTCAATTCAAACAACATAACTCTAATAATTAATTCAGGATCAATTTTGGGATGACTGTTCATAACGTTGTTTAAGAATACTCTAAAATGACTCTCAATTGAAACTGGATTGCTCATGATAGGTATGTGTTGAAGATGAATTTAAAGTATAAGATTTCACGTTTCTAGTGCTAATTTGCTTATATATTTAGCATCATGATTTAATTTTTCAAAAATCACTGGTGCTAATTTTCTAAAAATAATGACATTCATCAAAATATGTGACTTATGGACTTAGTCTATCTGGATCTCTTGGATATAGTACCACTTCACGAACATTATCTATTCCAATCAATGTGGTCATCAACCTATCTAATCCCATTCCCCATCCTGAATGTGGAGGCATACCCCAATCAAATGCTTTTAGATGATCAGTGAATTGAGTAGGATCTAATCCTTGCTCTTTTAGTCTTGCCTTGAGCATTTCTGGATTGTGAAGTCTTGTTCCACCTGATGATAATTCCAAATATCCATACTGTAAATCAAACGAACGTGATAATTCTGGGTCTTCGTCTTTTTCTCTAATGTAAAATGGTTTGAGTTTCATTGGCCAATCAGTTAAAAAGAAAAATCCTGGGTGGTTGTTTCCAATTATTCTGAGATGAGAATCTAACAAATCGTCTCCGAATTCTACTTTTTCACCCGCACTCTTTAATTCCTCAATACATTGGTTGTATGTAATTCTCTCAAATGGTGATTTTGGTACTTCAATAGTATGACCTATAATTTCCTGCTCCTTCTTACAGTTATCAGATGTAAATTTGTAAACTTGCATTACTAATGATTCTAAAACATCCATGACATCATTGTAATCCATAAACGCAGCTTCAATATCTATACTGGTAAATTCACTTAGATGTCTTCCTGTGTGAGAATTTTCTGCTCTGTAAAAGTTTGAAATTTCAAATACTCTTTCTAATCCGATTGTCATCTGTTCTTTGTAAAGTTGTGGACTTTGTGCCAAGTATGCTTTTTTCCCAAAATATTCTAATGAAAATAGATTAGCTCCTCCTTCACTAGCACTACCAATAATTTTTGGTGTAGTTATTTCAATGAATTTTTTTTCTGCTAATGTTTTTCTGAGTGATTGTAAAACATAATGTCTTAATTTAAAAATAGAAGCTGTTTTTTGATTTCTCATATCTAGTGCACGATGGTTTAATCTAGTGTCGATATTACTTTCTACTCGGCCTATTGGATCTACTGGCAATGGATGAATTGCTTTTCCTAAAACTTCAATTTCCTCGGCTTTAATCTCAAATGCAAAATCCCTTGCTTTTGTCTCTTGAACTAATCCTTTTACACTTATTACACTTTGACGATTTATTTCTCCGAGATTATCATTCAAGTCTCCTTTAACAATTACTTGAGAAATACCTGAAACATCTCTCAATGTGATAAATGACATTTTTCCTAATTTACGTAAATCCTCAATCCAACCTCCTAAAACAACTTCTTTTCCAATTAATTCTGATGTAAGTTCAGAAATATCATGAGTCTTCACAAATACCATTATTTTCTACCTTTATCCTCAAATTCTATCTCAATGTCAAGGTTTCGAGCATTTTTAACTATGTCAATCACCTGTTGTGTGTCAATTGGAAATCTGGGAGTCCATTTGCCTGAAACTACTGCTTTTGTCTTTTGAACTCCTCCTGGTACCCAAACTGAATTTATTGAAAGAATTTTGGTAGGGAAGAAAAGATCTTCGATGAATTTCTTATCCGTTTCATCAGCTTCAACAAGCCATATTTTTCCTTTGAATTGGTCTTGAAGAAGTCTATACAACGTCCTACTTTGCCTGATATTCATAATGTCATTTTTTGCTAATGATAAAACAAAATTTCCTTGAAATTCTTTACATGAATACAATGTAAAATCTTCAATTTCATTATTTGATTTTGCAATATTGGCAAGAATTATTGATGCATCAACATCAGCCTGTGTTAACTTCCCTGAGTCAACTTTACCTTCACACTGAGGACATAGAATTGCGTTTTTTGCATCAAAGCCACATATTGGTAGTTTCATCTAAATCACTCTCTTGATTCTGCTAGAGTTGTTTATATCCCTTAGTGCAAAATAAAAATCCTAGTTTGAATATTGGAAATTATGGGATTTTTAGTTGTTAATAAATTAACTTCTAGATATGATTCCTCAAAAGGACCTGTTTATGCTGTAGATGATGTGGATTTTTCATTAAATGATGGTGAATCTATAGGAATTGCAGGGGAGAGCGCATGTGGGAAGAGTACATTGGGATTATCCATAATTCGAATGCTTTCAGGTGGAAAAACTCAAGGAAATATTCTCTTTAATGATGAATCAATTTTAGATATGGATGAAACTTTATTTGATGAGAAATTTCGTTGGAAAAAAATTTCTATGATCTTTCAAGGTGCAATGAATTCACTGGATCCTGTTTTCACCATAAATCAACAATTTCAAGAAATTCTAAAACAACATAATTTTCAGGGTAACTCAAAAAAGATAATCTCCGATTCGATAAATTCAGTAAATCTTGATGATGGTGTCCTGAAAAAATATCCTCATGAACTTAGTGGAGGGATGAAACAAAGAGTTGTAATTGCTATGGCTCTACTTTTAAAACCAAAATTTGTAATTGCTGATGAACCTACTACCGCACTTGATGTATTGATTCAAGCTCAAATTATCAATCTCTTAAAATCTCTAAAAAAATCAGGCATGTCTTTTATGTTAATTACACATGATTTGGCTGTACTATCTGAGATTGCAGATAAAATAGGAATCATGTATGGGGGACAAATAATTGAATTTGGAACATCAGAAGAAATCTACAAAAACCCAAAACATCCTTACACGCAAGGACTCTTAAAATCAATTCCTACTCTAAAAGGTAACAAACCCTCATACATCAAAGGAATTCCGCCCAGCTTACTTGAACCGCCTACTCAATGTCGATTTATTGATAGATGTCCTTTGGTTGTTGAACAGTGCAAAAAACTTCCGCCCAAATTTAAAACTGAAACTGGTTATGTAAGATGTTGGTTGTATGAAAATAAATGATTAGTTTTATTTTAGATACTCTTCATCAATTTTTTTTAAATATATTTCTTGAATTTGTGTTATTTCTCTTTCAGTAGTATTTTTACAAATCATCTTGGCATATTTTATCAAATCTGGATTATTTTGAGTTTTTTCAAACTCTTCAATTTTTTTAAATGATTCTTGTTCAAACTTCATAATATTTCTTAATTCTTTACTTATTTCCTCCACTTTCATTTTTGCATAATCTTTTGAGATTGATTTTCTAAAGCTAATATCATCAATTAATTTCTGAATTTCATCTGATTCTACCATGAATTTGTATATTTGTTGTACTACAAAAAAGTTAATTTTGATTTTCTTTTTTATGCTCTAAGATATGTTTTAATCCATCACTCATACTAATTGAATCTAAATCAATATCACAGTAAGGACATTTCAATTTTTATGAATGTTTTTTGACAATGGGTAGACATGCATCAATAATTCTGAGCATTTCAGATCTGATAACTTTTTTATCAATTGAAATCCAAACTCTTTGTTTTTTAATTGCAAATGAAATTGTCTGAACTTTTTTTCTTTCTTCCCAGACGAATTCAATTTCACCTAGATTTTTATCAAAAAATCCCTCCAAATCTGTCTTGATTGCAATATGTGAAAACTGATATTGAGTATTTTTTGCGTTCAATAAAGGCACTAAATCACTCCTTCTCCTGTATGCCAATAATTCCCCACTTTCTCCAATCACACCTACAAATCTGATGTATGGACTAATGGATGAAATATCGTCACAAATTTTCTCATAGTCTTTTTTTGCCATTTACAGGAGGTGGTAAAATATGATATTTTAATGATTGTTACGTTCTTTTCTAGTTTTAATTAAATAATACGTGGAAACAGTTTGAGTATTGGATTTTGTTGATTTGTTTCCTTTCGCACCTGAAGTGGGTTATCTTAGCCTTGCATTAGTAAATTTTTTTGGTTCGTTAGTTCCCTTTGTCCCATTACCCGCATTTTTGTTGTTGGCAACAATGTCTGTTGGTGATCAATATGATCTACACATATTGGCAATTTTGTCTGCAGTAACTGCTACTGTGGCAAAGCAAATCATATTCTATGTAAGTTATGGTGGGAGAAAAATTATCAAAGAAGAAACTCGAAAAAGAATGAGACCTTTTGAAAGATTGGTAAAAAGATATGGTGCTGGTGCAGCATTCTTTGCAGCCGCTACTCCCATCCCTGATGATTTGGTCTATGTTCCATTGGGACTTGCAAAGTATAACCCAAAACGATTCTTTATTGCAACCCTCACTGGAAAATTTGTTCTTAGTTACTCAATTGTTTTTATTTCTCATTATCTTGGACTCTCATTAGTTGAACCATTTTTAGAAAATATTGATGATGCTACTCCTGTTTACATTGGAATTATTGTCTTTGGTGGAATGATGACTGCAGTTGTTGTTTTGCTTTTGAGATTAGATTGGCAAAGAATTTTGGGTAAATTTGCTCCTTGGACTCTAGATGAAAATAACAAAGATTAGATAATAATTTTGAAATTCCATAGCCTGTCAGTTGCTTCTTTTATGCCGATTCTAGGGGATGAAATAATATTATTTACCTTAATTCCTTCGGTGATGTATAATTTTGAATTTTTAGTTAAATCCAATCCGTAATGCTCTTTCGTAATTCCTAATGCTTGAGTTAGTTTTGCAGGTCCGTTGACGAGATTTTTTAATTCGTTCTTTTTTCTATTTTTTTGCATTTTCTTTATGCCCTTTTCTGGTTCAATTGCACGGATTAAGACTGCGCCTGCAGCAACTTTTGGGCTTTTAGCAACTACGTTAAAGCAGTAGTACATACCATAAGTGAAATAAACATATGCCATTCCTACATCTCCAAACATTACCTTGTTTCTTTCAGTAATTTTTCTATAAGCATGACTTGCAGGGTCATCTTTGTGGGTATATGCTTCAGTCTCGGTGATTATTCCTGAAATTTCTATTCTTCCTATTCTTCTAATGATCTTTTTTCCTAAGAGTCTTTTTGCAACACTAACGGTATCATTCTGGTAAAATTTTCTAGGAAGTGTATTCAATATCAACTGAAACAATATTGTTATTTTTTAGTTCTCTGATTAAACTAAAGAGTTTTTTGATATCATTATTCAAGGTTGAGATTAATTCTTGATTGTATATTGTTGCAGCAGGATGAATTGTTAAAAAATACAATTGATTTCCTTTTTTTACCAGTTTTCCTCGATACTTTGTAATTTCAGAACCTCCCAAAAGAGAATTAAATGCTGTATTTCCTAAAACACAAATGATTTTTGGTTTGATTATTGTAATCTCTTCTTTCAAATATTCTTTACATGTGTCTCTTTCTAATGTATTGGGAACTCTATTGTTTGGGGGTCTGCATTTTACGATATTTGTAATGTACACATCTTCTCTTCTAACATCTGCTAATTCAAGTGCTGCTGAAAGCTTTTTTCCTGCAGCTCCTACAAATGGTTCAGCATTTTTATCCTCGTTTCTTCCAGGAGCCTCTCCAATAAAAATAACCTCTGATTGGAAATTTCCTTTTCCAGGGACTGAATTTGTCCTAGTTTTACAAAGTTCACATTTTGTACATTTGATTACATTTTGTTTTATTTCCTCTAATCGATTCATCTAATTCACACTCTTTACCGTGGCAACACCTCTTATTGACGGTCCTCCATTTCCCATAATCATTGATTGCATTGGATCCCCCTTCCCACAATTAGTTATTGGTCTAACTGTAAAGTCATTACCACATGCATCAATTGATTCAAAAAACTCTGGAGCAGTTCCCATAACTATAACATCTCTTAGTAAATCTGTCACTTGCCCATTTTCTATTTTATGTGCATATTGACAAGATATGCTCCAGTTGTATCTCTTCATGTCGATTGATGGAATTTTCATATTTGAAATCAGATAACCATTTTTTACTTCTTTAATCATTTCATCAACATTCCAATTCCCATTTCCTATACAAGTACATGCCATTCTAATTAAAGGCATGAATCGAAAGTTTGTTGCTCGCATATTCCCAGTAGGTTCAACATTGAAAATTTGTCCTGTCTCTCTATTTTGCATATGATTCTTCAAAATTCCTTCTTCAACAAGAGTTGTTCTTTTTGCTTGAACTCCTTCGTCATCAAAAAAATACCATCCCAAACTTTTTTCAATAGTGGGATCGTCAAAGACATTGAGATTTTCAGAACCGATTCTTTCTCCAATCTTTCCTTTCCACCAAGCACCTCCTGCCCATGCCATCTCTTTTCCTAAAACTCTGTCTGCTTCTGATGGGTGACCTAAAATTTCATGTGTAAGTAATGATACAAAGTCCGGATTCATTACCACTGTCGCTTTTTCTTCTTTAGTGGGTTTTGCAGATAATAATTCTGATGCTTTTTCTGCAATGTCTTGAGCACTGTTTTGATATTTGTTATCTTTTGTTATTTGCTCCATGCCTCCTCTTCCCCCCTCTGTAATGTTTACTGATTGTGTTAATCCTGACTCATGGGCAGTGGCAATCATATCAATAACTACATCAGAATAATTTTGTAAAATTTCAGAACCTTCGGTATTTGTAAAATATTTTGAATTATTTGTAAACCATGGATTTGTAACTGACTTGATAATTTTTGGTGTATCTAAAATTATTTTATTAGCTTCTGTTCCAACATAAATTAATTTTTCAAGATCTGGTATTTCTAAAATTTTATAATCTATTTTTTTCTTTATACTTGAATTTGGATAAAGACAAAATTTCTCTTTTTTATTTTTTGAATAATATTGAGAATTTTTAATTAGTTTTTCAACTGCCTTTTTAATTTCTTCTTTAGATTTAGGGTTTGTAATTGAGCAAAAACTCCATGTACCATCTTTTATTAATCTTATACCAATTCCGACGTCATTAAAAGAATTAACATATTCAATTTGAGAATTTTCAATTAAAACAGATTTTCTCTCAATCTCTTCTGCTCTGACATCACAATATTGAACTTTTGAATCATTTGAAAATTTTATTGCATAATCAGCTAAATCTTGTAACTGAGTGTTCATAATCTATGAAACTATCGTGGCATTCCTAAGTCTTCTGGTCTCTAACTATTTGATATTGCAGGCATGGTAAAATAGTATTCATCTTCAAACTCAAAGTCATTCTTTCCTGCTTTACGTAGGAATTCAAAGTATTGGGAACAATTTTTGTAAAAATCTCTGTTTTTTTCACTCTCATCCATTACTGTGTATTGTCAAATACACTTTTTTTGAGGAGAGTGAGTGATTTTAGTTCTCACAGCTTGTTTTCTTTAAGCAGTTCCAATTGGGCTTCTAGATTGTTCATTTTCTGCATCTTTTGGTAATGATATTGAAAATAATGCTCCTTGATCCTGGTTGCTTACAACTGAAATTTGCCCTCCGTGATTTTCTATAATGCCTTTACAAATTGCTAATCCTAAACCACTACCTCCTGACTCCCTAGTTAAAGTTGCATCAACTTGGTAGAATTTTTTGAAAAGATCTTTTTGGTAATTAATTGGAATACCGATTCCATTATCTTTGACATTAATTTTAATTTCTTTTGGAAAATCATCTATTGAAAGTTCTATCTTCCCTGTACCTGGAGAAACAGCTGTTAAGCTATTTTTAATCAAATTTGTAATTACTTGTTTTATTCTTGCTGGATCATGGCTTATTTCTATATCTTTGATATTTGAAACTAATTGGACATTCTTACGTTCTGCCTCAGGTAAAAGTGAATTAACTGAACTAGCAATTGTTTCGTTAATATTTTTAATTTCTTTTTTCATTCTTAATTGACCTAATTCTAACTTCTGGGCATCAAGTAAATCTGAAATCATTCCTAAAAGTGTCTCTGAACTATTTTTAATGATTGAAATTCTTTCTTTTTGTTTTACTGTTAATTTTCCTAAGTGTTCACTGAGCAAAATATCTGCATATCCTTGAATCGGAACAAGAGGTGTCTTTAATTCATGTGTAATCATTGCTAAAAATTCATCTTTTGCAATGTCTGTTTTTCTAGCTTCTTGCTCTTTTTCTTTAATTGTATTTGACATAATGTTAAAGTTTGAAACTAATTCGCCAACTTCATCTGACCCTGAATATTCTATTTTTTCCCCGTAAATTCCTTCTTTGACTTTGGAAATTGCTCCTGTGATTGATTCAAGTGGTGACATTGATTGCTTAACAACAAACAGCACAATAACAAAAATTATCACGTTTATTACTAAAAGTAACTGAACTATTCCTTCCTCTGAATTATTTTCCGAAACTAACCTTTCACTCCATATTTCAACTACATGATCCACATGTTCAAACAAAACTATTTTTTGCTCAATCATCTCATTTTTTGTTGTGTTGAATTCAGGTGACAATAATGCTCTTTCTTCTAAAATCTGGATTCTGATCTGGATTGACTCCCATAATGGCTCCAATTTCCGTAGTGAACTTGAATATTCACGTGGAATTGTCTCCAAGTCTTCATGCTGTTCTCCGACACTGATGACATCTAATCCCACTGTTGGAATTCCTAATAATTTTCTGAGTCCTATCTCAAACTGTAATTTTTTCTCTTTGAGAATGTCTTGTGAGTTTCCATCTTCTCCAATTGATATTAACAAAGTCTGTTGACCAATTATTCTGGCGTTTTCTGCTAATGTTTCTGAAATTTTCTTATGTTTATTGAAATTTCTGTCTAATGGATCTAATTCATTAACTAATCTATCTGTAAGTAAAACCAAATCCTGATTTTTTTGTAACACATAGTTTACCGCATTTGTTGCATCTTTATCAAACACTGATGTTTCTTTGACATCAAGTGCTTTTGACTTGTAAATATCCCACTCTGTTAAAATGTGACTAAAGTGACTTGCAAGTTCGATTGGAGGCATAGAAACTGGATGTCCATGAATGTCTTTTCCATTTTGAATTTGCTGTAAGAGGTAATCAACGGCATTAAACTCCTCTTCCATTTTTTCTCTATCATCTAAATTTCCATTTGCTATGGATATTGCAAATCCTGATATGGACTCAGCTTTTACTTTGATGTCTGCTATCTCAACAATTGCATGTGATTCTAAATTTTGATTCGAACCTTCTTGATATAATAACAACAAATTGATTGCAGCAACTGCTACCAACACTGATATCAAAAGATATGTTTTGGTAACTATTTTCATACCCAAAATCCTCCTACATAGAGTATAAAAGTAATGGTAAAATTTCAGCTTTTGATATTGTAATGTCTGATGAGTTTATCAAAGTGGCAACAAAAGAAATCCGTGAAGAAATTTTAGGCATAGGTGATATTCTAAAATCTTGTCACGAAGATGAAAATATCTCTAAAAATTCTGAAAATCTTCAAAAACACACTCATAAAATCAAAGGACTGGCACCAATGATGGGAAAAAGCAGTATGGGCATTTTAGCTGCAGTTCTTGATGATATTCTTAAACAAATCATGGTTGGAAAAAGACCATCTGGAATATTTGATTTGATGATGGTTTCTTATGAAAAAATGGTACAAAACATGAAGGATAATTTAGATTTAGGACCGCAAATTGAGAAAGTAAAAAATTTCTACGGTGGTATGTAATTCTAAAAATTTTTACATGTGGGAGTTTTTGATTTGATATGGCAAAAATAATGATAGCTGATGATTCTGATGCCATTCGTCTTGTTTTGAAGGATATTTTGTTAATTGGTGAACATGAGATAATTGCTGAAGCAGTAGATGGTTCTGAAGCAATTGATTTTTACAAAAAACATAATCCTGATGTTCTTTTACTCGATTTAGCAATGCCAAAAAAAGATGGATTAGTAGTAGTTAAAGAAATTATTGCGTTTGATTCTGATGCAAAAATAATCTTGATTACTGCCAGTGATGATCAAAAAATCATCAATGCTTGCTTGGATTCTGGTGCAAAATCCCACATCTCAAAACCTTTTGATTTTAACATAGTACTAAAATCAATCACTAAAATCTTAGCAAACGATAATTAGGACAATTTTGAATATAATCTGTTAGAATCTTGTCAAAAATTGTAGCTGATACTAGTGTAATTATTAATGGTCAACTAATTTCTCAAATCGAAAATGGAACCGTTAGAAACTCTCAAATCATTATTCCTCAAGCAGTTTTAGACGAACTGCAATCACAAGCCTCCAACAAAAAGGAACAAGGGTTTGTTGGATTGGAAAAAATCCGTAAACTAAAAGATCTATCTGGAAGTTTTGGGTTAGAAGTAATCATCAATGGCTCTCATCTTTCTACAGATGAGATAAAACTAGCTGGCAGCGGAAGAATTGACGCAATAATATCTGATATGGCTAAAGAACATGATGCCATTCTTTACACTTCTGATCACGTTCAAGATTTAGTTGCAAAAGCAGAAGGAATTCAAACTGTTTTTCTGAAAACCGAGGTTAAAAAGGAATCTTTGGAATTTCTAAAATTTTTTGATAGCGAAACAATGAGTGTACATTTAAAAGAAAATCAACAACCATTGGCAAAAAGAGGCAAGCCTGGATTGTTTCTACTAACAAAAGTTAGTGATGAAATTCTTTCAAAAGAATACTTGAAGATGATTTCCTCCCAAATTCTAGATATCGCAAATGCTAATGATTCTAGCACTATTGAGATATCTAAAACTGGAGCTTCTGTTGTACAACATGATGATTACCGTATTGCAATCACTTATCCTCCTTTCTCAGAATCATATGAAATCACTATTGTACATCCAATTATACAAATGTCGCTTGGAGATTACAATATTTCAGAAAAACTTATGGAAAGATTTTCTGATAGAGCAGAAGGAATTGTGATTTCTGGGGCTCCTGGTTCTGGAAAAAGCACATTGGCATCAGGACTAGCAAATTTTTATCATAAAAAAGGAAAAATTGTAAAAACATTTGAGTCGCCGCGCGATTTACAAGTGGATCCTGGAATCACACAGTACAGTAAACTAGAGGGAAGTTTTGACAATACTGCTGATATTTTACTTTTAGTTAGACCTGATTACACAATATTTGATGAAGTAAGAAGACGTGAGGATTTTAGAACTTTTGCTGATTTAAGATTGACGGGAGTTGGAATGGTTGGTGTAGTTCATGCAAACTCTCCATTAGATGCAATTCAAAGATTTATTGGAAAAATTGAACTTGGAATAATACCTAATGTTTTAGATACTGTAGTGTTTGTTAGAGATGGGCAAATTCAAAAAGTATATGATTTAGAATTAAAAGTAAAAGTTCCGTCTGGAATGACAGAATCTGATCTTGCAAGACCTGTTATTGAAATAAGAAATTTTGCTGATAACACATTAGAACATGAAATATACACATTTGGAGAAGAAAATGTCATTGTTCCAGTAGGAAAAAACAGAAAAGTTGGAATTGAAAAACTTGCCGAAGATAAAATTCGGGAGACCTTTAAAAAATATGACCCTAAAGCTCAAGTTGAAATTTTATCTGATAATAGAGTTAAAGTACTTGTAGATGAACAATACATTCCTTCTATTATTGGAAGAGGAGGCTCTAACATAAATGAAATTGAAAAATTTTTACAAATACATGTTGATGTAGCTCAAAAGAACTCTAAACACTTTAACCTAGATTCCAATGATTTACCTTTCACTTTTTCAGAATCAAAAACTGGTATGATTCTTACCGTCAGTAAGGAATACACTGCAATGCATGCAGACATTTATGTAAATGATGATTACATCGCGTCCACTAGGATTGGCAAGAAGGGACAAATCAAAATACCTAAACGTTCTGATGTTGGTAGGAACCTGATGAAATTAGCTTCATCACAAAATGATATCCAATTGTTTCTCAAAGATTTTTAAAATTTTCAATAATTTTTGGATTAGCCTTCAGAAATGTAATGAACTTTCTTAACTGTTTGATTGTTTTTGGATTCAAATGATGTTCAATACCTTCTGTATCTTGGTTTGCCGTATCATATCCAATTCCTAAAATCTCAAAAAATTCTAATAATATTCCGTGCTTCTGTCTAATTCCTTCGGCAACTTGAGTTCCTTTTTCTGTTAAATTAATCCCATGGTATTTTTCATATTCTAGATATCCTCCTTCATCAAGTCGCTGTAACATTTTTGTGACGCTTGGTGCACTAACATTCATGTATCTTGAAATGTCCAAAGTTGTTGCGTACCCTTTTAGTTCAACTAATTCTGAAATTATTTCCAAATAGTCCTCCATCCTACTACTAGAACGAGTTCTTTCTGATTGATGGGCAGCTTTGATTGAATCCAATCTTTTAGAATTTTTACCTTTCATGTAATCTTTGTATCTAAATTCCTTCTAGTATAATTGAGTGTCTTTTCTATGTACTTTTGGTTACTCTTTGTTGACACGGAAGTTACTGTTGTTGATCTTTGAATCTTAACTATTTTTTCCAACATTGGTAATAGGCATGGCAGATCCTCTTAAGGAAAGACTCGAAAAATTAAGAAAAATCTCTGAATCTGCTAAAAGACGAGCAAGTTTGTATTCTGATGTTGCAAAAATAGATGATAAAAACACTGCACGTTCTTTGGGCGCACTTCAAAAAGCTCCTGCACCTGGAAAAAAACTACAAAAAATAGGATTTCTGATGCTTTGGATTCCTGAACCCACCGGAGTTACATGTGCAGTTGGTGGACCTATGATAGTTGCAGGTAGATACTTAGAAAAAAAATATAATAGTGCTACAATCCACGATATAGGTCATCATACCAAAAACACGTTTTCATCGATTAGTGATTTTAAAAAATCTGTGATTAATTCATAGGTTTAACTTTTAAATGAAAATTTCTTTCCCTGAATTAATAGAAGGTTTTTTTGGAATATCAAAAATTTCAAATGAATTCAAATATTTCAAATGTTTTGAAATTGATTTATCATCTATTGTGATTAATATTCTATCATTATGTTTAATTTCATATTCTGAAATATCTGATTGAAATTTTTCATTATTAACGTAAACTTGAACTCTCTTTTTACTATCTGCACAAAACTCATTCATGTTGTTAGAGAAATCATATTTGAGTAAAACACAATCTTGAGTTATGCTTAATCCAATTGATGTAAATAGCATCTTTAATGGAACTCCTGTTGCATGCTTGTGAATCAAGTATGGATTGTGATCCTCAAAATGAATATACTTACTTGATAATTGGAATTGAGGTAAACCGAAGTTAAGTTGCTCTCCTTCTAATACCAAAAGTATTGCAGCATGTGAATGATCACTCCCGTATTTTCCAACATTGTATTGATCTACTAAAATCTGTTCGAGACTCAGATTCAATGTATTTTGAACTATTTGGGAATCTATCTCACTCTGATTCAAAAAGTAATATGAGAAAAATCCTGCTGAGACAATTGTAAATGTAATTACTGCTATCAAGATACCTTTACTTCTTGATTTTGGAATGTCCTCTTGAGATACAATTGGCTCTGGATATCCAAAATTACTTTCTTCAAAACGACCTGGTAAACTATAATCAGAGTCTGTCTCTTTAGGAAGTGTTTTACCTTCTGACAATCAATTAAAATTCATGA
>Ga0222714_10003097_pt1 | contig 17171 bp, 27 predicted proteins | sample C33_3DmetaG_FD_165048 | JGI IMG/M metagenome (GOLD analysis project Ga0222714, IMG submission 165048) | Estuarine water microbial communities from San Francisco Bay, California, United States - C33_3D | ecosystem: Environmental > Aquatic > Marine > Unclassified | place: USA: California...
CACATTTGAAATATCTGCTAGAGTTGCGGCGTATAGAGCGGTTAAAGCTGATAACTTAGCTAAAGGTATGAGCGAAAAAGCAGCTGTACTTGATGCTACTCAATATGCAAAAGGATTAGCTAACTTCGAACAAGTTGGTGAGTGGGGTAGAGGTATGGGAGCATGGTTTATGTTCTTTAGACCGTCAGCTACTGGTGCAGTCAGAGCTTTAGATGCTATTACTCCAGCTTTACAAAGCATTCCTGGGTTAGGTGGTATGGAGGAGGCTATAAACAGTTTACCTAAAGATATACGAGAAAACCCTGAAGCCGTAGAAGAATTCAAAAGAAATTATAAAAAACGAAGAACAAGTGCAATGATTACTGTTGCAGTTTCTATGGGTATAGGTTACATGGCGTATGCGATGTCATACATGATGTCTGGTGATGATGACGAAGAAAGAAATAAAGTAGCTACAGATGACCCAGAACGTTGGACTAGATTTGCGCGTTTTGATATAGGTGAAGATAAAGTATTACAAATTCCTTGGGGTTTTGGTCTTGGTGGGTTTGCAGCTATAGGAGCTCAGATGGCAGCGTTATCTATGTCAGAATATTCCGACCCTAAAAATATTTTTGGTAACATGGTTAACATAACCTTAGATTCATTCTTACCATTACCAGTATCTCGTATGAACGTAGCTGAGAATACAGGCATGTATATGATTGACAGTATTACACCATCAGCATTACGTCCCGTCATAGAATATCAAATGAACATGAATTCTTTTGGTTATGCTATTTATAATAATAGACAAACAAGATATGGTAATGCATACACGGGCGGTGATAACATACCACAAATGTATAAAGACACGTCAGAGTTTTTAAATGAAATATCAGACGGAGAATTAGATATGAGTCCTAATGTATTATACTTTTTTGCTAACAATTATTTTGATGGTTGGCTTAGAATGCTTCACAGTTTAAGAGAAACTGATTTAGCTATATCTGGTAGAGGTCCTCGTGATTTAGACTCTTTAACTAGAGCTACTATGGTATTAGATAGTTTTGTAGCTAAACGTTCTAATGTTGACGCAAGAGAATTTGCTAATGCAGAAAAAGAAATAAAAAATAAAGAAAGAAAATTAACTCAAGCACAAATATCTGGAACAGATAGATATTTTGATTATTTAGATAAAAACCCTATGGACCCATTAATAATAAACTCATATAAAGCAATAAAAAGTAAAGAGTTAGATAAATTACGTGCTCAGAAAAATGAAATTAGAAGAGACCCAAGCTACACTCCTGCAGAGAAAAAAGAACAACTAGAGGATTTAGCTTTTAAAGAAAATGCAATCAAACGTAAAATAATGTATATGTATAACTCTTATATTGACGAAGAAACAGAGTATTAATCTACTCTCCAAACACGGATGCCTAGGTGTCCTTCTTTTGTAGCAACATAACACTTAACTTTAATACCAACTCTTTTGGCACCGCAGTCAGCAGCATACATGAGGGGGGACGGCTTCAATGTAGGTATAAAGAAACTATCCCCTATGTTCATGTTTTCAAATGGAAATATCCAATCAGGCTCCGTCGTTAGACTCAAGTCGTTGTTCCTCTAGTAAGTCTTTTAAGAACTTGGTTGTATCTATTTCAATCGCAGTCACCGGGCTAAAGCCTGTAGCAGGTTTCCACCCTGTACCCATACGAAGTTTTCTATCCTGAATCTTGTAACCTTTTTCTTTCATCTGGAACATAAACTCGCTGGTGCTGACACCGTTCTCCGTTAGATATTGTCTAAAGTGTTTCTTCTCTAGATATATCTTTTCATTGTCTAGTTCAGCTCTGATGACTAAGTTAGCACGAGGTTCCATAGTAATCTTGTTACCTGTTTCGATAGCAAGGATACCAGTTTGATGTGCGTTGATATACTCACCAAGCACACTCTCGTAATCTACACTGTTAACTCTGATGACATGGTCTCTGATATGTATCATCTCTGTAACTATTGCACGATATATACTATCTAAATTTAAGTCTACGATGTCATGTTCTACAGCTATTTCACCTGCAGTAAAAGTTGCAGATATTAAACTTTCATAGAATCTATAGACAGTATCATCGCCAAAGTCACGCTTGAATTTATCAGCCCATCTGGTTAACTTCTCGTTCAACTCATCTTCACTATATTTAAATAGTGATTGAACAAAGTCTGGACCTGCCCAACCATAGTGATGTAAGAAAGTATTAAATATCTCTCTAGCTATGTTAGGGTTTTCTGCAAAGACTTTTGGTTTACGCATGGTTAACTCAATCAACCTAGCAACTTCACCGTTAGGGTCTTTCTTCAACGTAGCTAACTTATCATACAGTGAATGATTTGTAGTAAACACAGCAATGAGAGATGCTGCCATCTCATGCTCACGTTCAGCATTAACTGATGCTTGCATACGTATCTTAGATTTACCTTGTGATATCTTGTGTACTAACTGTGATAGTGTTCTACTGTGAATATTACCTACCTCATCTAATCCAAAAGGTAAGTTGTGTAGACCTAAGTAACGACCTGTCATACCATTCTCAGTAGCTTCTAATACAGATAAGTCTTTAGCATTACCCCATATACTTAGATTAGCATATAGAGAACCTGTTTTAGCTGCACCTGAATCACCGACTAACGATATAGTTACACCGCTTGTTGGAGTAAAGTCCATTAAGATAGAACCAAACCCAGCTAGCATTGTGAATGCATGTAGTTCTAGTCCTGGTGAATTAAGTTTGTTAGCTGCTTCTTTCCATTTAGCATACTCACCATGTTGGCTAAGATGTTTAGCTATACCTCTACATAGTGGTGATGTTGGGCTGTTAAGTAGCTCACCTTTTCTGTTTATTTCTTTGTTGCCTATAACAAAAGCATCTTTGTCAGGCGTCCATCCCATTTGCATACGCATTACCTCCGCTCTTTCGCGGGCAATTAAATATTGCCCCCATTCGTAAATATAACTCATAATATATTTTCCTTGTTGATTGTTAGGATTATATAGTATCCCTACACTTGTCAATGCCTCTTTAAATCGTTCTATTGCATACAGGTGTTTCATAGGCAATAAAAATTCTCTTTCAGGGTCATTAGGTAAGTGCGCCCTCATTAGTAGACATTCTCCGTCTACGACACTGTATATTCGCTTGATAGGGTATAAATCATAACTACAAACTAATACAGGGTCTTTCGCTACAGGCTGACCATCTTCGTCATAAGTTATTGGTGGTTGATAATATATGCCACCATTCTCACCATATTTAAATGGACCTAAATCTTTTGGTATACCAACTAATTTATTACTTTGTACTGCTGGTAAATTTTCTACTGGTTTTGCTTCTTTAAACTGTTTGCCAAAATATAATGGGTTAGTTATCTTTCCTTTGTGAGGGCATCCATCACATATACCTTTTTGTAGTTTGTCAAAGGTTTCACAAGAATGTGGTTTATCTTGCGTTTCGTTGGCTTTAAATTCTGTATCTTGGTATGAATAACCTTTATGGTCTTCTGATATTAAGTGTATAGCTGTATCTCTATCATCACACTGTTGTGCTATGGATAGTATAGAGAACCAATCATCATAACCTACATCATTAGGATTAGTTTCTAGTATGCGCTTGATATGCGCACAGCCTTTACCATGCAAACTCTTTTCAGCTATGGTTGTGAAGTTTGCTTTGAAGTTATCTAGTTTTAATAGTTTCTTTTGGTCTTCACTTAGTGGGCTTTTGGCTTGTTTAAGTATAGAATCTAGTGAAGGTTGTGCTTCACCTAATATATTTTTAAATGTTTCTAAGTTATAACTAAATACTTCTGTTAATAATTTTGCTTCTTTGGGTGGATTAGATTTACAGTTGTAGGTATCAGGTGCCCGCATAATACGGGCAGCGTCCTGCATAACTGAGCTATCAACGATTAAACCACTATCTACACAGAAATTATAAAACTTGTCTGCATAAGGAGCCCACTCTTCTATTGTCATGTCTTCCTCTAAGGGCCAGTAACCGTGTATACCGTTACCAGAATCTAGTTTGACAACAGGCGGTAGTCCTGTCTTTACTACAAACTCATCTAATGCTTTCTCTGCTGATGCCTTATCTATATAACCTTTACCTTGTTCAGCTTTATCATCACCGACGTCAAGGTCTACAAAGAAACAGCCTCTATATTGTGCATGCTTAGCTGCCCTAGAGTTCCCCCCAAAACTAGAAAGAGCTATGTATATATTTACATTACCTTTTTTAGTTTTTATTTCTTCTATGGTAGGTACTATGTCATCTACGGAAGTAACCCATTCATGATTCATTCCTTTGACTGTAGGACTAGCCCAAGCTACGCAATACTTTTTACCTAGCTTAGGTAATACTTTTTCATAGAACTGTTTTGTCATTTTCGTAGTTACTCATTTTCTCTAATAGACTATGTTCAATATATAGTTTTGCTTGATTAAGCGTTACTACTGGAAGGTCTCCCTTATCTAAATCTCTCTTAACTATATCCATGAACATTACGATTTTATCTCCGTTTCTTAATCTTACTGGTGACCCTCTAAACCAACTATGTAGGGTCATTCTAGAAACACCAAATACTTTTGTTAAATATTTAACAGGAAGATTAGACTTGACGCACAGCTTTGCTAACCGCACGCCAAGTTTATCTTGGTCCTGCCCTTCTAGACCTAGTAAGAATTTCTCACTATAACTTCTAGGCATAATCTCTCCTAATCTTTAGTTGACCATTTCTTAACAATGTCAGAAACGTCATTTACTTTTTCAACTTTAGCCTGTATTTCTTCTCTTTTTACAGGCTCCTCGACAACATCATCCACCGCAACAGGTTCTGGTGTGGTAGTAGAAGGTACTTCGCCTTGTGTATCAGATTGATATACAGTAAGTTTAATAGCACGTTCAGCAGCTTCACTCTTAGCTTGTTTCTGTAAGATGTCCAAGTCACCTTGGTCTACTGCCGCAGCTGGAGAGAATAATAGTTTAGGCGTAGAAGACTTACTATCAAATTGCATACGTGTTACCACGCGACCAGCACTAACGTTGTTATTTGCTAGCATTTGAATGTATGGTCTAAAGGGCCATTTACCATTATCTTCCTTACCAAAAGCTGATGTAGCTGGTAAGACTAATTGCATTACATCACCACTAGGGTCATGTGGTAATACCACGGCTAGTCGCCATGAAAGTCTGCATGCTGAACCTGTACCGCCAGCACCTGAACCTCTTACGCTATGTGGACAAGTGTCACACGTCTTAGCTGGTTTCTCAGGAACTTCTGCGTCGGGTACTCTTGAATCGCTTGACCAGCATGCGGGGCCTGATGTTTCTCCTTCTTTATAAGCTTGTGCATAGAATGTACGAGCTGCCGTATGTGCCATCTTAACAATAATTACATTCATAAAATTGTCTTCAACAACACTGACCTCTTTACCTCCTACGATTTTGCGGAAGTTTTTACCTCTAATAGAGATACGTTTTGCACCGCTCGTCGCTCCGCCGGCAACGGCAAGTGTATCTTCGTCCAGCCCAGTTTGAACTATTGCTGCACTGTTTTGTAAAATATTTGCGAGTTCGTTACTCATATATTGCTCCTTAATTAAGACTTGTTGGTAGGTTTACGGACTACGATTTGAAATTCTCTCATAGTGCTTATACCTGGTGGCAAGCCATCTTCATTGCGATTACTCAAAAACTCTTTAAAGTTTGATTGATGTATACGTTGTTGTAATAGTTCTACAGCTTGATTGTCTAAGACAAATTGCTTGAAGTTATTCCAGTCACTGCACACATAATTTTCTTTAGTAGTTTTAATAATCGTTCCATTTCCAGTACGGATACTATCAGCATTAATCTCGTTACAGGACTCCAACATCACCTGTTCTAGTTGTGCGAGTTCAGCTTTTAGTTCTTGGTCTTTTAGCTGGTACTGTCTAGCTAAATTATCACGTTCATTTCTAATAGTCAAATACGTCTTGACCATTTCGTCCATGTTAACTGCATCATTCATTTTCGAGTTCCTCTCTGTAAAGGTCTACTAATTTTGTATGAGAATCTACCTTACCCTGTAGCATCTTATACATTCTTTTTTCAACATCAGAACCTTGTAGGTGAACCACCGTCATCTTGTTCTTTTGTCCTACCCTATCCATTCTAGCGATACACTGTAAGTAAACTTCTACTGACATAACAGGAGACCAAAACAAAACTACGTTTGCTTGTGTCAATGTTACTCCATGAGAAGCTGACTGAGGTTGTATTACAAGAACTCTAGGTTCTTTCTGAGTTTGAAATCTGTTGATAATGTTTGCTCGTTCTGTAGCTTTAACATCACCGTGTATTAATTCTGTCGTTATATTATTTTTTTCTAGATGCTTAGAAACTAATTCTATTGTGTGTCTATAGGGTACAAACACTAACACTTTATGTTCTGTTTCATTTATTACTTCTACTAATTCATTTAGTCTTGGTTTAATATCAAACTCAACGACTTCTTTATTGTCTGTGTACACCGCACCGCCTGATATTTGTAATAGTTTATTTAGTCCAGCAGCTGCATTAACAGCTGTAACTTGTTCACCCGCAGCTTCAATTAACATCTGGTCTTTAAGTTCTTTATAATATCTCTTAGCCTGGTCAGTTAATGGTATCTCTCTAGTCTGATACATAACATCAGGTAGGTCTAGACATTGGTCTTTTGCAAATCTAATTGCAGGTTGTAATGCTTTGAAGACATGAGTCTTAGCATCGTTTCTAGAATTCCATTTAAATCTAGATATTTGATACATAACCCTATCACGCCACGCATTAGTAAACTTGGGAACCCTATGAGGACATACTAGCTTAGCTAAACCATAAGCATCTAGTGGTGACTGTGATGCTGGTGTACCTGTTAACATCCATAATCTTGTATCAACTGTTAATAATTTATTTAATGTTTTCCATCTACTTGTTGATATAGTTTTGTATGCGTTAGCTTCGTCAACTACAATTAAATCAAATCCACCCTTTTTAATTTCATCACTAACAATATTTACTCCATCATAATTAATAATTACAAATTCATATTCGCCTTCAATAATTTTTTTACGTTTATTAGCTACACCATGACAGACGGCTGAGGTTCTGTGCATACACGTATTAAATATATCGTTCTGCCATGCTGAATACATAATAGACAAAGGACATATAATTAATACACGCTTTACTTCGCCTTGCTTCATAAGATAGTCCGCAGCCCAAAGTACAGAGGAAGTTTTACCTGTACCAGCTTCGTTAAAACAAAACGATTTAGGGTTGATAGATAGAAACTCAGCAGTAACTCGTTGATGGTCAAAAGGTTTATATAAACCTGGCCAATTATAATCTCTAGTGATAGGAGAAGGTAGGGGGTTTTTAAATCTTATTAAAGAATTTAGTTTGGTCATTTCATGAAGACCCCAGTAAACCATAATGTCTACTATGTCTCCACGTCTCTCTACTACTTCACTTTTCTCTATGTTATCTGTTATGTGAGGTATTAATCTCTCAGGTAGAGTAAGTTTTAAAGCAGTGTCATTAATTAATTGCATAATTTATATTACCTTTCTCGTAGCATTAGTAATATAAACTACCTGACAATATATGTCAAGTTATTTTTTAGACTTTTTTCTTTCTCTTTTGCTTGTCTCAGATACAAGCTTACCAGATGAGTTTCGTTTGAATGAACGGTTCTTTGACTTTGACTGTATAGTCACACCGTGAGAGTTCTTACCACCTTTAGATAATGCTTTTTTATGTGCAATATCTTTCCCTTCACGCATATCTGCTTTACCATTACCATTTAAATCCTTACCATTTTTGTCAAGTTTACGACGAGCACGTTGGCGTTCCATTCGATTAGAATGTTCACCTCTTGTTTTTTGTTGTTCGTATTCTTTTTTATAAGGTCTAGGTTTGTTTTTGTATGGCATGTTTTGCTACCCTGTTACACCAATTAATAAAATCATTTACTTCCATGTTGTTTCTAAAGGAATTTACTGCTCTGCATACTAATTGTACGTTGTCTACATTATACCCTTTTTCAGGAATAATTCTATCTATACTTGCGTTAGTCCATATAGTTTTAGAATCTCCTATAACTTTAGTGCATGTCATTTTTACTCCTGACAAAGCACATTTATGGTCTTGTTTTTCTAATAATGTTTTAAGAAATTCAGGTGTAATATTTTTTCTATCTTCTCTGCCATTTATTATCCCTTTAAAATACCACTCCCAACTGCCTTTATTTCTATCATTTGCTCTTCTTCTATAAGCATATTTTTTACATTTAATTGAGCAGTATGTTTTTTCATGTTTGCCCATAATAATTTTTTTATTACATACAGGACAGTTTTCCATATTAACTCCGATTAAACTCACATGTAGCTACTGGGCACCACTTACATAAAGGGGTTGGATTAGCTTGCCAAGTATTATTATCATAAGATGTCTCTAGTCTTTTTAATGGTTGCTCAAACAGTAACCATGACTTATCCATTTCTTTTCGGTGGTAAGTTTCTTCAACGATAGAATTGTGCATTACAAATAATAGGGCGGCTTTTATCTTTTGCACATCAGGAAAGTGTGTGAACACCATGAGAGCCATTAGTCGTAACTGTTTTGGGTCAGGATATTTATTACTTCCTGTTTTATAGTCAACAATAAAAGCATACTCACCATCAACTATAAGTAAATCAGCTATACCTCTTACCCATCTTCTATCTGAATCAAACTCACACGGTTGCTTATCAAATGTTAATGCCATTTCATGTTCGCAATACTTTTCACCTGGAATATCTATTAGTGCATCAACTAATGATTTAAATCTTTGATAGTTTTTAGCTAACTCAACTCCATCTCTTACATAATCTTCTAATGCTTTGTGTACTTCTTTACCATATATTGTTGCGTCTGTATCTTTAAATACATAATTCTTTGCCACACGCATTTCATAATATTTCTTTGGGCAATTAATATATTCTTTTAGACTTGAAAAAGACCATGTAAAATCTGCCATTACTTTCCTCCTCTAGCATATTCATGCCAGCCTTGCATTAAATCTAACAAAAATTGTTTACCTTCACCTAATAATTCTTTGCTTCCGTTAGGATGTAGCTGTTCAACTTTATTTACATAGCATTCTTCGTCGTCAGAATTACCTTCAATTATTAATACTATTACATCTTTTCTTTGGGCTAGGTTTTTTAACATTATACTCTGTCCTGTCGATATTTGTTCGTTTGGTTTCTTCCATTCACCTACAATAAACTTATTATTCTTTTCCATTATCATATCTATGTTAACGGGTAGTTCTCGTGGGTTCGGAAATATTCCTTGCATAAAACCAAAGTCTATATGCTTTGCGTTTGAATTACGCATCGCCGTCATTACCGACCTTGACCTCTGTATTTTTTATATGATGCTTTTACGTTCTTGTTCATTGTACTTGTCTTTGGTCTACGTCCACCTTGCGATGTTCGTTTGTGTAGACTTTCGTGTGCTTTTTCATTCTTAACTATTTTTGCCATTTTTTCTTAGTCCCGTTTCTATTAAAGTAATTGTCATCAAATCTCACTTCTTCTCCTTTTCTTTTGGTTTACCAAAAATTCTTTCAAAGTTTTCTTCAAACTTTTTTCTGTCTGTTGGTCTTTGTTTGCTACCTTTTCCACCATCACTCATTACCAAAATACCTCCATTCTTTTATTACGTCTAACCAGATGTCCTTGTAATGTAATTCTATACTCATTAGGTTTATATTCTTTTAAACTTGCTATTCTATGTAGTGTTGTTCCATCATGACATAACATTTCACCTTCTTTGTACCCTAAATAAATAGGCATATTATCTATCATACAATCTATACCGCCACCTGATTCAGGCAATAATATAGGCACAGTAAAAGTACTTGTATCTTTATTGCCAAGACCTAATGTTTCGTGTGGGTAATCTTCATGCCAATTACCTGAGATAGTTAATAAACTTTTATCTGATGAAAAAATGTGAAACCCTGGATAACATAAATCGTTCGGTAAATATATTCTTTCATGTAACTTATCTTGTAATACATCTAATATATTATTATATAACCCTTTAAAATTAGTATATAAAATTTCATTTATACTTTTTTGTTTCTTTTTATATTCAGGAGTCTTACCATCTAGGTATGCACTTCGACCTAAAGTAAAAAATGGGAACTCATCAGAGCGAGAGACCCACATATCCTGTAATTTAAATATATTAGTTAACACTATATCTTTATTATAATTTAATTTATGCACAGTAAATTTAGCAGTCCCCATAATTTTCTGCATAGTCTCCTTCACAAGCAATAGGTAAGTCTTTACCCCATTCAGGTGGTTTAGACATCTCATTCATAAGAAACTTTAATGCTTCATCTTTTTCTTCTTCGGGTGCAGTACATACAACTGCATCATGAACTGTTAACACAGGTTTATATCTTTCATTAATCTTAATCATCTGTTCACCTATGACAATTCTAGCTAATGCCTGTACTATATTCTCAACTACTGAACCACCCCATATACCTACGCTACCTCGACGAGATTTATACACAAACCTACCTTTAGATTCCGATGTATCCCAGTGCAACTCAGGATAGTAAATATATAATCCGTTTGGTAGTCGTAACCCTTTTTCTGTAACTAATACACAATCATGATTGCCTAAATAGTATGGCTCTTTGTCTCCCCATGATGCTATATCTGCGAGTGCTTGGTCACATTCTTTCCATAAATCTATAACTTTATGATTAACTTCTCTATAAATTCTAACTAAGTTTTTACATTCATCATCCGACAGTTTAGCACCTGGTGGAGAAGTTTCAAGCGTGTGTTGTAGTTTTTGCCACCCTGTCCCATATCCTAATCCTAGTGTACAAGTCTTACCAACAAATCTTTCAGTCTTGTTTCTTTTATCTATCTTTTTATTATAAACAACACTAGCAAAGTTGGAGTATACATCTTCGTGGTTTCTAAACTGTTGAACAACATCTTCTTGTCCCGCTAACCATACAAGTATCCTAGCCTCAATCTGTGACGAGTCTACATTCATAATGACCTGACCTTTTGGTGGTAGGATTGCGTTCTTCAATGCTTTCTTTTTTATGTCACGGCTTGGTAAGTTTTGGAAGTTAACTTTATCTAGTCCCGCCCATCTACCTGTATGGGCACCGTAGTATTTAAGTGGAATAGGTAACAGGCCCTCGTTACGAAATGCAATGTCTAAGAATCTCTCTATCCTTGACTCTTCGATTGTAGACTTAGTACCTAACCTTACTGCACATAGTTCTTGTATAAATGAGTCTTCATGTTCAGTCAACTCAATAAACCCTACATCATTCTTAGCTAGTGCGTAGGTTTCTTTGCCTGTGGTTGGACTAATTTTTAATGGGGGTTCAACTCCTAACTCCATTAACAACTCAGCAAACTGTTTATTACTTGCTAGTTTCTTACGAACATCTTCTTCTGTCTCGCACTCTAATCTTTTCATAAGACCAGCTAGCAAATTAGTTTTCTCTTCTTTTACTTCTTCAAGTCTAGTCACCAACAGTCCATCATCAAGTCTTAGCGTTGGTTCTATAAACATGCGAAGTGTAATGTCTATCAGTTTTAATTCTTCTAGGGGAAAGTCATGCGACAAGGTTATAAATAGTTTATGTGTTAAGTCTACGTCGTTCCTACAATACGCTCCGTAGTCTCGTAGTTCGTGGTCTTTGAAGTCTTCTAAGCGTTTACCTTTAGCATCCAGAACCTCTGTACCTTTTTGTCCTAAATTATATCTTTCAGCGAGAGCTTTGAGAGAACCGCCCGCATTGATACCATGTATAGCACGAGCCATAGACAACGTATCCAAGTATGCGAAAGGAGTTTGGTTGAATACCCATTTTAGAATCGCTCCGTCAAACATTGTATTATGACAAAGCAACATTGATTCTTTCCAGTTAATTTTAGCTAGCACCTCTTGTAGTTCTTCGTGCGAACCTGTGTGCCATTCAACTGAACCATTATCAACTTTTAGTGCGAACCCAATGACCTGAAACTGTTCGTCTTTTATGTATTCTTCTGTTGTTAATCTAGATAGACTAAACCCTGTATCATAAAACGTCTCGAAGTCGAGCGTTACTATATTCATTAGTGTATTTTCTTTCTGTCTTCTATATACTTTTCTAAATTATAAAACATGTTCTCTATATCTTCACGACTAGACATTTTAGGTATAATAATTCCCGCTGGTCCGTCTTCGTCCTCGTATACTTCTACTCCACAAGCTTCACATGCTTCTCTCAATATATCTGCATCTATCGGTTCTTTATTTTTCATTTTTGCTCTCTTTCTCTGCTTTGCAGTATCCATGTGCATCCATTGTAAACCCACACCACCATTTTTTATCTGAGTAATACTTGGCAGGGTTTTTACACCGATTACATTTATTTCCCAAAGTTTTTAGTACCATACGCTTCTCGTAGTGTTCTTGGTGTTAATTGAGGTGTATTATCGGGTTGAAAAAAACGATAACCTTGCTTAAGATTCTTTTCCCATATTTTTAATGTTTTTTTGCTGACGTTCATACTCTCTCCTATCTTTCTTAATTTGTCTAATTCTTTCTTTTCGTTCTTCATTTGTTAGATACATCCAGTTAGATAAATCTTCGTAAGTTCTAAAACAACTAATACATCTCGGTTCACCATCTATCTCTTCATATCGACATATACTTGTACATGGGCTAACTATACCTTTGGTGTTCATCTCTACACTCCACACTACACCAACGACGTTTATCGTGTACGGGTTCACCACACCATAGACACAGTCCTGTATCGTTCTCACTTACTTTAGTATCAATAGTTCTCATTGTTGCATCTAGAGACTTTTGTACTTGTTCATTTGCTATATCTACTTCATCACTCATTACATTAAACACTCACCATATTCTTTTAATAATCTACTCATTTGTTCTGCCTTTGTTTCTTGTTTTTCTTTAGGTAACTCTATTATCTTACAGTCAGGTTTGTCTTCTGTAAACCATTCAGCGTCATGTTTTGACCTAAACTTTCTAAGTGGTTCACCTTCATAATCAACTACAATAAATCTTTGTGGGTAATGTGACATAACCATCTCCTATTTATATCTTTAGTCTATGAATCCTACTTCCTTTTATTTTAAATTGTTTTAATATTGATTTTGGTCTAAGTAACTCTTGGAGTAAACATTTATCAACTTTAATAAACCCAATTCTCTTTGACATTTCTGTTTGCACTATTGACCCAATATCAAGTAGTTCTTTAATTATCGGCTCTATAAATTTTTTGTCAATATTGACTCCATACCATATTTGGTATAGGGTTTTTGGGGAATCATACGATAAGATATTGTTTATTATATGACTTTTTAATTCCTCGTGCGTATACTCTATTTTATTTTTTGTTATATACTTTTTCATTTTAGTTCCTTTCGTTTAGCAATCTCGACGATACTTAGCACTCTCGCTAAATAAGATACCAGTTCCTAGTCCTCACAGTTACCGCCAACACAAAACTTTCCGTTAAGAATTTCTTTAGCCAAGTCATCGCTGACCATCTTGCGTTCCTCTTCTTCAATCTCGTGTTCTAAGTGTTCAATAAATGCTTTGTTTTTAATCAACACATTTAATTCATCGATGATGTTTTGTGCTTCCTCTGCATGTTCATCACCAATACTATGTTTATTTAAAACTTCCACATGGTTCTCAAGAAGTCTTTTCACTCGCATAAAAATATCATCACTCATGGCTTTTCTCCTTTAAATAATCTTCAAGTTCTTTTGCATACCAAATTATTTTACCTACATCATTAATCATATCTTCGTCATGTCCTTTGTATCCCAGACGTGTGATATATTTAATTATTGTTCCACGCAAATATCCTATGTATTCTTCTGTGGTTAATTTTGACCTAATTACTTTTATAGTTTCAATCCCTCTTTTATAATGCGGGGGATGGTTTACGATATCTACTTCTGACATATTACTCTCCTAAGTTAAATGATTGTTTATCAGTTATGAATAGTTCTAACATTGGCATGTTATTCTCATCAATGACAAGTGACATTCCACCAGCCAGTGTGATGTCATTAAGATGTTTTAATTGAAGTTTGGTAGGTTTATTACCATTTGCTTTACACTCAATACCTATGAATTTACCATTGTAACATGCGACTATATCAGGGACTCCGCTTGCACCATAACCGCCTGTTGCGGGCATGAAATGATAGCAACCTATTCTATCTAAAACTTTTCTAACTTGTATTTTAACTTTTTTCTCGGGGGTCATGATTTGCTTGGCGGGTTTTCTCGTCGGTTAATCCAACCAACTCTATTAGATTATCAATCGGTAACACAACAGTATAGTTACTGTCGGATACTCTCCATGCGGTTTCTTCTTCACCATTCTCGTTGAATATAAAGAAGTGGTAAGGCTCTACATTTTCATCAGGTATTCTATTAATATATAAGGCATTTGCAAAAGTAAGTTTGGATTTGATATAGGAAGGTAGGGTGTCCTGTGTGAACACCCTTTTGAAATTTCTTAGAAGGTATACGACATACTCTCCATCATCGGTATGCCGTATGGGGACTTGAAAGTAAGTAAATAAATTTGGATGCGGTTCGGGTTCCAATCCCTCGTAAATCATATATTCCTATTCTAGGTTTAAGAAAGCTAACTCAGTATAACCAAGACTATTGTCTCTAATCTCATTAGTTAATATTCCTAAATCTTCATTATAACTATTTGAATTACCCCAATTAGAGTCAACAAAATAATTATTTCTAATAGTTAAGTTATCTTTCCTAGCAAACTCAGGTAAAACAACTTTCCACATAGTTAGTAAACCTTTTAAACTATCATAGCTCGGTAATTTTTCTATGATATTAGATACTTTTATATCAGATAACATTTTCATGGTAGATTCATTTCCATTTACTGCGTTATCTATTTTCATATCATACTCATAATACATATTTAAATGTTTCATATAACCTAATACTTTAATCGGTTTATCAAACACACATAACTTATCTCTTATGCCTGACTCAATATCTTGCTCTCTTTGTAGAATTTTGTCAAGTGTCTCGTCAATAGTTTTTTGGATTTGTCCTGAAGTATCTACATCCATACCTTTTGCTTTTTGAAGTATCACTCCCAACACACTACCTCTAAGACTTATATTATTAAGTTCAGACATTATGCCATCTACATCTACGACATGTTTAATATATTTATTTTTTATAGCCCAACCATCATCTCTTTTAAATATATCAGTAAAAATATTCTCAGGTATCGCTTCCCTATCTTTGATAGCTTTCATCAATGACGACAATTTTTTACTAACTGTTACATGTCTATTACCTCGTTCTTTAATATTCTTAGGCGAACATATACCATACACATCATCATAATAATATATATAATATGATGGCAAATTGTTTCCCGCTTCCATCACGATTGCTCTATACATTGAGTCCTCAGATGTACCTATCCTAGGATTATCATTACCCCAAGACATACCCATGGGGACATATCCCATGATTTTATGTTTGTATTTAGCATTTAATTCTTCTGCTAAAGTAAATGCCTTGTTATGTATCATATGAGACATTTCTCCATCACTGACGTCTGCCATGACTGGGTGTATTAAATCTTGATACTTATTAATATAATTATTCATCATTATCCCTTTCTAATTTCAATTTTACGATGACTTGTTTTATGTTTACCATTTATACCATCTACAACGTCCTCTATCATAGCGTCGTTAACATAGTATAATTCCTCTTGCATACCCATCTTCATATCTTCTATTATATCGTCAGGTATCTCTTGTATATTTTGCCAATTAGTATTGTAATAGCGACTACCATGTTTCATGCCCGCTACTATAAATGCCTTGACGACATCTCCCGCCAACAGAGACTTAACATCCTCTTTCATATATACACCTGATAGTTTGTCTCGTTCACTTAAGAAGTCATCATATAACATACTCTTAAACCATGGCTTAGCTTTATTGTAGTATGAGTCTAGCTGAGACATAATATCCTTAGTTCTCTTTCTATCTCTCTTGCGGTATACAATCTCAAACTTTTCTACTGCTCTGTTTGTATTGACATCATAGTGAATACCCTTGACTAACAATGTTTGCTCAGTCTTTTTAAACCATTGGTCTTTATGTTTCCTTTCCCATGTTTGATGAGTAAAGCCACCATGTCTTTTACTATTACCAAAATATGACAGTTTAGCCGAACCATCTCCACGATATGTATTCCCACACATACCTGTCATCACAGTAGTTTCACCTTGGTAGTATGAGTCTTTAAGAAACACTGCGGTATCATCAGGATATATAGATACTAAATCCTCTTGGTAAAATCTCAGTGTAAATATAGGCTCACCTGATTGTGTAACATCTGATATATAAAAATCTTTGTAGCCATACCTACGCATATCCCAACCCCAATAGTTTCCAACCCTACCTCTATATGGTCTCTCACTTGCTAACTGTTTTAGTCTTTTGTATTTAACTCTCTCTAACATATCACTCTCCTATACAATCTTTATTTGTCTTAATATAAACAGTGCTAACTGGGTCAGCTTGTTCATACGCTTTACCACTCTTACATATATAATTGATTGGCTCTCCGTTAATATAGTCATCAATCATAGTATAAGTTTCGTTTACATACCACCCTAGTATTGAACCAAAGAAAAATAATACAAACAGTTCAAAGTAATACCAATTACTACGTAGTATGATTAATCTTTTACCTCGTATGTTGGTCATGACTTATCTCCTCCGCTTGAAACTCAGCGTCATATACTTCCCACGCTGATTGTTCTTGTGCTTTTAAAATTGCTTGGTCCTCTGTTTGTGCAAACACTGTAATAGGTTTGCAATACTGCGTTATGTTTACTCTAAATACTTTACTCATCTCTATTCTCTCTTTCTATAAGTATTGATTCAATCTCATGTATGAAACTAATATCTGATATACCTTCATTGACATACTTACTACGAAGTTTAAGTTCATCTAATAGTTTCTCTAGTTTTTCGGTCTTCCAAT
>Ga0222714_10003098_pt1 | contig 17166 bp, 18 predicted proteins | sample C33_3DmetaG_FD_165048 | JGI IMG/M metagenome (GOLD analysis project Ga0222714, IMG submission 165048) | Estuarine water microbial communities from San Francisco Bay, California, United States - C33_3D | ecosystem: Environmental > Aquatic > Marine > Unclassified | place: USA: California...
CTCGCTGGACGAGTTGTCTCGCCTGGCGGGCGAGGGTGTCCACCAGGGGGTGCTGGCGGAGGTGGACTGGCCGCGCCCACCAACCGAGGATGACCTTGACGACCTGGTCATCAGTCGGGGGCGGGATTTGCTGTTGCTGGTGCTGGACGGGGTGCAGGATCCGCACAACCTGGGCGCCTGCCTGAGGACCGCCGAGGCGGTCGGGGCCGATGCAGTAGTCGCGCCGAGGGATCGGGCCGTGGGACTGACCCCGACGGTGCGCAAGGTCGCTGCCGGCGCTGCGGAATCCCTGCCCTTCGTCCAGGTGACCAACCTCGCCCGGACGCTGAGGGGCCTGCAGGGGGCCGGGGTCTGGGTGGTGGGCACCGCCGGAGAGTCGCCGACTTCCCTCTACGGGGCTGACCTGACCGGTCCGCTGGCGCTGGTGCTCGGCAGCGAGGCCGATGGACTTCGCCGCCTGACGCGGGAGACCTGCGACCTGCTAGTGTCCATACCGATGGCCGGCATTGTGAGTTCCCTCAACGTGTCGGTCGCGGCAGGGGTTTGCCTGTTCGAGGCCAGAAGGCAGCGGGGCACCCCCGTTGGGCTTGCCTGATTCCTTGTGATCCGGTAACTTACGCGACCCTCTCGGCGCCGGGACGAACACAGGTGCCTTCACTCCTTGCCTCACCGCCCTGCATCCGGCGGGAGGCGTAACCATAGGGAGAACTCAAAGATGCGTCATTACGAGATCGTTTTTCTCGTTCACCCTGATCAGAGCGAACAGGTTCCAGCCATGGTCGAACGCTATCGCGGCATGATCGGTGCCGGGGGCGGCCAGGTGCACCGCATGGAAGACTGGGGCCGTCGGCAACTGGCTTTCCCGATCGCCAAGGTCCACAAGGCCCACTACGTACTGATGAACGTCGAATGCGACGGCAAGGTGCTGGAGGAGATCGTCGACGCCTTCCGTTTCAGCGACGCAGTGCTCAGGCACCTGGTGATCAAGATGGACCAGGCGGTCACCGAGCCCTCCCCCATGGCGAGGGCTGGCGAGGAGAGGGAGGAGCGCGGCGAGTATGGCGAGCGCGCGCCCCGTGGCGAAGGCCCTGAGTTGGGCGCTTCGGACGTCCAGGACTGAGCCAGGAGTAAGCATCCATGTCACGTTTTTCGCGCCGCAGGAAGTTCTGCAAGTTCACCGCCGAGGACACCGGCCAGATCGATTACAAGGACCTGGCAACCCTCAAGGGCTACATCACCGAGACCGGCAAGATCGTTCCCAGTCGCATTACCGGTACCCGGTCCTTCTATCAGCGCCAATTGGCGGTCGCGGTCAAGCGCGCCCGCTATCTGGCCCTGCTGCCCTACACCGACCAGCATTGAGGGTGGCCGGCAGGTTTGCCGGGAGCAGCATGAACAGGTTTGCCGAATGGGCCCTGCGCACTCCCTGGACCGGGATGGTCGCCGGCGCCATGGTCTCCACGCTGGCCTGTCTGGCCCTGCCATTGCTGGCCTGGCTGCCGGGCGGCTTGGTGGTGCTGGCCTGCCTGGCGGGCGGTCCCGCCATGGGGGTTTGGTCGGCGTCCGGGGCCGCGCTGCCCATCGCGTGGATGTTTGCGCCTGCCATGGGCTGGGGGGGCGCATTGCTAATCGCAGCGATGGCCCTTGTGCCCGCCCTCGCCGCTGGCGTCCTGCTGTCACGCAGTCGCAGCCTGTCATTTGTCTTTCAGGCAGTTACCCTGTCCGCGGCAGCGCTGGTGCTGTTGTTCCGGGTCGGCCTCGGCGATCCGGTCAGCGTGCTTGCCCCGCTGCTAGAGGCCATGAGGCCGGCTTTCGAGGAGATGGCGGCTTCCATGGCCGGATTGGGTATGGGGCGCAGTGCCGAGGAACTGGCCACGGCGGTGGCCCGCATGGCCTGGGCCACACTGGCCTGGCTGCTGCTGCTCACCACGCTGAGTTCGCTGTTCCTCGGACTTTGGCGCTTTGCTTCGCTCCGGGAGCCTGGATTGTTTGGCAGGGAGTTCGCCTCCCTGCGCTTGGGGAACCTGATTGGCTGGCTGGCGGTGGCGGCATTGCTGCTCAACGTGGCGGCCCAGCTTGCGGGGGGTGGGGCCTGGGCGCCGGCCGAGGACTTGCTGTTCGTCTTGTCCGGGGCCTTTCTGCTGCAGGGGCTGGCCATCGCTCATGCCCTGCGTTCGGCTCAGGTGGCCGGGCCGCTGCTCCTGACCGTGGCCTACCTCTCAATCATCGTCTTCCCCATGCTTCTGGTGGGCCTCGGGCTGGCTGACACCTGGGTCCGTTTCCGCGAACGTTTCGTCAACAATACTCCTTCGAGTACGGTGTAATCATGGAAGTCATCCTTCTGCAGAAAGTCGCCAACGTCGGCGACATCGGTGACCGGGTCAAGGTCCGCTCTGGCTACGGTCGTAATTATCTCTTGCCCACTGGCCGCGCCACGCTGGCTACGGCGGCCAACATTGCGGCCTTCGAGGCTCGTCGTTCGGAACTGGAGGCAAAGGCCGCAGCCGAGCTGACTGGCGCCAAGGCGCGTGCTGCCCGTCTCGAGGGCTTCACGCTGGTCGTGCGCGCCAAGGCGGGCAACGAGGGCAAGTTGTTCGGCTCGATTGGCACCAGCGATATCGCCGAGGCCTGCCGCGCCGAGGGCCACGACATCCAGCGCTCGGAAGTTCGCCTGCCGGGCGGGGCGATCCGCATGACCGGTGAGCACAGCGTCGTCCTGCACCTGCACGCCGACGTCGACTTTGCGCTGCAGGTCAACGTGGTCGCCGAGGACTAGACTCCGCTTCATGCAGCCGTCGGTCGAAGCCCTTCGTACACCGCCCCACTCCGTGGAAGCGGAGCAGGCGGTGTTAGGTGGCTTGCTGCTGGATGCCAACAGCTGGGATGCGGTGGCCGACATCGTGGCCGCCGCGGATTTCTATCGTCGTGACCACCGGCTGATCTTCGAGGCCATCGCCGAGGTTGCCGAGACCCGCGGCCCCTGCGATGCGGTCACGGTGTCCGAGCACCTCGACCGCAAGGGGCTGGCCGAGGAGACCGGTGGGCTTGCCTACCTTGGCACCCTGGCCCGCGATACCCCCAGCGCCGCCAACGTGCGGACTTACGCAGAAATCGTTCGCGAGCGTGCCATCCTGCGCCAGCTGATTCAGGCTGGTGGCGAAATCGCGACCTCGGTCTTCGAGGGCGGGGGCAGGGCAGCCACTGAACTGGTCGACGAGGCGGAGCGGCGGGTGTTCGAGATCGCCGAGCGCGGCAGTCGGTCACGGGCCGGGTTCCGTCAGGTCAAGGACATCCTGCCCGAGACCGTCGACAGGCTCGACCTGTTACACCAGTCGCCAGGGCAGTTGACCGGGGTCACCACCGGCTTTACGGATCTCGATCGCATGACCACCGGCCTGCAGCCCGGGGATCTCGTCGTCATTGCCGGCCGGCCTTCCATGGGCAAGACCACCCTGGCGATCAACATCGCGGAGAATGCAGCTATCGGCAAGGGCGTACCAGCCGCCGTTTTTTCCATGGAAATGTCCGCCGAGCAGCTGACCCTGCGCATGATCTCCTCGTTGGGCCGAGTCAACCAGTCGCACCTGCGGACCGGGCAATGTTCTGATGAGGACTGGTCGCGGATCAACAGCGCGGTGGCCCAGTTGTCTGCCGCGCCCATCTTCGTGGACGAAACGCCCGCGCTCACGCCGACGGAATTGCGCGCCCGTGCCAGACGCCTCAAGCGTGAGCGCGGCCTCGGCTTGGTGGTGGTCGACTACCTGCAGCTCATGCAGGTCTCGGGTACCAAGGAGAATCGCGCGACGGAGATCTCGGAGATCTCGCGCGGACTGAAGGCGCTGGCCAAGGAGCTGTCAGTGCCGGTCATCGCGCTGTCTCAGCTCAATCGTTCAGTCGAGCAGCGCACCGAGAAGAAACCGGTGATGTCAGACCTCAGGGAGTCCGGCGCCATCGAGCAGGACGCCGACGTCATCATGATGATCTACCGGGAGGAAGTGTACGACCCGGCCTCGACCCGGCGCGGCATCGCGGACATCATTCTCGCCAAGCAGCGCAACGGCCCGACCGGCGAGGTCCACCTGACGTTTCTCGGGGAATATACCCGCTTCGAAAACCTGGTCGCCGAATCCTACGGCGAAGGGGTGTTCTGAGACCGTCCGGCCTCAGCTGATGAAGAACCCCATCTTGATCCCCGCCAGGGTGATCACGTCGTTGTTGAGTAGCCGTCTGGCCTGCGGCCCGATGGGTTCGCCGTTGACCAGCGGATAGTCGCCCGCGGTGGCGGACTCCACGTGCACGATGGAATAACCCTCTGCCCTCCGGCTGATGGCTGCGACCTGCACGCCGGGCCGACCGAGGGTGGTGAGCGGCTTGAGGAGCTCGATTTCGCGTCCGGCAAACTGGCCGGAGAGCACCTGCAGGCGGCCACTCGAGGCGTCGCCCGGAGGGCGGTACTCCGCCGAGGGCCGGGTGGAGGATGAAGTCTCGGCCGGGTCGGGCCGCGGCGCTGGCGACAGGGCGCTGGCCGCTGCGCGCAGTTTTTCCTCGGTAATCTGCCCAGGGGCAATCACCATGGTCTTCTCGAACTCGTCGGACTCGCTCACGTCGCCCTGACTGTCGATGAAGCGCAGGCTGTGGCGACCCAGGGTGATGACGTCGCCGTGCTGGAGGGCGTGCTTCTTGATCAGCTTGCCATTGACGTAGGTGCCGTTGGTGCTGTTCAGGTCCTCGAGGAAGGAGTCGTTCAGGATGTTGACGATCAGGGCGTGATGGCCGCTCACTCCCGGGTTGTCGACCCGGATATCGTTGTCCGGCAGCCGACCGAGCGTATACCGCTCCTTGGTCATGTTGTATTCGGCGAGCACCTGCCCGTCGAGCATCAGCAAGAGACGCGCCATCAAAACCTCGTCAGCGGCTAGCCGAACCAGCCCAGGATTCTGTCAAGTATGCCCTTTTTGACTGGGAAGGGGGCAGCGACCTCGGCGAGAACCACTGAAACATTGTCCCGGCCTCCATTGTCGTTGGCCATCTGGACCAGTTGGCGGGCGGCGGTTTCCAGGCTGTTGCCGAAGGTCGTCAAGGCAAGTTCGATCTGCTTGTCCTCGACCATGTCGGTCAGGCCGTCCGAGCAGAGCAGCAGGCAGTCGCCGCGACTGACCGGGTACTCGCGCACCTCCACGTCCACCAGGGGCTCTACGCCGAGTGCCCGGGTCACGTAGTTCTTGTTGGCTACCTTGGCAGCCTCCTCGGGCGTGTAGAAGCCGCGGTCCACCAGTTCCTGCAGCAGCGAGTGGTCCAAGGTGACCTGGCTGAGCTTGCCCTGGTGCATACGATAGAGGCGGGAGTCGCCCACATGCGCAGTGACCAGGCGGTTGTCGTAGAGCAGGCAGGCCACGACTGTGGTACCCATGCCCTCGCACTTGGCCTCTGAATGGGACGTCTGGTGGATGATCTTGTTCGCGCGGGCGACGGCATCGCGCAGGACGATGGCCGGACGCGACAGTCCGGTGCGCTCATCAATCCCGTCCAGGTCCTGGTTGGAGTAGGCCTCGCGCACCAGATTCATGATTGTCTTGACGGCGATGCCGCTGGCCACCTCGCCTGCGTTATAGCCCCCCATCCCGTCGGCGAGCACGAACAGCCCGATGTCGGTGTCCCAGGCCACTGCGTCCTCGTTATGGTCGCGGATCCGCCCGGTATCGGACATGGCCGCTGAGCGCAACTTGTCCCGTAAGGAGGTGTGCTCAGCCATGCAGCGCTCTGGCGCAGTCTTCCATCCCACAATGATAACCGTCGGTCGCCATCTCTGGCAGCACCCGATATGGCCCGCTGAGGGGGCAGTCTCTTCAATTCATGAACCAGTACTCATATCGCCCCGGGTCCATGCTACGCTCCCGGGTCCGATTTGGCGTCAGTTCACCGTGGCCCGCCCAAAGTCTGTCTTTCTATGCTCGGAATGCGGTAACGAAACGCCGCGCTGGCAAGGCCAGTGTCCCGCCTGTGGGGCATGGAATACCCTGACCGGTTTCAACCCCCCCGTTTCCCGGGAGGCGGGTCGGCGCGCACGGCGAGTCGAGGCCGGTTCGGCGACCCCGCTGGTCGAGGTGGGGTACAGCGACTCGGTCCGCCTGCCGACCGGGCTGGGAGAGTTCGACCGGGTGTTGGGTGGCGGGCTGGTCGAGGGCTCGGTCACCTTGCTTGGCGGGGAGCCCGGGATCGGCAAGTCGACCCTGCTGCTGCAGGCAGCCGCCGCGCTGGCGGGGCAGGTGCCGGTCCTGTACGCGACCGGCGAGGAATCACTCCAGCAGGTGGCTTTACGAGGGCGACGGCTCGGTGTGCAAGCTTCGCCGCTGCACCTCGCAGCGGACACGTCCGTGGAGCGGGTCATCGAGACCGCCCGCGGCTGCGCGGCCCGGGTGCTGGTGGTGGACTCGGTACAGACCATGTCGACCGAGGCCCTGGAATCGGCACCCGGATCGGTCTCACAGTTGAGGGAATCTGCCGCCCGACTGGTGGAGCACGCCAAGGGCTCCGGCGCCAGCGTTATCCTGATCGGGCACGTCACCAAGGAGGGGGCCCTGGCCGGCCCGCGGGTCCTCGAGCATATGGTCGACACCGTGCTGTATTTCGAGAGCGATTCGGGCAGCCGCTACCGGATCGTGCGGGCAGTCAAGAATCGTTTCGGCGCCGCCAACGAGATCGGGGTGTTCGCGATGGGGGAGGAAGGCCTGCGTGAGGTCAGGAACCCCTCGGCCATCTTCCTGTCGCGCCATGAGCAACCGGTACCGGGATCCGTGGTCACGGTCATCCGCGAAGGCAGCCGCCAGATGCTGGTCGAGGTCCAGGCCCTGGTCGACGCCAGCCACGCTGCCAACCCTCGGCGGGTTGCAGTGGGCATGGACACCAACCGGATTGCCATGCTGTTGGCGGTCCTCAATCGCCATGGGGGCCTCGCGCTGCATGGCCACGACGTCTTCGTGAACATTGTCGGAGGCGTGCGGGTCAATGAGACCGCTGCCGACCTGTCTGCGCTGGTGGCCGCTGTGTCCAGCTTGAGTGGCCGGCCACTGCCCCACGACCTGGTCTGCTTCGGCGAGGTGGGACTGGCCGGCGAGATCCGGCCGGTGCCGCATGGCGAAGAAAGGTTGCGTGAGGCAGCCAAACACGGTTTTTCACGTGCGCTGGTACCCAAGGCAAATTGTCCCCGCCAGCCCATACCGGGGGTGGAGGTCAAGGGAATCAGCCGGGTGGCGGAGGCGATCGAAGTCCTGCCGGAGTCATGACGGGCGGTCCGGCCACAGGCGGACGGCGCGGATCGTGTTGTCCCCGGTCTGCAGGATCTCGATGGCGCGCCCCGCGAGCTTGAGGCTGGTGCCCGGCTCGGGAATCGTTTCCAGGTATTCGATCACCAGTCCGGACAGCGTACGCGGGCCGTCGGTCGGCAGGTCCCAGCCGAGTTGCCGATTGAGCAGTCGCACCGGCGCTGAGCCCGCCAGCACGCAGCTGCCGTCGGCCTGATGGTCGATGGGGTTGTCCAGCGCCCCGGCCTGATGGGTGAAGTGACCGACCACCTCACCCAGGATGTCCTCCAGGGTCACCATACCCAGCACGTCGCCGTACTCATCGACCACGAAGGCGACTCGCCGCTTCAGCTGCCTGAAGGCCATTAACTGGGCCTGCAGCGAGGTGCCCCGAGGCACGAACAGCGCCTCCCGCTGCGAGGCGATCTCGCCGAGCCGCTCGCGATCGAGCCGGCCGGTCGCCAGGTCGTTGGCCACCCGGGTCATGTGGATGACGCCGACCACCTTTTCCAGGTCACCCGTGAAATACGGCAAGCGGGTGTGGGGGGTGCGCGCCAGGCGATCGACGATCTCATCCCAGTCCCAGCGCTGGTCGATGCCGAATACCTCGTTGCGGGGGATCATGATGTCCTCGACCGCCGTCTGCTCCAGCGTTAGCAGAGCCCTGACCATGTCCTGACGTTCGTCCGGCGCCCTGGCGAGAAGGTCGGCCATGTCCTCCAGGGCATCGGCGCGGGCCGCGTCGTCCGTCTCGCCGCTGCCTGAGCGTGAGGGCACCCAGCGAACCAGGGGCCCCAGCAGGTGGGCAAGTAAACGGCCGGGTCCCGTCCAGCGCGCGCCCAGCAGCCTGAGCCGGCCGAGCTGCTCCAGCCAGTGCAGCAGCCCGAGCAGGCCAAGGGCCAGCAGGGCGGGCGCATGGGATCCGGCGGAAAGGCCCACGGCGGTTGCCGCAAACAGTCCCGCCAGCAGCAGCAGGCGCAACAGGCCGGACAGGCGCCTCAGCGCCGTGGCGCGTCTGGCATCCTCTCCGGTCTCGCCCCCCGGTAGTCCGGTGACGGCCACCTCCAGCAGCGCAAGCGACAGGGCTATCAGGATTACGGCTGCCGACACGCTTCAACCCCAATGTCGGCCGAGCACGACCTCAAGGATGAACTTGGTCAGGAAATATGACATCGCCAGTAGTGCAAAACCCCACAGCAGGAGTCGCCGAGCCTGGCGTCCGCGCCAGCCATGGCGAACCCGGCCGTACAGGAGGGCGCCGAAAATGGCCCAGGCTGCGACGGCCAGCACCACCTTGTGCACCAGCCGCTGACTGAACAGGTCGGTGATGAACAGGGCGCCGACCAGCAGGGTGGCGGAGAGGCAGATGAAACCCATGGTCAACACGGAGAACACGGCCCGCTCCATGCTTTCCATCGGCGGCAGCGCCGGTAGCCAGTGGTCAGGTGCGCGGCCCTTCAGGGCGGCATCCTGGAAGGCCAGCAGCAGGGTCAGTACTGCTGCCGCGGCCAGCAACCCGAAAGCCAACGCCGAGAGGGTCACGTGCAGGAACAGCGGCCAGCCCGCCTCGCCGCTGATCCTGAGGGTCGACAGGCTGCCGGTGCCGACCGCCAGCGCCGCGGCCGCCACCAGCAGCAGCGAAGCGGGACCCCGGAACCCCGGCCGCCAGCTCAGAAGGCCACCGATCAGGCCAAGAACCAGACCGAACAGGGAGAGGCTGTCGGCGATGTCCAGCGCGTACCCCGGCTGGGAGCGGAGCGTGAGCGCGAGCCACGCGCCGTGGGTGAGCACTGCCGGCAGGGCGACGTAGCCCGCAACCGATCTCTCGGCGTGTCTCGCGGCCGACCAGGCCGCCAGGCCGGCAGCCACCAGATAGAGGGCGATGACCAGAAATCCGTACACGTATGTCCGCCCCAGTAAGAAGCTGGATTGTAGCGCAGAGTATAATCACGGGATGTTCGATACCTTGAGCGGACGCCTGTCACAGGCCGTGGCCTCCCTGCGGGGCCGTGGCCGGCTGACCGAGGAGAACGTTGCCGACACGCTGCGCCAGGTCCGCCTGGCCCTGCTGGAGGCGGACGTGGCGTTGCCCGTCGTCAAGGCCTTTACCGAGGCCGCGCGGCAGCGAGCCCTCGGCGCGGAGGTGGTTTCCAGCCTCACTCCGGGGCAGGCCTTCATCAAGATCCTGCATGACGAACTGACCCGGGTCCTGGGTGAATCGGGCCGCGAATTGAACCTGCGTGCCCAGCCGCCGGTCGTGATCCTGCTGGCCGGCCTGCAGGGTGCGGGCAAGACCACGACTGCGGCCAAGCTGGGCAGGTTCCTGGTCGAGAGCGCGCGGCGCAAGACGCTGCTGGCCAGCGCCGACGTCTACCGGCCCGCCGCCATCACCCAGCTCGAGCGACTGGCCGCGCAGGTAGGAGCGGGCTTTTTCAAGGCTGCGGAGGGTGCTCGGCCGGTCGAGATCGCCCGCGAGGCACGCCAGCATGCCCGTCTGCACGGATACGAGGTCCTGATCCTGGATACGGCCGGGCGCCTGCACGTCGACCGGGAAATGATGGAGGAGATTCGCGCCGTCGACGCAGTGCTGGAACCGCTGGAGCGGCTGTTCGTCGTTGACTGCATGGCCGGGCAGGATGCCGTCAACGCGGCTTCCGCCTTTGGCTCGGCCCTGGAACTCACCGGGGTCGTCCTGACCAAGGCCGATGGCGACGCCCGCGGCGGCGCGGCACTGTCCGTGACCCAGGTCACCGGCAAGCCGATCCTGTTCCTGGGGGTCGGCGAGAAGGTCGATGCGTTGGAGCCATTCCATCCCGAGCGCATGGCCTCGCGCATTCTGGGCATGGGCGATGTGGTGAGCCTGGTGGAGCAGGTCCAGTCCCGGGTTGATGAGGACCAGGCCCGGAAGCTCGCCGGCAAGCTGGCCAAGGGTGGAGGCTTCGATCTCAACGACCTGCGGGAGCAGATCCTCCAGCTCAGCCAGATGGGCGGCTTGTCGGCCCTGGCCGACAAATTGCCCTCCGGCATGGTGCCCCCGGGAGTGGCCGGGCAGGTCGACGATCGCCAGTTGCGGCGCCAGGTGGCCATCATCGACTCCATGACCCCGCGGGAGAGACGTCGCCCGGCCCTGCTCGACGGCTCGCGTAAGCGGCGGATTGCAAAGGGCTCCGGGGTGCAGGTGCAGGACGTGAACCGCCTGCTGAAGCAGCACGGGGAGATGGAGCGGATGATGAAAAAACTGCGGGGTGGCGGCCTGCGCAAGCTGATGCGGGGCCTGGGGGGGCGCTTCCCGGGGGGGCTGCCGCGCGGATTCCCCCCGCTCCGCTAACCCTTTCACTACCGACACTTTTTCGTTAACATGCGCGGCTGTTTTGTCGCTGCATCGGCATGCGGCGGCGTGGCGGTTTTACCGAGGAATGACTGATGGTGACCATTCGTTTGACCCGGCGCGGCGGGCGCAACCAGCCCTTCTACCATGTGGTGGTGGCGGATTCCCGTAAGCGTCAGGGCGGCCCAGTGCTCGAGCAGGTGGGCTATTTCAACCCTTCTCCGGGCGGCCAGGACAAGAAACTGGAACTCAACCTGGCGCGGATCGACCACTGGTCGGCGACCGGGGCCAAGATGTCCGACCGCGTACGGGCGCTGGTGCGGGGTTACCGCAAGCAGGCGGAGGCGGCCTGACGGCCACCCCGGCGAACCCAGGGTCCGATTGGGTCGGGCTGGGCCGAATCGTCGGGGTGTTCGGAGTTCGGGGCTGGGTCAAGGTCCAATCCTGGACTGATCCACCCGAGGGCATCCTCGGCTACCGGGAGTGGTGGCTGGATGGCGGTCCTCAGGGGTCCCGCAAGGCGGTGCCCGAGGAGGGGCGTCGCCATGGCAGGGTGGTGGTCGCGAGGTTGCAGGGGCTCGCCGATAGGGAAGCGGCCTCGGCCCTGCGGGGCAGCGAGATCCGGGTGCCGAGGGATCACCTTCCTCCCACGGCGCCGGGTGAACACTACCAGGTCGACCTGATCGGCCTGGAGGTGGTCAACAGGGAAGGCGTGTTGCTGGGGCGCGTCGATCATTTCGTCGAGGCGCCCGCACACCCGGTGATGGTGGTGCTGGGGGATCGCGAGCGATGGCTCCCGCTGGTCCGCAAGCACATCGATCGGGTCGACCTCGAGGCGGGTCGCATGGTGGTGGACTGGGACGCTGATTTTTAGGGGCAGGCGTTGCGGATCGAGATCGTGACGCTGTTCCCGGGCATGGTCGAGGCCTACCTGACGGGTGGGGTGGTCGGCCGGGCCGTGGGGCGCGAGGCGCTGGAGGTGGGCACCGAAGATCCCCGCCGACATGCTGCCGATGTGCACCGGACGGTGGACGACCGGCCTTACGGTGGCGGTCCTGGCATGGTCATGGCGCCCATGCCGCTGGGTGCCGCGATCCGTGCCGCGCGCTCGCGGGTGGCCGAAGGTTCGGCAGTGCTGGCCCTTGGGCCGGCGGGTCGGCGGTTTGACCAGCGCGAAGCGGAGCGCCTGGCCGCGCTGCCCGGGCTGGTCCTGGTGGCGGGGCGCTACGAGGGCATCGACGAGCGCGTGCTGGAGGCGCTGGTGGATGAGGAGTTGTCGCTGGGCGACTACGTCCTCTCCGGCGGTGAACTGGCGGCGCTGGTGGTGCTGGATGCGGTGGCAAGGTTGCTGCCGGGCGTGCTGGGCGATGCTGCCTCGGCGGGGCAGGATTCGTTCGGCGACGGATTGCTCGACTGGCCGCACTACACGCGGCCAGTGGAGTGGGAAGGCCGCAGGGTACCCGAAGTCCTGCAGGGCGGGGACCATGCGGCCATCGAACGCTGGCGGCTGAAGCAGTCGCTGGGTCGGACCTGGCAGAGGCGACCGGACCTGGTCAGGTCGCGTGGCCTCAGCCGGGAAGAGCGGCAGTTGCTGCTGGAGTTTTGTGCCGAGGCGGGAATAGTCCCGCCCGACGGTTGAAGGCGACGAGGATAACGGGAGTCATCCCATGAGCAAGATCGTACAAGACATCGAGGCCCGGGCCGCAACCCGGAAACTGCCCGACTTCGGGCCTGGTGACACCGTCGTGGTGTCGGTCAAGGTCAAGGAAGGCGACCGGGAGCGCGTGCAGGCTTACGAGGGTGTGGTCATCGCCCTCAAGAACCGTGGCCTGAACAGTTCCTTCACGGTCCGCAAGGTATCGCACGGTGAGGGCGTGGAGCGGGTGTTCCAGTCGCACAGCCCCGCCATCGCGAGCGTCAAGGTCAAGCGGCGCGGCAAGGTGCGCCGCGCCAAGCTCTATTACCTCAGGGACCGCTCGGGCAAGTCCGCGCGGATCGAGGAAAAGATTGACTGATGACTGCGGGTCGGGCTTGCTGAGGCGGCGCTGATGCGATTCGTCGGCAAGCTGCTGAAGGGAATCTGGCGGGCGCTCGACGGCGTGCGCAAGGTCCTGCACCTCATTGTCCTGCTGGTGCTGTTTGCCATTCTGCTGGCGGTCAGCCAGACCCCCTTGCCGTTCGTGCCGGATGGCGCGGCGCTGGTGGTCGCACCCAGCGGTGCGCTGGTCGAGGAGTTGACGGGCGACCCCGTTGACCGGGCTTTCGAGGAAGTCCTCGGCGAGGGGCGGGCGGAAACCCGACTCCGCGACCTGCGCGAGGTCATCGAGGCAGCGGCCGACGACGGGAGGATCAGTTCGCTGGTCCTCGACCTGGAAAACCTGCAAGGCGCGGGCCTGCCGCAGCTGCAGGAACTCGGCCAGTCGCTGCAAGCCTTTCGTGCCTCTGGCAAGCCCATCTATGCCTGGGCTGCCTGGTACGACCAGCGCCAGTACTATCTGGCTGCCCTGGCCGACGAGGTCTACCTGGACCCGGATGGCGTCGTCCTGATTGAGGGCTTCGACTACTTCCGTCAGTACCTCAAGGGTGCCGCGGACAAGCTGGGCGCCGATATCCACGTGTTCAAGGTGGGTACCCACAAGTCGGCACCGGACACGTTTACACGTAGTGACATGTCGCCGGAGAACCGCGCCGAGTCCCGCGCCTGGGTGACGGCGTTATGGGAAGCCTGGAAAGAGGACGTGGCGGAAGCCCGCGAGCTGAAGCCCGCGGCGCTGCAGGCCTATGCCGACGATGCGGGCCGTGGCGGGCTGCGTGAGGTCGATGGCGACCTGGCCCAGTACGCGCTGACCCGCTCGCTGGTGGACGGCCTGAAGACCCGTGAACAGTTCGAGAGTCTGGTGGCCGAGGTCGCCGGGGAGCCCGAGGACGGCTACGGTTTTGAATCCGTGGGCTGGCGCGCCTATCTGTCGGTGCTCAAGTCCGAGCACGCCCTGGAGCGCAAGGGTGACGCCAACGTCGGCGTGGTGGTCGCGGCAGGCGATATCATGGACGGCGAGCAGGCGCCTGGGGCCGTGGGCGGCGAGACGCTGTCGACGCTCTTGCGCGACTTGAGGGAGGATGACTCGATCCAGGCGGTGGTGCTGCGCATCGACAGTCCTGGCGGCAGCATGTACGCCTCCGAGCAGATCCGCAGGGAAATCCGCGGCCTGCAGCAGGCGGGCAAACCGGTGGTTGCCTCCATGTCCTCGGTCGCGGCCTCGGGTGGCTATTACATCGCGGCGCCGGCTGACCTGATCGTGGCGGCCCCAACTACGATCACCGGCTCCATCGGTGTCTTTGCGCTGTTCCCGACCCTCGAGCGCACCCTCGGCAAGCTGGGGATCACCCTGGACGGATTCGGGACCACCGAACTTGCCGGGGCTGGCCGGCTCGATCGCAACATGAACCCCGCCTTTGCGCAGGTTCTGCAGTCGAGCGTCGAGCACGCCTACCGCAAGTTCGTCGGCATGGTGGCCGAGGAACGCAACCGCGATTTCGCCGAGGTGGATGGCATCGCTCAGGGCAAGGTCTGGTCCGGTAGCGACGCGCAGGCCGCCGGTCTCGTGGATCGGTTGGGCAACCTGGATGATGCGATCGCCCTCGCGGCCGAGTTAGGTCAACTGCCCGAGGATTACGGCGTGGATTGGGTGCAGCCGGAACTCAGCTGGAGCGAGGCGCTCGCGCTGCGCCTGGAGGCTGGCACTGCGCTGACCATGCGACACCTCGGCCTGGAACCGCCGCGGCCGGCGGTTGCGGTGATGGAGCCGGCGCTGCGCGACGTGGAAAACCTGCTCCTGATGGGCCGCGAGGGTCGTCCCGTCTACTGGTGCGCCTGCCGCGTGCGCTGAGCGCGACAACTCACGCGGCCCAGTCGAGGATCACCTTGCCTGAGCGGCCGCTGTTCATCACCTCGAAGGCCTCCTCGAAACTGCTGACCGGATAGCGGTGGGTGATGATGGGCGTGATGTCCAGCCCGCTCTGCAGCATTGCCGCCATTTTGTACCAGGTCTCGAACATCTCACGGCCGTAGATGCCCTTGATCACCAGGCCCTTGAAGATGACCTCGTTCCAGTCGATGGCGACCTCGGCAGGCGGGATGCCGAGCAGTGCCACCCGCCCACCATGGTGCATCACCCGAAGCAGGTCGCGCAGCGCGCCCGGGTGGCCTGACATCTCCAGCCCCACATCGAAGCCCTCGGTCATGCCCAACTCGGCCATGACGGTGTCGATGGAGTCGGTGGCAACGTTCAGCGCCCTGGTCGCGCCCATGCGCCGGGCCAGCGCCAGCCGATAATCGTTGACGTCGGTGATCACCACATGCCGTGCGCCCACGTGCCGGGCGATTGCCACGGCCATGATCCCGATCGGGCCGGCGCCGGTGATCAGCACGTCCTCGCCCACCAGATCGAAGGAAAGCGCGGCGTGAGTGGCGTTACCGAGGGGGTCGAGGATGGCGGCGACCTCATCGCTGATGGCATCCGGCAACCTGAAGACGTTGCTGGCTGGCAGCACCATGTAATCGGCAAAACAGCCCGGTCGGTTGACTCCCACGCCGATGGTGTTGCGGCATAGGTGCCTGCGCCCGGCCCGGCAGTTGCGGCAATGCCCGCAGGTGATGTGGCCCTCGCCCGAGACCCGGTCGCCGACCTGGAATCCGGCAACTTCCGTTCCCAGTTCCACAATCTCACCGCAGTACTCGTGACCCACCTGCATTGGTACCGGTATGGTTCGCTGTGCCCACGAGTCCCAGTTGTAGATATGGATGTCGGTGCCGCAAATGGCAGTCTTGCGCATCCGGATCAGCACGTCGTTGGGGCCAACGTTGGGCTGCTCGACCTGCTCCATCCAGATGCCCGGCGCGCGTTGCGCTTTGACCAATGCCTTCATGGATACCTCATTTAATGAGGCCGAGTTCGCGACCGGCCTGGGCGAAGGACGCGACGGCCGTCTGCAGTTGCGCCCGCTCATGCGCGGCGCTCATCTGGGTGCGGATGCGGGCGGCGCCCTGTGGCACCACTGGATAGGCAAAGCCCACTACGTAGGTGCCCAATTCCAGCATGCGCTCCGCCAGCCGCCCGGCAAGGGTCGCCTCGCCCAACATGATGGGCACGATGGGATGCTCGCCCGCAACCAGCTGGAAACCCAGGGCTGCCATCTCCTGCCTGAACCAGCGGGTGTTGGCCCACAGCCGCTCACGCAGTTCGGGCATCGAGTCCAGCAGGTCGAGCACCCTGAGGGTGGTCGCGGCGACCACCGGCGGGATGGAGTTCGAGAACAGGTAGGGCCGGGAGCGCTGCCGCAGCCAGTCGATCACCGCCCGTGGGCCTGCCACGTAGCCGCCACTTGCTCCGCCAAGCGCCTTGCCCAGGGTGCCGGTGAGGAGGTCAACCTGTCCCATGACCCCGCAGTGCTCGTGGCTGCCGCGACCGGTTGCGCCCAGGAAGCCGGTGGCGTGGGAGTCGTCCACCACCACCACCGCGCGATAGCGCTCCGCCAGTTCGCAGATCCCGGCCAGCGGGGCGATGGTGCCGTCCATGGAGAAGACGCCGTCGGTTACCACCAGGCGGGTGCGGGCATCCCTCGCCTGGCGCAGGCAGTCCTCGAGGCTCGCCAGATCGCGGTTGGCATAACGCAGGCGCCGTGCGCGGGACAGGCGGATGCCATCGATGATGCTGGCGTGGTTGAGGGCATCGGAGATGATCACGTCCTGCTCGTCGGTGACGGTCTCGAACAGCCCGCCATTGGCGTCGAAGCAGGAGGAGTAGAGGAGGGCGTCTTCGGTGCCCAGGAAGGCGGCCAGGCGCTGTTCCAGCTCGCGATGGATGGTCTGGGTTCCGCAGATGAAGCGCACCGAGGCTACGCCGTAGCCGTAGCGATCAATGGCGCGATGGGCCGCCTCTCGCAGCAGGGGATGGTTGGCTAGCCCGAGGTAATTGTTGGCGCAGAGGTTCAGGACCTCGCGGCCGTCGGCAAGGCGTACCGCAGCGCCCTGGCCGGAGGCGATTACCCTTTCGCGCTTGTACAATCCCGCTTGGTCGAGCGACTCGGCCTGCGCGGAAAGCCTGTCGATAAAAGCCGGATCCATGGAAGCATTACCTGATGGCAGACGCGGATTATAAACCCGATGCGGCCTTGCGGCTCGATAAGTGGCTTTGGCACGCCCGCTTCTTCCGCACGCGCTCCCTGGCCACTGAGGCCGTCGCCGGCGGGCGGGTTCACCTCAACGGCCAGCGCGTTAAGGCCTCGAGGGTCGTGGCCGTAGGCGATCGTCTCGATATCAGCATCGGTGCCGATGCCCTCAGCGTCGACGTGCTCGAACTGCCCAATCGCCGCGGATCGGCCGGCGTCGCGCGGACCTGCTATCGCGAGACAGAAGCCAGCGTCCAGCGCCGTGAGCGTGCCGCCGAGTTGCGTCGCCTGGCGCGGCTGGCCACGCCCCAGACCGACGGCAGGCCCGACAAGCACACGCGCCGCGACCTGATGAAGATCCGGCGCGGG
>Ga0222714_10003100_pt1 | contig 17161 bp, 15 predicted proteins | sample C33_3DmetaG_FD_165048 | JGI IMG/M metagenome (GOLD analysis project Ga0222714, IMG submission 165048) | Estuarine water microbial communities from San Francisco Bay, California, United States - C33_3D | ecosystem: Environmental > Aquatic > Marine > Unclassified | place: USA: California...
AGAGCCCAAAGCAGGTCCATTCCACAATCCCAGCCTTCAAGTCGTTCAATTTTGCTTTCATATGCTAGTTGAAAATAGCAAAGGCCGTGCCAACTTCACTTGAGAAAATGTCCTGTGAAAAATTGGTATTTTTGTAAATATTTTAAAATCAACTGTTTGGAAAATGGAATAGTGTCCACTCGCAGGACAGTTGTTGGCTTGACTTGCTATCGATTGACTTTTGCCTGCCAAATATTGCCATGTCTGGAACGCATCGGTGTTGGGCGGAGATCGATTTTTCAGCTTTGCGAGAAAATCTCGCATGGCTGCGGCATGCTGCCGGGCGGCAGCAGCGGATCATCACGGTGGTGAAGGCGGATGCTTATGGGCATGGGCTGAAGCAGATCGCGGCCTTGCTGATGCAAAGCGGTACGGATGTCTTCGGGGTGGCCAATCTGAACGAGGCGCGGGCCATCCGCAGTGTGGGAAAGGGGTGGCCCATCCTGATGCTCGGCGCCTGTCTGCCGGATGAGGTGGATACCGCGGTCAAGGACCAGGTCATGCCGACCATTTCCACCTTGGAAGAGGCCGAGCGGTTTTCGCTTAGTGCGGGCAAGTTGCGGCGGGTGGTCGATGTGCATCTGAAGGTAGATACCGGCATGGGGCGTTTGGGGGCCAAGCCGGAAGAAGCTGTTAGACTGGCGCAGGCCATCGTTCAACTGCCGAACTTGAATCTGCGCGGAATCTATTCCCATTACGCCTCTGCCGAAGACGATGCCCGCTACTCCAAGCGGCAGCGGGAATTGTTTTTGAGGGTGGTTAAGGAATTGCAGGCGGCGGGGATCATGCCGGATTTCATCCATCTACGTAACAGTGCCGGTGTCCTTTTTGAGGCGGATGAAGTTTCAAACACGATCCGGCCGGGGGTGCTGGTCTATGGAGTGGTGCCCGTGGGCAAGCGGCGGATGCCGGGAGATTTGCAGAGCAAGCTGCGACCGGCGCTGACGTGGAAGTGCCGGGTGAGTTTCGTTAAGACGGTGGAGGCGGGGCAGAAGCTGAGTTATGGCGGGACGTTCACCACTACCAAGCGGATGAAGGTGGCGACGATCACTGCGGGTTATGGGGATGGATATCTACGTTCGGGGAGTAATCGCTCCAAGGTGTTGATCGGTGGGAAGCTATGTCCGGTGATGGGGCGGGTGACGATGGATCAGATGTTGGTGGATGTCTCGCGGGTTAAAAATGTGACGGCGGGGGATGAGGTCGTCCTGTTAGGGCGGCAGGGGAAGAAGGAGATTGCGGCGGGGCAATTGGCGGAGTGGCTGGGGACGATTCCTTGGGAGGTGCTGACGAGTATCACGTATCGGGTGGGGCGGGTGTATCGGGGCGGGCATGCGGCTTGACGCTGGCGATGCTTTCCAGTCCACTCGGCGCCTATTATGAGTTCCGGGGCAGAAGCCATACCTAACAGCAAGAAGCCGGGCGTTTTGCGCCGGTTGTATGATTGGACCATCAGCTGGGCAGATCGGCCCGGTGGTGCATGGGCGTTATTCTTCATCGCGGTGATTGAGTCCTCGTTCTTTTTGATCCCGCCTGATGTGTTGCTGCTGGCATTATGTGTGGGCAAGCCGGAGAAGTCTTTTCGCTTTGCCTTGATCTGTGCCGCCGGCTCGGTGATCGGCGGCATCTTGGGCTGGTGTATCGGTTACGCGCTGTGGGAAGGCGTCAAACACCTGTTCATTCCCTTCATCTTCTCGCAGGAGATTTTTGACAAAGTGCAGGAGCTGTATCAGGGGAACGCGTTTGTGGCGATCCTGACGGCGGCTTTCACGCCCATTCCGTATAAGGTGTTCACCATCGCTGCCGGGGTGTTTCATGTGAGCCTGGTCACGTTGATCATCGCGTCTGCGTTTGGTCGTTCGGCGCGGTTCTTTATGGTGGGTGGCGTCATCTATTACTTCGGCCCGAAGGTGAAGACGCTGATTGAGAAATATTTCGACCTGTTTGCCTGGGCGCTTCTGGCGCTGGGTATCGCGGGTTTTCTGGCGGTTAAATTGCTCCGATGAAGGCAGCGGTTCTGCATGGTAAAGAAGATGTGCGCGTGGAGACGGTCGCGGAACGGCCGTTGATGCCGGGTGAGGTGCGCATCCAGATAGGAGCGGCACTCACATGCGGGACGGACCTGAAGGTTTTCAAACGAGGCTACCATGCTAAGATGATCGTGCCGCCAGCGGTCTTTGGTCATGAACTGGCGGGGGCGATCGCGGAGGTGGCTCCTGATATCAGCGAATGGCGGGCGGGAGAGCGGGTGGTGGTGGCGAACTCGGCACCTTGCGGGAGTTGCCTCTATTGCGAACAGGGGCAGGAGAATCTTTGCGAGCATCTGTTGTTTCTGAATGGAGCTTACGCGGAATCCATCGTGGTGCCCGCGCGGTTGGTGCAGAAGAATCTGTTGCGTTTAAAGACCGCCACATCATTCAAGGATGCAGCGTTGACGGAGCCGCTCGCCTGTGTGGTGCAAGGAGTGGAGGATTCCAAGCTCAAGGCCGGACAACACGTTTTGGTGATCGGGTCGGGGCCGATCGGATTGATGTTTGTGGCTTTGGCAAAGCATCTGGGTTGTCAGGTGAGCGTGGCGGGCAGGGGCGAGCAGCGTCTGGCGCTGGCGAAGCGGTTAGGTGCAGAGACGGTCATCGAGGTGCCACATGAGGGGGACATCGTGCCAGTGGTGCAAGCGAAGTTGCCAAGTAATCCGGATGTGGTGATCGAGGCCGTAGGGAAGCCAGAGACTTGGGAAGCCAGTGTGAAGCTGGTCCAGAAAGGCGGCACGGTGAATTTCTTCGGTGGCTGCCCATCGGGGACGAGCGTGTCATTGGATACGACGCTCATCCATTATTCCAACCTTACTTTACTCGCGAGCTTTCATCACACACCACGGACGATCCGTCGGGCATTAGAGTTTATCGAGAGCGGCGTGGTGACGGCAAAAGACTTCGTGGATGGCGAATGCGCGTTGAGCGAATTGCCGACGCTGTTCAAATCCATGGCGGCGGGCAATCGGGCGGTGAAGACGCTGATAAAGGTCGAAGCTTAGTTTCTTCAATCATCCCAGCCGGCGCGATGAGGCCATTCTGCGATGTAGGCGAGCTGGGCTTCGCGGTCGGGAACATCGGTGCGCTGGGAGCTATCCAGGAAGCGTTTTGTATAAGCGGCGTCGAGGGCTTGGACGTTCACTACATTATCATCCACGGTGAAGACGGCACGCCAAGCGCCACAGCCGATCTCGAAGATACCTGTCCGCCGACGTTTTATACGGCGGGTGCGATGAGGTGAAGGATCGCGCGAGAGGAACTCCGTCATGCGCGGGCGGAAATCGATGTTCCAATTCTTGGCCAACCATTCTGCTTGTGTCTGGGCTAGAGGCGAGAGAACCACCGTGTATTGCGGCGGGTTTTGCTGGAGGGCTTCGACTTCATCCGTCCAGCCAGCTTTCTCGCCGGGGAAAATATCGTAGGCGGGGATGTATGGTTTGATGTCGAAAACGGGAGTGCCGTCTACGAGATCGCAAGCACCTAGAATGAGTTTGCGGCCTTCCACACCGATGAGTTGCACGGGAGTGAGGCCGAGCGGGTTCGGGCGATAGGGCGAGCGGGTAGAGAAGACGCCACGGCGTTTCGAAGGACCGCGCGGCGGGAGGACGAGCGGTTTCCAAGCGTTATTGCGATGGAACCACCAGATGAGCCAGATGCGGCTGAAACCGGCAACGTCCTGCAGGGCCTGCTCATAGCCACTGTCAGGGAGCAGTTCCAAGATGTTGCGCTCGGGTTCTTTCTCCAAAGGCTGATGGCGCGCGTGAAACTTCAAGGGTTTCTTCGTGGCGATGTAACCGATGGGTTTTAATGTCAGGCCGTTTTCCAAAGTGTTTGCTGGTTTCGCGTGTCGAATCTGGCTGATACGTTAGCGATTGTGGTGGAAGTGTCGATTGTGTTCGTGGGCCGGATGATTGATTGGTTGACCGGGTTTACGCGGGCGGATTACATCGGTACATGCTTTCTAAGTTTTCCCCGGCGAAGCTTTTGCTTTTGACCGTCACGCTGGCGTTGACCAGCAATGTCACCCGTGGAGCCGATTATTTTCCGCCGCCGGACAGTGAGGGCGGCTGGCGTACGCTGAAGGATGCGAAAGAGATCCGGGAAAAGGCGGGCATGGATCTGCACAAGCTGGAGCAGGCGTTTGATTTCACCCAACGGTGCAGTCAGAACGGTGGGCTGCTGGTGGTGCGGCACGGGTATCTGGTTTACGAGAATTATTTCGGGCGCGCGCATCGCAACGCGAATCCGGACATGGCCTCGACGGGTAAGGCGTATACTTCCATCGCGTGCGGCATCATGTTGCATGAGTTCAAGGACAAGATTCCCGAGGGACTGGATACGAAGGTGTTCACGGAGAAGTATTTGCCGGAAGCATTCCCACTGAATGATCCGCGCAAGGCGAATATCACGCTCGGGCAGTTGTTGTGCATGTCCGCCGGGTATTGGGGCGAGGGCGGGGGACCGACGGGTATCGTGATGGGCAAGCCGCAATCGCTTAAGCCAGTGCCGGGACAGAATATCAAGGACCTGGATCAATCTTCACTCAAGGTGCCGCTATGGACGGAACCGGGCGGGGGCTATTCCTATTCGTCGCCGTCACCGCATATCGCCTCTATCGTGTTGCGGCATGTGACGGGAATGGAGTTGCAGGATTATATCAACGAGCGTCTGGCCAAGCCGATGGGCTGGGGGCCGTGGGGGTATTGCCTGCAGCGTGGTGATTTCAAGATGCCGCATGCGAATGGCGCAGGAAGCACAGCGGTGCATGCCACGGATGCGCTACGGTTCGCGTATTGCCTGCTGCACAACGGCAAGTGGAAGGACAAGCAGCTTGTGCCGGCGGATTACGTGGCGCTGTGCAACAAGCCATCGAAGTATAATCCGCATACGCCGTTTGCATTGCAGTTCGAGAATAATTCGGACGGGCATGTGGCCGGTGCGCCGAAGGATGCTTATTACAAGTCAGGCGCAGGCGGGTTCGGTATCTTCGTGGTGCCATCCTTGGATATCGTGATCTATAAGCTGGGTGGGAAGGAAAACCAGTACAATCCGGCGCTGACGGGGTTGCCGCAACCGTTTCAGTATGACGGGTCGCGGGATAATTGGACGCCGATCCCACGCACACCGTTCCATGAGGGCAGCATGGGTGGGGATGACGGGCTGCGTCGGGTGTTGGAGATGGTGGCGGCGGCGGTGAGGGACTAATCCCTAGAATATACTTAAATTGCCTGTTGACCGCGGGTGAAGAGGGTTGGTAATGTCCGCGCCCGATGCTTTTGCGGACCATTGTAGCTCTTCCGGTCAGCGTAGTCGTAGCCGACTAACGCGGCCCGAGGCTTTGGTCCCATTGCTCGCAGGCCGCCCGCAATTCCCCTACGGGATGCGGGTTTTTGATTTTGCCGGGCAGGATACCGACCAAAGCCATCATAGCGGGCGGGAAATCTGACGGCGGCATACGGAGCAAACGACGGTAAGCGGGTATCAGTTAGTTATGCGACACATCATTTCCGTGTTGGTTGAGAACAAGTTCGGCGTGTTGACGCGGGTGACGGGCCTTTTCAGTGGCCGCGGTTACAACATCGATACGTTGAATGTCGGCCCGACCCAAGATCCGGCCAAATCCCAGATGACGATCGTGACCCGTGGTGACGAAGCCACGGTGGAGCAGATCGTGAAACAGCTGAACAAGCTGATCAATGTGCTGGCGGTATATGATTTTCGCGAAGGCGACTTCATCGACCGTGAACTGGTGATGATCAAGGTTGGGGTGGATGCGAAATCCCGCGCCGAGGTGATGCAGATCACGGACATCTTCCGGGCGAAGATTGTGGATGTGCAGGCCAAGACGCTCACGATCGAGATCACGGGCAATGAATCCAAGGTGGAGAAGTTCATCGAACTGATGGGCAACTTCGGCATCAAGGAACTGGCGCGGACTGGCAAGATCGCGCTGAAACGCAGCTAAACAAAACAATTTAAACAGTCAGATAATACTATGGCAAAAGTCTATACGGATAAGGACGCTGATTTAGGCGTGTTCAAAGGCAAAACGCTCGCGGTGCTGGGCTTCGGTTCCCAGGGCCACGCGCATGCGCTGAATCTCAAAGAGAGCGGCTGCAAGGTCATCATCGGCTTGTACGAGGGCAGCAAGTCTGCCGCGGTGGCCAAGGAAAAGGGCTTTGAAGTGGTCACGACCGCGGAAGCCGTGAAGCGCGCGGACGTCATTATGGTGGCGATCCCGGACACGAAGCAGCCTTCCGCTTACGAGAAGGACATCGCGCCGAACCTGACGAAGGGCAAGACGCTGTTGTTCAGCCATGGTTTTGCGATTCATTACAAGACGATCGTTCCGCCGAAGGATGTGAACATCATCCTCGTGGCGCCGAAGGGCCCCGGCCACATCGTCCGCCGTCAGTATACTGAAGGCAAGGGCGTGCCGTCCCTGATCGCGATCTATCAGAATCCGGGCAAAGACGCGAAGAAGATTGCGCTGGCATGGGCCAAGGGCATCGGTGGTACCCGCGCGGGCGTCATCGAGACGAGCTTCAAGGAAGAGACGGAAACGGATTTGTTCGGTGAACAGACGGTGCTGTGCGGTGGTTGCAGCGCCTTGGTGCAGGCTGGTTTCGAAGTGCTCGTGGAAGCTGGTTACTCCCCGGAGATGGCCTACTTCGAGTGCTTGCATGAGCTGAAGCTGATCGTGGACTTGATGAACGAGTCCGGCATCAGCGGCATGCGTTTTTCCATCTCGGAGACGGCCAAGTGGGGCGACGTGGTGGTGGGCCCTAAGATCATCGACGCAAGTGTGAAGAAGCGCATGCAGAAGGCGTTGAAAGAGATCCAGAACGGCAAGTTCGCGAAGGACTGGGTCGCCGAATACAAGGGCGGCTACAAGCGCTACAACGCGTTGCTGAAGGCGGGCGAGAAGCATCCTATCGAGAAGACCGGTGCCAAGCTGCGTTCTCTGATGCCGTGGATGCAGAAGCGCACGATCAAGGGCTCGCAGGCTTCCTACTAAGAGCATCGATACGAATTCAGAAAAGCCGCCCGCTTTATTGCGGGTGGCTTTTTTTGTTCAAGGGAGCACTTTCTTTTTATCTGGGGCGCGTGTATATTGCGAAACCGAAACCAGATAGCGGTGTTGTTATTAACCGATGTCAATGATGCGACCATATATTCGCCAAGCAGTTGCGACCGTGACCACCAGTGCCCTAGTGCTGGGCGGGGCGATGGCGTGGGGAGTGGAAAGTGGCGGTAATCCGTATGCGGATATCGTGACCCGGAACGCATTTGGCTTGAAACCACCTGAGCCGCCCAAGGAATTGCCACCGCCGGTGGAGGATAAAGCGCCCTCGAATATCATCATGACGGGGGTGACTTCAATCGGGGGCAAAAAACAGGTTTACTTAAAGATCACTACACCGGGTGAGAAGGAGCCTGAGTATATTCATCTGGGCGAAAATGAGCGCCAAGGGGCGATAGAAGTAGTAGAGATCACTCCGAAGACCGGTCGGGTTCGGATCAAAAACCGTGGAGTGCCGTCACTGATTTCTTTCGAGACACATGGCGCGATGGCGTCTGTTGCGGCTGCTGCGCCAGCGGTGCCTGGTCGCCCGGGAATGCCTGCTCTGCCGACGGTGCCCGGAGTAGCCCCGGTATCGGCTAACAACTCGGTCTCTGCGAGACCCATCACGACATCATCTACCATACCTGTCTCTCCAGGTAATACTGGTATTCGGCCAAGCTCTACTTCCAACGGTAGTGTGATCCCGAATCTTCCGACTTCGACCCAGCAAAATCCGACGCGTTCGATTCCAACTCGCCCTTTACGATTGAATCCCAGCGGTGGGGGGGCCAGCTATCAGGCTCCAGCAGCAGTTCAGGATATTAATCCCGCAGCACAAGCAGTGCAGATTGAAGTGAACCGGGTGGTTCAGCCGGCGGATTTTCCACCCCTTCCCCCAACTCCTCTGACCGAAGCTAACTAGGTCAATATTGGTTTTTCCCAAGTTCTTGGATCGCATTGATAAGAAATTGGAAGGCGATCGCTGCCAGCAGTAATCCCATCAAGCGTTGGACTATTTTTAAGACGAGCGGGCTAAGTCTTTTGGCTCCATGAGCTGCCCATCTTAAGGTCAGGTAAGCACCTAGGCAAACGGTTGCAATTATAACGTAAAGGCCGACTTGCTGAACAAAACCTTCAGCCCGACTCTGAAGAAGCATCGTAGTCGTGATGCTGCCCGGACTAGCGAGCATGGGTATCGCTAGTGGGGTGATGGCAATATCATCCTTGGCCAAACCCGCGTCTGCTTCTTCCTTGCTGTCCTGCACGGGTGAACGTTTGGCTCGTAACATATCCAGAGCGATGGTCAACAATACCAAGCAGCCAGCCATCTGAAATGCGGGCAGGCTGATACCTAAGAGTTTGAAGACCCATTTCCCACCGAGGGCAAATGTCATCAACACAACGGCGGCCACAATCGCAGCCAGACGGGCCATGCGGACCCGCTGTTCCGCAGTGTCCTGCGGAGTCATGGCCAGAAAGAGCGGAATCAACCCGATCGGGTCCATGATGACGAACAGGGAGCTCAGGGCGAGCAGGAGATATTCGGAAAGGATCATACCATGCAGGGCGCTAGGATCGCATCATCCATGCCGTGAATGATTTTCTTATCGGCCGGGCAGATTGTCGCCAAGGCGCCGCCGAGATGAGTGCGGGCGGCATCGCCATCACCGTGGACAAAGTAGTAGGGACACAAACGCACCCGTCCGTTCATGGTATGCGTTGCGTTCGCTTTGAAATCAAACCACTGGGCTTCGATGCTCTTGGGCTTGTGATAGCGCTGAAGGATGTAGGGATGCTGCTCAGCGGACCCGATGGCTTCATCCACAGCGGCACTCCAATCCGCCACGGACAGATCGCTGCCCAAGTAAACACCCTTGGCACCCCAGGCATTTTCCGAGAAGCCAGAGACTTTCAGGATGAGCTCGCGTTCCTTTTGCGAGAGTGATTTGAGCTGTTGCCAGTCCGTCAGGTTCAACTCCGGAAAGGCTCCATTCGGAGGCAGAGGGGTAGGGTCGATGATCCACGTATAAGGGACAAGCTGGAGGATTTGCTTCAGGAAACTTTCTCCCAGATGCTGCAACCAAAATGGGCGCAGATTGCGGTTCCAGAGCAAAGCCAGCGTGAGCTTTTCCTCGAAGAAAGTCTTGGGTGGTGGCGTGAGGCGGATCTGCTTTTCCTCGACCTTCGCGAACAATGTCTTTGCGGCCGGGATATTTGCCAGATCAAACAGTTCGAAGAAACGATAGACCGCTTCGCCTTCCTGAACATCATTGAAAGAGGCATCGACCACTTGGAATTGGTCACCCAGTTGGGCCGCGAGCCAGTTCATCTCAGGTCGGTAAGTGGCTGATTCTTCGGAGACCATGAGGTGGACTTTCTTCGCCTCACCAAAGATGCCACGGAAACCTTCCAACATCCCGTTGGCACCACCCATCACATTGAAGCCAGCTTGCGAGTATGCTTGATTCAGCCAGCCGGTGAGACCGATGCCGCCAGGCACACTGTCCAGTTCACTTACGGCGAATCCGTTCTCGGTGATCAATAAATCAGGACGGATGACTCGCGGTAGCTCGCCTTTCAAAGCAGTGGACCGTTGCAGTTCGATCAGTTCAGCCGGTTTGCCACGCTCAAGCCAGTCAGCGACCCAGGCTGGTTGCCTGCCTTCCACACTGTGGCGGTAGAGCAGGTTCAGCGCGCGATAGAATTGCAGAAAGACGCGCCCGAGCTTGTCGATACGACTGGTGACATCTTTGTCCAAGGGCAACGGCTGCGTAGCGCAACGCCATGTCTCGCCGGCGAACAAGCCTTCAGCGGGCAGGGCGGCGCGGACGGATTTGGCGACCCTGCTAGCATCGACTGGTGGAGTAGAACTCATGATCATTACAGGACGTTTCCAGATTTTGCCCGGTCCGCGTAAGATAGTAGTTCCGGGCGTAATCTTTTGCGAACAGTCTTAAGCGATTGCTCGATGATGGAGGATGCACGTGCACGATAGGATAAGGCCCAGTGACCCAAACCATGAAGCGAGGACTCTCGACATGCCTCATGGTCGATCTGCAGTGTTCGCTCCATCACGCGAAGGCATTCATCGTCACGCTCTTTGAGGGTCTTATCTTCGGCCTGGCCATAAATGGGAAAAATGTCCCAAAACATATAGCAGACTCCGTTCAACGGATTTTTTGAGCATTCATTCAGATGACTCAAACCCGGTTCGCAGAGAATCTGAAAGCAGTCTCGGTATAGTGTCGTGATCGCTTGGATAGCTCTTCTACGATCGTCCCATGGAATGGCGTCATCTGTAAAAACTGCAAATACGTCGCCAAGACTGGAACTATGGGTGAACGAAATGCCGTCGGCGATCTGTTTGACGGAATACCGTTTTGTCCATGTTTTCGATTCCTCGTAAGTTTGAGCTACGTATCGGGAGGTTATGGTAGCATCAACTTCCCAATAGGGTATTTTCTCTCCAAAAGACCAGTGGGTTACCAACTCTCCATCTGGCCGTTCAAAAATATACGTCAGCCATTCGTCGAAGGTGGCTTCCAAAATCCGCTCACCAATGACTTGTCCGTCCGCCCATCGGATGACTTCTGTCTTCATCCACGTATCTGTCCTGTCCCGATACCGATCCACTTGTAGGTGGTCAATTCATCCAGCCCCATGGGGCCACGTGCGCCGATCTTGTCTGTGCTGATCCCGATCTCGGCACCCATGCCGAACTCGCCACCATCAGTGAATCGGGTGGAGGCGTTCCAATAGACTGCCGCTGAATCCACCTCAGCGAGGAAGCGATTCGCGTTGGCTTCGTTGCCCGTCACGATGCTGTCTGAGTGGCCTGAGCCGTACTGATTGATATGCGAGACGGCCTGTTCCAGACCATCGACGACGCGTACGTTAAGGACGTAATCGTTGTACTCTTTATAGTAATCTTCGTCGGTGGCGTCTTTGAGTTTATCGGCTTGGGCGGACGCAGTTCCGTTCAGACTCGCACGTGTAGCGGCATCCACCCGGAGTTCCACATTTTTGTCCCAAAGCAGTTTGGAGACGGCAGGCAGGAACTTCGGTGCGATCGCCTTATCCACCAACAAGGTTTCCATGGCGTTGCAAACGGAGGGTCTTTGCACCTTGGCGTTCACCGCGATTTCCTCAGCCATTTTCAAGTCTGCATCTTTGTCCACATACACGTGGCAGACGCCCTTGTAATGTTTGATGACGGGCACCTTTGAACATTCGGCTACGGCGCGGATGAGGCCTTCGCCTCCACGAGGCATGCAAAGGTCCACATATTGGGTGAGCGAGAGTAGCACCGGAATCGCTTCACGGTCGGCCACCGGCACCACTTGGATGGCGTGCTCGGGGAAATGAGCGATGGTTTTTCTGGCTGCCTGCACCATCACGTCGCTGATGAGCCGATTGGAATTCAGGGCCTCTTTGCCGCCGCGCAAGATGGTGGCGTTACCCGTCTTGAAACAGAGGCTGGCGGCATCCGCCGTCACATTCGGGCGGGATTCGTAAATGATGACGACGACGCCGATTGGGGTGGCGATTTTCTTGAGCTTCAATCCATTCGGGCGGGTACGCTCGTCGAGCAAGCGACCAACCGGATCGGGCAGGGCGGCGACTTCCCGCAGGCCTTGCGCCATGGACTTGATGCGCTTGTCATCCAGTTTGAGACGTTCGAGCATCGCGCCTGAAAGCCCGAGGCTCTGGCCCACGACCATATCCTTGGCATTTGCCTCTTTTAGCGCTTCTCCTTGCTGTTCAAGGGCATCGGCCATAGCCAGCAGACAGCGGTTCTTCTCATCCGAGGTCAGCTTGGCCAATTCGCGCGAGGCGGCCTTGGCTTGCTGGGCCAGTTTTGTCATTTGCTCCGTCAAACTCATATCAGGGGCCTATAATAAGCACACAATGAGGGAAAAGCGAGGGGCGAAAACCGGATTGCGACAGCAGAGCAAGCACTCCTACTTGGGGCCGATAAATATACTGCCGTTGGTCACTGGAGTAAGGAAGAAACCGATACCGTGATTTTGCTTTTGGAGGATGACGCCCTCCATGGTGACTGGTTTTTCTGCATCTGGATGGATGAATTGCCCGGTCAGCAAACCAGTTTCGGGAGTCAGTTTTAAGCTGATGATATCGGGTTTAATCTCTGGTAGAATAATGTCATTCCGGCCTTTGAATTGGAGGTTGAAAACGATCAACTCGGGCAAGCCACCACCTTGCAAGCCGAGTAATCCTTCGGACCAAGCAAGAACTTGCTGCTTACGGGCGGGGGGAACATAACGTGAACCGATGGCGGTGAGGGTTTGCTGGACTCCTAGTGCGAGGGCATTGGTGCCACTGGTGCTGGGGCGGATCCAGCGTAGGCTACCATGCAAGTCGGCAAAAGATTCATTCCCGAAGCGCAGCCAGCCAGTCAGCAATCCGCGATTGCCATGCGGTGCCAGATACAGAGGCCAAAGTCCTTCGGGTGAGATGTAGGTGGTCTGCTCGATGGCAGTGCCGTCATTTAGCCGACCTTTCATCTGGATACGACCATCCTCTGAGACTTGCAGCAGGGCGTAGCCGTTGCCAGTAGGGCCATTGATTCTTTCGGGTGGTGATAGACTAACGGTGTAAGTGCCAGCGAATGGAGTACGCTTCTCCTTGCCATCAAAGGCCAAGCGATCACCTAGCACTTCAGCCGTGCCGCCTTCGGTATAGAGCGTGCCGGTGATGAGGTCAGGCGTGCTGCGCCAGTTGAGATTGAAGACGATGCTGAGGGCCTTCTGGCGTTCATCCAAGATGACGGCACTGGCGCGGCCATCGGCATCGAACTGGCCGCTGAAGTTGTGGTTGATGCCGCCTAATATCAGGCGGACTTTGAACGCACCTTTCTCTGAAGTGGTGAGGGTGAAATACCCGCTGTGGGCCGCCGTGGTAGCATTGGTCTGAAAGATAAGCCCATGGAAATCACCGGCAATGAGCTTGAACGGGTTTGGCTTGAACTCGGCCCGCAGAGCCATATTTGTCTGCATGGTGAAAGAGAGTTTAGCGCTTTTGTTTGTCACGCTGCCGGTCCAGCCGGTGAAAAGCCAGCCTTCAGCGGGCTCAGCGGTGATAGTGTAAGTATTGCCAACCTCCAATTGCTCCCGCCGCAAGTCGGGCTTTATTGAGCCATCACCCAAGGTAGCCAACGAAACGGGTGTCATCACGATGCGTCGAAACGTTCGTTTCTCTTGGTCTGAATGATTGCCAGCTACATCCACAGCTCGGACCAGTATGAGGTTTTCACCCGGCGCGAGGGCAACCACTGCCGACCAGTTCGTTGTGCCTACAGCGGGTTGCCAGTCGTCGTTGCCCAATTTGAATTCAACGCGGGCGAGTGCGATGTTGTCCTCAGCCTTGCCGGTCATCGTCAATTGAGGGATCAAGACACGTGAGTTTGAATCCGGTGCTTTGATCTCTAGTTTGGGCTTAACCGCATCAGTCGTCATGCTGAGCGGCTGCAAGGTGATGGTCTGGGTAGCTGAGAGTAACGTTGAGCGCGTCGGGAAGGTCGCTTCGGTCATGATATGATAACTGCCAGCGGTAGTTTCCTGCCAGGTCCAACGATAGGGGGCGGCAGTCAGACGGGAGAATTGTTTGCCATTCACCATCAACCTTACGGCGACTGGTGTCTCGATGGTGTCGAGTGCTTCGGCCTGGATATCCAAGCTGCTGCCAGCGGCGAGTATTGAATTCGTTGGGCTAAGGGTAAGTCGTAGTTCGGCAGGTGGTTTGGTGAGCTTTGCCAAGCCAGTGCGTTGGGCATTGCCGCGAAACATCGACCAAGTATTCGTAACGGCACTACTGGTGCCGGAAAAGGCTGATACCTTGCCGTTCCAAGAACCAGCGATGATGGTTCCGTTCGGCAGGACCAAGGGCGATGCTGATATCTTGTCGCCAGTATCTTGAGCCCAAAGCTGTTTGCCGCTTTGGGCAGAGACTCCGTAGAGGCGGCCATCATAACTGCCGAAAAGAATAGTGCCGTCTTGCGTCACAGTAGGGGTGGAGCGGATGGCGGGATCAGAGCCCGGCACTTGAAAAGTCCATAGAATCTCTCCAGTAGGTGCGAGGGCAACCAGTTTGCCATCATCTGTGCCCAGTATGACCTGACTTTCTGCGCTCAGCACGGGAGATGAGCGGATGGGACTCTTTAGATTGGTTTCCCACAGAATCGTTCCGGTTGGAGAAGCGGCTACGATTTTGCCAGATACAGTGGCGATATAAACTATGCCGTCGGGACTGATCGCCGGGGAGGCATTGATGCGGTCTCCTAAGTTTTGTTGCCAGAAGAGGGTGCCGTTCCGCCGCAAGGCGTAGAGTGTCCCATCTTGGCCACCAAAATAGATCATGCCCTCGGCTCCGATGGCGGGTGAGGAAACGATGGGGTTGTTGATGGTGAAGCGCCAGCGCTCATTACCTGATGAATTCACACATAGCAGCACTCCCTCTGTGGTCGCCGTGATGATATCTCCTTCTTCGCTCAGAGCGACCGAACTGGCTATCTCCGCCCTCAGTGAAGTGAACCATTTGCCGCGCCCGTCGGGATTCACGGCATAAAGCAACTTGTCCATCGAACCATAGTAGATATGGCCTTGCCAATCTACGGTGGGAGTGGAGACCACTGCCGCCTCGCTGCGACTGGTCCAAGCAATGGAACCATCCGGCTTGAGTGCGTGGATGAATCCATCGTCAGTGCCTACATAGATGTTTCCATCGACTCCAAGGGCAGGGGAAGACTGGATGCGGTGGCCCAGATCGGCTTGCCAAAGCAGCTTGGGTGTCTGCGCCTGAAGCGAACAGCTGAGCAGGAGGCTGAGGTAGATGACCCAATGCCATGCCCGGGAAGTCAGCCGATGGATTGGGGTATTAGACAACACAGAGGCAAGGTAGCTGGACTTCATGGCTGAATCCAGACGAGTGTGCCTTCTGGCAACCGGTCGTAGAGTGGCATGAGGTCGGATGAAGAGAGGTGGATGCAGCCATGGGAGTCCGGTCGGCCCAGACTGGGCTCATTGCCCAGGCCGTGGATATAGACGTAGCGCTTGAACGTATCGACACCTTCGCCACGGTTGAAACCCGGCTCCAAGCCTTCCAGCCAGAGGATACGATGGGCGATGGGGGCCATGGGCATCCCTTGCCAGGTGCAACCAACGGGTTTGCGCCCTTTGAAAGCGGTTCCTACCGGCCAGCCAGCGCCAATTTTTTTCCCTACCTTGTGCAAACCACGTGGGGTGCAGTTCGAGTTCTCCTTTTCACCAATGCCGAAGCGCGAGGTGGAGATCAGGTAGCGACGGGTGAAAAGGTAACTGCCCCAAGAGGGGCGGGTTGGAATATTGGCCGTGAACAGGTCCATACGCTGCTCGCGGATGGAGGCAGCAAGGAGAAACCGCGTGGGTTCAATATTCAACCGGCGCGCCCGCAGTGGCAATTCTCTTGGCAGACGTCGTTCGGAGGCGAGTGCCGCCGGATAGTGGAAGATATTGCCGGGCGGGAGTTGCATCAACTGGCCTTAAGCAGACCGGCTGGACCGACGGGTTTGATGAGCACCTTGGAATTGCGGCCACTCGAATCGTGCTTCTCCCGCCGCGTAGGCGGCAGGTCGGAGGGGGTGCCTTCCACGAAACCTCCTTTGGATTGGAAATAGCTGAACGCCTGGGTAGAGAGAGTGATGAGCGTTTGCAGACCCATTTCCCGGCACTTGGCCTCCACGAACTGGATCAACTTGCGCCCGATGCCCTGATTCTCATGCGAGGGACTAACGAACAGGAAGGCCAGCTCGGCTTTGCCGAATTCAGGGTAGGTGTGCAAGGCCACACAAGCCACGGGGTTCCGGTCGATCTCGAAGATGTAATAGTCACCCAAATTCTTCTCGATCATCGGCCGGGTGCGCTTCACCAGTTCAGCATTGGCCATCGCGTTCTTGGACAGGCCGAGAATGCTCCGGATGTCCTTCTTCATGGCTTTGCGGATCTGCTGATACTCGTTCGCATAGACCAAGGTACCGATGCCTTCATTGGAGAAGACCTCGGCCAACAATCCTTCGTCCACCTCGCCATTGATGACATGTACCCGGGGGATGCCGGCCCTGCAGGCGGCAGCAGCATGTTGCGCTTTGGAGAGCAGTTCCGGATGGATCTCGCTCTTGGGAGCGGCCAGCAGCTTGTCTAGGTCGCCGACTTGGATCTGCCGGATAACTTGGCCTTGTTTAAGCAGACCGTCGTAACTGGTGATGAAAATGATTTTTGCCGCCTTCAGCGCTTCACCCAAAGCAGCGGCGACGGCATCTGAATTGACCCGATACGTTTTGCCATCGCCGTCAAAGCCTAGGGGCGGAATGACGGGAATCATGCCCTGATTCAGCAGAGACTGGAGCATCTCCACATCGATACGCTCGATCTTGCCGGTGAAGAGCTGGTCCACGCCGTTGATGATGCCTTTCGGATGTGCGATGACGGCATTGGTATAGACCGCACGGATGTCATGAGTGCAGAGACCTTCGAGGATCTCATGCGTCAGCCGGTTCGCGGCCGTTAGGGAAAGCTTGAGGGTCTCGGCATCAGTGATGCCTGTGCCATCGAGGTCAGAGGCAGCAATGCCTTGCTGGGCGGCCAAGGCGCGGATCTGGGCGGCAGCGCCGTGGGCCAGGATGACGCGGATGTTCAGTGAACGCAGTACCGCGATGTCCAGCAGGATGTTGGCAAAGTTCTCGTCCGTGACGATCGCACCATCAATGCTGATGACGAACGTCTTTTCCCGGTAACGCGGAATGTATTGCAGGATGCCCCGCAGATCCGTTGGTTTCACTGTTGAGTCAATGCGGTCGGAAGGTAGCGAGACCGGGTTCACCGGTGTTGTTCCTCGGACGCTGCCGAACGCGGGTCCATTAACAGGCGTTACCCCAAGGGTTTCAACAGGAAAAAAGCGATTGTCGCGGATACCTCTTGCGCAATCTGGAATGAACCTTTTTCCTTCTTAGGTGTTCCAACTTTGGGTCTGA
>Ga0222714_10003101_pt1 | contig 17159 bp, 14 predicted proteins | sample C33_3DmetaG_FD_165048 | JGI IMG/M metagenome (GOLD analysis project Ga0222714, IMG submission 165048) | Estuarine water microbial communities from San Francisco Bay, California, United States - C33_3D | ecosystem: Environmental > Aquatic > Marine > Unclassified | place: USA: California...
GTCAGACAGCAGCTGACCCTTCTCGAGGGTGGTCATGCCCGGATCGGTAACCACGAAAGATTCGAAGTAAAGCACGCGCTCGATATCGCGCAGGGTCATGTCAAGCAGCAGGCCGATACGGGACGGCAGTGATTTCAGGAACCAGATATGCGCGACCGGGCTGGCCAGTTCGATATGACCCATGCGCTCGCGACGGACCTTGGACAGCGCGACTTCAACGCCGCACTTTTCGCAGATCACACCGCGGTGCTTAAGACGCTTGTACTTGCCGCACAGGCACTCGTAGTCCTTGACCGGCCCGAAGATCTTGGCGCAGAAAAGGCCATCGCGCTCAGGCTTGAAGGTACGGTAGTTGATGGTTTCGGGTTTTTTCACTTCCCCGAAAGACCAGGACCGAATCAGCTGCGGTGATGCCAGGCCGATACGGATTGAATCGAAGTCTTCAATCTGGGTCTGTGATTTCAATAAACCTAACAGGTCTTTCATTCTTTGCCTCCACCCCCTTGTCAGGGGTTGATCATTTATCCGGAATTTACGTCTCTATTCAGATGATAAATTTCCGAATCAATTATCGACTTCCAGTTCCATATCGATGCCCAGACTGCGAATCTCTTTCACGAGTACGTTAAAGGATTCGGGCATGCCGGCTTCCATGCGGTCATCACCATCAACAATATTCTTGTACATCTTGGTACGGCCGTTCACGTCGTCCGACTTCACGGTCAGCATTTCCTGCAGGGTGTAGGCGGCGCCGTAAGCTTCCAGCGCCCACACTTCCATTTCCCCGAAGCGCTGTCCGCCGAACTGCGCCTTGCCGCCCAGCGGCTGCTGGGTGACCAGGCTGTAGGAACCGGTAGAACGGGCATGCATCTTGTCATCAACCAGGTGGTTGAGCTTGAGCATGTACATGATGCCCACGGTGACCTTGCGGTCGAAGGCATCACCGGTACGTCCGTCGAACAGGGTGACCTGGCCGTCCTCGCTCATTTCGGCGAGTTTCAGCATTTCCTTGATCTCGACTTCGCTGGCGCCGTCGAAAACGGCAGTGGCCATGGGTACACCCGCTGTCAGGTTGCCCGCCAGCTCCATGAGTTCCTCGTCGGTCAGGCTCTTCAGGTCTTCGGTCCGGCGTGACTCGCCGATGCCGTTGTAGATCTGGTCAAGGAACTTGCGGATATCCGCAATTTTCTGTTCCTGCTGCAGCATGACCTCGATCTTGGCGCCCAGGCCCTTGGCAGCGGCGCCAAGGTGGGTTTCCAGGATCTGGCCCACGTTCATGCGCGACGGAACACCCAGCGGGTTAAGGACGATATCCACCGGATTGCCCTGCTCGTCATACGGCATGTCTTCCACCGGCATGATCACGGAGATCACACCCTTGTTACCGTGACGGCCGGCCATCTTGTCACCCGGCTGAATGCGGCGCTTGATGGCCAGGTAGACCTTGACGATCTTCAGTACGCCCGGGGCAAGGTTGTCGCCCTGAGTCAGCTTGCGCTTCTTGTCTTCGTAACGTTCATCGAGTTCTGTACGACGCTCCGTGAGCTGGGCTCCGGCTTTTTCCAGGGCCTCGCTCATCTTTTCGTCGACCAGGCGGATCTTGAACCAGTCATCGTGCTTCATGCCGTCGAGATACTCGGCGGTCAGGCGGTCGCCCTTCTTCAGTTTCGGGCCGCCGGATACGGTCTTGCCCATCAGCGCTTTACGCAGACGCTGGAAGGTGGCTTCCTCGACGATACGGTACTCGTCCTCGATGTCCTTGCGGACCTTGGCTAATTGGGATTCCTCGATTTCCAGGGCGCGCTGGTCTTTTTCAAGGCCGTCGCGAGTAAAAACCTGTACGTCGATAACGGTGCCCTTGACGCTGCTCGGTACACGCAGGGAGGTGTCCTTCACATCGGATGCTTTCTCACCAAAGATGGCGCGCAGCAGTTTTTCTTCCGGCGTGAGCTGGGTTTCGCCTTTCGGAGTCACCTTGCCCACGAGGATGTCGCCGGCATCGACTTCGGCACCAATGTGCACGATGCCCGACTCGTCCAGGCGGCTCAGCGCGGTTTCACCCACGTTGGGGATATCTGCGGTGATTTCCTCGGCGCCCAGCTTGGTGTCGCGGGCGATACAGGTCAGTTCCTGGATGTGGATGGAAGTGAAGCGGTCTTCTTTCACCACGCGCTCGGAAATCAGGATGGAGTCTTCGAAGTTGTAGCCGTTCCAGGGCATGAACGCGATGCGCATGTTCTGTCCCAGGGCCAGTTCGCCGGTATCGATGGAGGGTCCGTCGGCGAGGATGTCGCCGCTGGAGACCTGGTCACCTTCCTTGACCAGCGGGCGCTGGCTGATACAGGTGTTCTGGTTTGAACGGGTGTACTTGATCAGGTTGTAGATATCCACACCTGCTTCACCGGTTTCGGTTTCCTCGTCGTTGACGCGGACGATAATGCGAGCGGCATCGACGCTGTCGATGACACCGCCGCGGTCGGCGATGACGCAAACACCGGAGTCACGGGCCACGTTGCGCTCCATTCCGGTACCAACCAGCGGCTTTTCGCTGATCAGGGTAGGCACAGCCTGGCGCTGCATGTTTGAACCCATCAGGGCGCGGTTGGCGTCGTCATGTTCCAGGAACGGAATCAGGGATGCGGCAACAGATACGACCTGTTGCGGGCTGACATCCATGAAATCGACCTGGTCGGACGGCATCAGGGAGAATTCGTTCTTGTGGCGCACGTTCACCAGCTCGTCGACGAACTTGCCCTTGTTGTCCAGCTCGGCAGAGGCCTGGGCGATCACGAAACCGCTTTCCTCGATTGCGGACAGGTACTGGATCTCGTCGGTGACCACGCCGTTAACTACCTTGCGCACAGGGCTTTCCAGGAAGCCGTATTCGTTGGTACGGGAATAGGTTGCCAGAGAGTTGATCAGGCCGATGTTCGGACCTTCAGGGGTCTCGATCGGACAGACACGGCCGTAGTGGGTCGGGTGTACGTCACGGACTTCGAAACCGGCGCGTTCGCGGGTCAGGCCGCCTGGTCCCAACGCGGAGATACGACGCTTGTGGGTAACCTCTGACAGCGGGTTGTTCTGGTCCATGAACTGGGACAGCTGGCTGGAACCAAAGAATTCCTTGATCGCTGCAGCAACCGGCTTGGCATTGATCATGTCCTGCGGCATCAGGCCTTCGGAGTCAGCCATGGACAGGCGCTCCTTGACGGCGCGCTCGACACGAACCAGGCCAACACGGAACTGGTTCTCGGCCATTTCGCCGACGCTGCGGATACGACGGTTGCCCAGGTGGTCGATATCGTCGACGGTACCGAAACCGTTGCGGATATCCACCAGGGTCTTGATGACGTCAACAATGTCTTCCTTGCTGAGGACACCGTCACCTACTGAGTCGGGACGGCCCAGGCGGCGGTTGAATTTCATGCGGCCAACCGCGGACAGGTCGTAGCGCTCTGCGGAGAAGAACAGGTTGGCGAACAGGTTTTCGGCAGACTCTTTTGTCGGCGGCTCACCGGGGCGCATCATGCGGTAGATTTCCACCAGCGCCTCAAGACGGGTAGTGGTTGAATCGATTCGCAGGGTGTCGGAAATGAACGGACCGCAGTCGAGATCGTTGGTATAGATGGTCTCGAACTGGCTGACACCGGCTTTTACCAGGCCTTCCAGCATTTCCTCGGTGATTTCGGCATTGCACTGGAACAGGACTTCGCCGGACTCCTTGTCGACAATATCCTTGGCCAGGGCGTCGCCCACGATGAATTCGGCGGGCACATCGAGCTTGCTGAGCTTGGCTTTTTCAATTTCCCTGATATGGCGGGCTGTGATACGCGCACCGGCTTTTACGATGACCGTGCGCTTGCTCATGATGTCGAAATTCAGTACGGCACCACGCAGGCGGGACGGCACCAGCTCGATGGAGAAATTGCCATCCTTGTCTATATAGTAAGTATTGTTGTCGTAGAACATCTCCAGGATGTCCTGGGTCGAGTAATCCAGGGCGCGCAGGAGAATCGACGCCGGCAGCTTCCTGCGGCGGTCGATACGGACGAAAACCATGTCTTTCGGGTCGAATTCAACATCCAGCCAGGAACCGCGGTAGGGAATAATACGGGCGGAATACAGCAACTTGCCTGAGCTGTGGGTTTTGCCGCGATCATGATCGAAGAACACGCCAGGCGAGCGGTGCAACTGAGAAACCACCACGCGCTCTGTGCCGTTAATGACGAATGTACCGCTGTTGGTCATCAGGGGAATTTCACCCATGTAGACTTCCTGTTCCTTGATGTCCTTGATGACCTTGGCTGTGGATTCCTTTTCGTAAATGATCAAGCGAACCTTGACGCGCAGGGACACAGCATAAGTGGCACCACGCAGGACACATTCGCTGACGTCGAATTCGGGCTTGCCCAGCCTGTAGCTGACATATTCAAGCAAAGCCTTGCCGGAATAGCTGACGATTGGGAAAACAGATTTGAAGGCGGCGTGCAGACCCATGTCGAGGCGTTCCTCGGGGCCCACGTCAGCCTGGGTAAACTGTTTGTACGAATCTATCTGGATTGCCAGAAGATAGGGAATATCCATCGGGCTCTGCAGCTTGCCAAAGTCCTTGCGGATACGTTTTTTCTCAGTATATGAATATGCCATCAGCCGTTCCTAAAGTGATTTTATTCCAGTCTTTTCCTGCCATCCCCTGCCCGACTTCCCGTCTTTGGACAAGGTGTCAGGGAGCGACCCCTGTACCACTTAACCTGCCTCAACAGACAGGTGAAATTCTTCCGTTATTGGCTAAAGCACTGAAAGGCGGCATTCCAGTACTGGAATGCCACCTTCCGGAAGCAGTGCTTCAAACAAGCAATCAACTTGACGTTGTTACTTGAGCTCGACAGTAGCGCCGGCTTCTTCAAGTTCTTTCTTGAACTTTTCGGCGTCGTCTTTGCTTGCACCTTCTTTAACGGGTGACGGTGCACCATCAACCAGATCCTTGGCTTCTTTCAGGCCAAGACCGGTGATTGCACGTACTGCCTTGATGACGTTGACCTTCTTTTCACCGGCAGATGCCAGGATGACGTCGAACTCATCTTTCTCGGCAGCAGCACCGGCGCCGGCATCGCCAGCAGCGGCAGGTGCAGCAACCGCAACAGCTGCGGCAGCGGATACACCAAATTTCTCTTCCATTGCTGAAACCAGTTCAACTACGTCCATGACGGACAGTTCAGCAATACCTTCAAGGATTTCTTCTTTAGACAGAGCCATGACTCATATCTCCTATAAATGTTGTGTAAACGTTAGTAACCCCGGCAAGGCACAAGCCTTTCCGGTTCAAGCTGCGTCCTGTTTCTGGTCGCGTACCGCCGCCACCGCGCGAGTTACCTTGCTCGGTACTTCGTTGATGGTACGTGCCAGTTTGGTCACCGGTGCCAGCATCACGCTCATCAGCGTGGCGATCGCCTGATCGTAGGTAGGCAGTTTTGCCAACACATCGATCTGCGAAGGAGGCAGCAGGTTTCCGCTAACAGCGAGTGCCTTGACCTGGAACTTTTCATTTTCCTTGGCGAAATCCTTGAGGACGCGGGCAGCCGCGCCGGGATCTTCCTGAGAAAAAGCCAGGATGGTCGGACCAACCAGCACTGCATTGAGACATTCATAATCTGTCCCGGCGACGGCACGCTTTAGCAGGGTGTTCCTTACAACACGCAGGTACACCTTGTTGTCACGCGCGATCTTGCGAAGTGCAGTCATCTTCTCCACAGAGGTGCCGTGGTAATCGGCAAGCACTGCGGACAAGGCACCTTTAGCAGCTTCGTTGACTTCAGCGACGATCTGCCGCTTGTCTTCAATACGAATAGCCACTTTAGTTACTCCTGTGTTTTGAACTTCTGCAATAGCTGCTACGCTCGGTTACTCTTCGTTGAAGAATTTTTTCCGCTTCGTCACGTACAACTCGTACTATCCTCGCGTAAAAATTTCTTTGCCTCGATAAACCTTCGCTCGCGACGCTATTAAGTCCACGTATATCTAATTTACCGATCCGGTACTGCTGGATCAGCTCCAACCCCCGGAAATCCAGGGGCCTTCTATCTGGTGAATGATCCGGCGGTACTGCTGCCGGACGGGTTACACCATCTGCGCGGGACAACTAAATTAAGCGTTGTATTCCTTGGCGCAGTTAACTCTGCCTGATGACAGAATCAACCGTACTTCCGGTACGCGGCTCCCGCGGTCTTTGACGGTCCTGCAGGTCGCGCCTGCAACACCCCAAAGTCGGTTTTCGCTACCGCCCCGTTTTGGGAAAAACAGGGGGAGCACTGCCTCGTGATGTCGGTAGCGACACCACCGGGCAGGAAAAATCGTTTAAAAATCCAGTGACGAATGGTCTACCAGGACGCCGGGGCCCATGGTGGAAGACAGCACTACCTTCTGGACATAGGTACCCTTGGCAGAAGCCGGCTTGGCTTTTTTCAGGTCGGCCAGCAGTGCTTCCAGGTTGCCTTTCACGGCTGCGGCTTCGAAACCCACTTTGCCGATACCGCCGTGGATAATGCCGTTCTTGTCGGTACGAAAACGAACCTGGCCAGCCTTGGTGTTTTTGACGGCTGTTTCCACGTCCGGGGTCACCGTTCCGACCTTCGGGTTCGGCATCAGGCCTTTCGGGCCCAGGATGGTGCCCAGCTGGCCAACCACACGCATGGCGTCCGGCGTGGCAATAACCACATCAAAATCTATATTGCCTGCCTTGATGCTGGCGGCGAGATCTTCAAAGCCGACGATGTCAGCACCGGCAGCCTTGGCCTTGTCGGCATTGGCGCCCTGGGCGAACACGGCGACGCGTACGGTCTTGCCAGTACCGTGGGGCAGCGTGGTTGCACCACGCACAGCCTGGTCTGATTTCCTGGCATCGATGCCAAGATTGATGGCAACGTCAATGGATTCCTTGAACTTGACGGTTGACAGTTCATTGATGAGCTTTACGGCTTCATCAATGGTATATGCCTTGCCAGCTTCAATTTTTTCCGCAATCATTTTTGCGCGTTTGGTCAACTTGGCCATTACACCACCCCCTCGGTTTCAATGCCGGCACTACGACAGGTACCCGCAAGTGTCCTGACGGCTGCGTCCATATCGGCAGCGGTCAGGTCGGGCATCTTGACCTTGGCCACTTCTTCCAGCTGGGCGCGGGTCAGCTTACCGACTTTCTCGGTATTCGGGCGACCACTGCCGCTCTTGATGCCTGCTGCTTTTTTCAGCAGCACGCCCGCCGGCGGGGTCTTGGTGATAAAGGTAAAACTGCGATCGGCGTAAACAGTGATCACAACCGGAATGGGCAGGCCAGGCTCAACGCTCTGTGTTTCGGCGTTGAAGGCTTTGCAGAATTCCATGATATTCACACCGTGCTGGCCCAGTGCAGGACCAACGGGGGGGCTTGGGTTGGCTTTACCTGCGGCAACCTGCAGCTTGATATAAGCCAGTACTTTCTTTGCCATGATGGCCTCCTTATGGGTGCAAGCGCAGGATCAAAATCCTGCTCCCCTGGCGCTGTCCCCTCAGGGGTGCAGCGACTTTTTATTTCGAGTGCCCGGTTAGACCGGCCACCCACCTGAAACTTCAATGCGGTCACGGCACGCCATGACCATGAATTTAGCCCTTTTCTACCTGGGAAAACTCAAGCTCTACGGGCGTTGACCGCCCGAAGATAGAGACAGCCACACGTACACGGCTCTTCTCGTAATTTACTTCTTCAACCGTACCAGTGAAGTCGTTGAACGGCCCGTCGATCACGCGCACCAGTTCGCCTGGTTCGTAAACGGTCTTGTGCGAAGGCTTGTCGACGGTTTCTATCAGCCTGTTCATGATCTCATCTACTTCACGCTGGGTAATCGGCGCCGGTTTTTCCGCCTTACCGCCAATGAAACCCATCACGCGCGGGGTTTCCTTCACCAGGTGCCAGGTGTCGTCATTGAGTACCATCTGCAGCAGGACGTAGCCCGGAAAAAACTTGCGCTCGCTTTTCCGTTTCTGGCCGCCGCGCATTTCCAGCACCTCTTCCGTCGGGACAAGCACGTCCCCGAACAGATCCTTGAGCGGTGAAAGGCTGATTCTTTCCTCGAGCGCCTGCTTTACCTTGCGCTCGTAGCCGGAATAGGCATGTACCACATACCAGCGCTTACCATTTTCGGATGCCGACATACTTGAGCCTTTCAGATCCTCTGATGAATTTATGCCTTGTTGCACTGTTCTGCCCTGCCTGCAGTCTTGTAACAGTTTCTAGCCAATGATCAGCGCGATCAGCCAGCTCAGAAACGAATCGAGGCCCCACAGGATGATTGCCACGATGATCACCACGATCACAACGATCATGGTGGTATGCGTGGTTTCAGTCCGCGTGGGCCAGACCACCTTGCGAATCTCGGTCCTGGCTTCCATGCAAAGTGTTACAAAAGCGCTGCCTTTGCTGGTTTGCGTCGCAATCCATCCGGCAATTCCGGCCAGGATCAGCAGACCGATAACCCGGTAAAGCATGGATTCAGCGGCGAAATAGCTGTTGCCATAAACGCCGGCAGCAACCAGTGCAGCCACAACGACCCACTTCAGTGAGTCCAGCCTGTATTCTGTGTTTTTAACAACGTCTTTCATAAAAGCCGTTCATGTAAGTCTTTCAAAATTCTTTGTTCAGTCAGTCCGGCCAATTGTGCCCGGCATTCCTGACTGGCTGCCTGTATGGCAGGCCAGGAGGGAATCGAACCCCCAACCTGCGGTTTTGGAGACCGCCGCTCTGCCAATTGAGCTACTGGCCTTTATCTGCCTGCCGAAACCTTATTTGGCGGCTCCGGCTCCAAAATCAAACAATTTCTTCTAAAGACGACTAAGCCGAGGAGTCTGGAAGATCTCCTCGGCTTTTGGAAAGTGCCAGAAATTGCTTATTCGATGATCTTGGAAACAACGCCGGCGCCAACAGTTCGCCCACCTTCACGAACCGCAAAACGCTGGCCTTCTTCCATTGCAATCGGGGCAATCAGCTCAACAGCCATTTTGATATTGTCGCCCGGCATAACCATTTCAACGCCTTCAGGCAGAGTCACGGCACCGGTCACGTCAGTAGTTTCAAAGTAGAACTGCGGACGGTAACCCTTGAAGAACGGGGTGTGACGACCACCTTCATCCTTGGACAGAACGTAGACTTCGCCTTCGAACTTGGTGTGCGGAGTGATGGTGCCCGGCTTAGCCAGCACCTGCCCACGCTCAACTTCTTCACGCTTGGTGCCGCGCAGCAGCACGCCTACGTTTTCACCGGCACGGCCTTCGTCCAGCAGCTTGCGGAACATTTCAACACCGGTACACGTGGTTTTCTGGGTAGGCTTGATACCAACGATTTCAATTTCATCGCCAACTTTGACGATACCGCGGTTGATACGGCCAGTTACCACGGTGCCACGACCGGAGATGGAGAATACATCTTCGATTGCCATCAGGAACGGCCTGTCGATATCGCGCTCGGGTTCGGGAATGTAGGAATCCAGGGCCTCAACCAGCTTTCTTACGGCAGTGGTACCCATTTCGTTGTCATCCTTGCCTTCCAGCGCCATCAGGGCGGAACCAACGATGATCGGAGTGTCGTCGCCCGGGAATTCGTACTGGTCGAGCAGTTCACGAATTTCCATTTCAACCAGCTCCAGCAGCTCAGCGTCATCAACCATGTCTGCCTTGTTCATGAATACCACGATGTAGGGTACACCTACCTGGCGGCTCAGCAGGATGTGCTCACGAGTCTGCGGCATGGGGCCGTCAGCAGCGGAACATACCAGGATCGCACCGTCCATCTGTGCGGCACCGGTAATCATGTTCTTTACATAGTCAGCGTGTCCCGGACAGTCAACGTGTGCATAGTGACGCTTTTCAGAGTCATATTCGACGTGAGCAGTCGCGATGGTGATACCACGCTCCTTTTCTTCGGGGGCGTTGTCGATCTGGTCGAAGCCCCTGGCTTCACCGCCAAACTGTTCGGCACACACCCTGGTCAGGGCGGCAGTCAACGTGGTTTTACCATGGTCAACGTGACCGATAGTGCCGACATTCACGTGCGGTTTCTTTCTCTCAAATTTTTCCTTCGACATCGAATTAAGCCTCCGATTTACTCTATAGTGCTAACTGAATTTGTTAAATTTCTAGTTAATAGTTTTAAACTTATAAAAAGCCAGATACTTTATTTATCTTCTTTTTAATACTTGTTTCTGTGTGCCAGAATCTGGTGCTCACACCCAGAGTCGAACTGGGGACCTCATCATTACCAATGATGCGCTCTACCACCTGAGCTATGCGAGCATGATCCTTATCAATGGCAACCCTTTCCGGCTTCCAACTGATTGACTGGAGCGGGTAGCGGGAATCGAACCCGCATCATCAGCTTGGAAGGCTGGGGTTCTACCATTGAACTATACCCGCGAATCCTCTCTTGCCAGTTCGCTCAGATGATCGCTCAGACGATCGCCTCAAACGCTCGCCGATCTTTCGCCTACCAGCCCTACAAACCAAAAAACAGAGGACCAAAAACTCCCGACAGAAGAGCTCTTCGTCCACTGTTTTCTGTAGTTCGTTGCTGCCAGGCTTGATTGAAATCTGACTGGTGGAGGGGGGTGGATTTGAACCACCGAAGCTTACGCGTCAGATTTACAGTCTGATCCCTTTGACCACTCGGGAACCCCTCCAACAAAGCATCAGACGAATTACAACGACCTGGCTCTTAACACAGAGGCGGCATTTTATGGGAATCAAAGACCTGATGCAATGATTTCGCAAGGTTTTTCTACCACTGCCAGGTCCAGCCCTTCAGTCAATAAATCCAGTAATTCCGAGCCTTCCAGAAGGGCCTGGGAGAGACCTTCGATGGTTACCCAAATCTCATTCCCAGCCGTTATCACCTCTTCGATGGATGTGGCATAACCCGAGCCAGCAAGACTTTCCTGGAGGGCTATTGCCAGTGATTGCTGGCTGAAAACCCCGAGGGAAATACCCCCGGACAGGTTCCCGGTCGTGATGATGAAGCTTTCGATGCCTTCAGCCTGCAGGGTATCGAGGGTCTGCCGGGCGGCTGCAGGCGAGTTGAAAGGCGGCATGAAGACCCGGAAGCCCCGGCTTTGCTCGGTTTCCACCAGTTCAGCCCGGGCCTGCATGCCCCGCTCGAGCAGGGCTGAAACCAGGAAATCACTCTCGCCCGTATTATTGAAGACGCCCAGGGAAATGCAGGATTGGGGGGCAACAGCCGGTATTTCAGGCAGGGGAACCTCCCTGACCAGCTGCAAGGTGGATCTGGCCTGGGTGGCAGGCCTCAGTGATGCCGCCCTGGGAGAATCCTCACGCACAGCCAGGTTCCAGCCCAGGTAGGCCAGGTTGGCCAGTAACAGCAGGATGACAAAGGTTCGCATGGCTTGTGAATTACACTATCTATATAGAAGCAAGATAACTGCAGTGAAGCATCTCATGGCAGCACCAGGGCCAGGCCGTCCAAGACGAGGTCGGCGACTATGACATGTTCATGACCAAGGTGCCTGCCCACGACCTCTGCATCACCCCCTGTCAGGAACCAGCGGGCATCGGCTCCACCGGCTGCCCTGGATGTCTCCTGCCGGCAATGTTCGGCAAATCCGCACACCATGGCAAGGATGCCGTTTCCGATGGCTGCCCGCGTACTTTTTCCCGGTACTGGCTCACCCCAGTCCTCAAAGGCAATTTCCAATGCCCGGGTCTTCTTCGCCAGGCTTTGCCGCATGAGCTGCATGCCGGGAACGATGTACCCCCCCTGGTGTTCTCCCCTGGCGTTCAGCCAGTCATAGGTAATGGCGCTGCCGCAGTCGAGTATGCAACAGGCACTCCCGGTTCTGTGGAAAGCTGCAAGCATGGCCAGCCAGCGATCCACGCCCAGCGCAATCGGATCCTCATAGGTGTTCGTTACGCCTGCGGCTTGCCGGCTGACTACCGCAAATTCCGGCAGCAATTGCCAGGAATGCATCACCATGGCTTCCAGTTCGTCCGCAAATTCCCGGCCCCTGACACTGGAAACGCGCAGTCGGCTCACTTCTGTCATCCGCTGCCCGTGCCATTGTGCGGCAAGCTCCTGCAGGGTCGCGGCGGCACCGGCCGCCCTGCTTTCGCCTTCATGCAGGATGCGCCACTTGATGCGGCTGTTACCTGCATCCAGTTCCAGGATCATGGATTCAGACTCCTCAGGCTGATTTCACCGCCATTGAACAGTTGCACGCCCTGCCCGGTATCGAGGATCAACGCCCCGTTATCCGCAATACCCATGGCCTTGCCGATTCGGCTGCCGCTTGCTGTACTCAGCTCGACTTCCCTTCCCAGCATGACATCATGTTGTCGCCACTCTTCATGAAATGCTGGCAAACCGTGTTTTTCAAATTCCGAGAGTGCTGCCATGATATGACTGGCAACCGAGCCGACGAGAACATTCCTGTCAATTTCCCGGTTGCAAAGGCTGTGGCAATCCGTCCAGGGTTGTCCAACATCCTGCATAGCGCCGGGCGGGCAGCGTACATTGATGCCGACGCCGATAAGCAGCTGGCAAACACCTGTGATGTCCCCGGAGATCTCGAGCAGGATTCCAGCCAGTTTTTTTCCACCTGCCACGACATCATTAGGCCATTTGACACCAGGTGCCGGGACTCCAAGTGCACTGAGTGCACGTATGAGTGCCAGGCCCACCACGAGGCTGATGCCCTCGGTACCGGTAGTGCCCGTATCGACGAGACGCACCATGGTCATATAGATATTCCTGCCATAGGGACTGACCCAGAGCCGGCCGCGCCTGCCCTTGCCTTGGGTCTGCTGTTCGGCCAGGATCACGGCATGCTTGCCAGCTACCAGCGGCAGTGTTCCTTCCTGCAGCCGGCGCATGGCATAACTGTTTGTGGAATCGATGGCATCGAGGATTTCCAGCTGCCCCAATCCCGGCAGCATCTCTTTCGTGATTGCAGCCCTGATTGAGGCCCTTTCCAGCAGGCAAACCGGTTCCGGCAGGCGATAGCCCTTGCCCCGCACGGAATGCACTTCGAGTCCAAGTTCGGACAATTGCTGCATGTGCTTCCAGACCGCGGCCCGGCTGATGGCCAGGGCCTCCCCCAGTTCCGTACCGGAATGAAAGCGGCCGTCAGCCAGCCTGGAAATCAAGGGTCGCAGCAGTTCAGACATGAGTATCAGTGTTCTGGGAATCAGGCATAAAAAATCCGGAAAGCACTGGCTTTCCGGATTTCCATGATAACACTGTTGAGCGTAACGAAAGGCCGTTACATGTCATATCCCCGCTCATCATGCAGGACGATATCCAGGCCCGTGCGTTCTTCCTCTTCAGAGACGCGCATGCCGGTTACCACAGTGACGATCTTCAGGATGATGAAAGTCAGCACGCCGGTATACACGGCCGTGGAAATTATCCCGATCACCTGGACCATCACCTGCCCACTCATGTTCACACCATCGGCATAACCCTGGCCGCTGAAAACACCCAGGCTGGCGGAAGCAAAGATGCCGGCGAGGAACGTTCCCAGCATGCCGCCTACGCCATGTACCGGGAAGACGTCGAGGGAGTCGTCGATACCGAGGCCGTTCTTGATGTATTGCGTGGCATAGAAGCAAACGACACCTGCCACCAATCCGATGACCAGGGCGCCGCCCGGGCCAACGAAGCCCGACGCCGGCGTGATGGTGCCGAGACCGGCAACCATGCCGGTAACGATACCCAGCACGGAAGGTTTGCCGTACTTGATCTTTTCCATCATGACCCAGGAGATGGAACCTGCAGCAGCAGAAATATGTGTAACCAGCATGGCCATCGAAGCATTGCCGTCAGCGGCAAGCGCGCTGCCGCCGTTGAAGCCGAACCAGCCTACCCACAGCATGCCGGCGCCAGTAACTGTCATGGTCATGTTATGGGGCGGCATCGGGGTTTTGCCGAAGCCTGTCCGGGTGCCCAGGACTACTGCACATACCAGGGAGGCAACCCCGGCAGTGATATGCACGACGGTGCCGCCAGCGAAATCCAGCAGGCCGCGTTCAAACAGCCATCCGCCTTCAGCCCACACCCAGTGGGTAATCGGCGCATAGACCAGCAGCAGCCAGAGCACACTGAACAGCATCACACCGCTGTACTTAACCCTTTCGGCAAAGCCGCCAAAGATCAGCGCCGGTGTAATAACGGCAAACGTCAGCTGGAACAATGCGAAAAGGGATTCAGGTATGGAGCCGGCGACGGTTTCTTCCATGACGTTTGCAAACAGTACGTTGCTGAATCCGCCAACGAAACCATTGCCTTCACTGAATGCCAGGCTGTAACCACAGATCAGCCAGACGAGGGTTGCCACACAAGTGATTGAAAAACACTGCATGAGCACCGACAGCACGTTGCGGACCCTCACCAGTCCGCCATAGAACAGTGACAACCCAGGGATGGTCATGAACAGGACCAGGGCCGTCGACGTCATGATCCAGGCAGTATCACCCCCATCGATATCCTGCGCCATGGCCGCAACCGGCAGCATCAACGAAGCTGCAGTTAATAGGTTTTTTGCGAAGAATTTGCGACCCATGATTTCCCCCAGGTTATTCTTTTTAGTGGCTCTTGGTGCGCAAGAAAAACAGTGCATATTTTTGCCAGGTTTGCGCTTTTTCTTAACACTCGCACCACGTATGAGCATAAAAGAATTGCCCGAGTGAGACAAGGCAAAGCAGCTCTCCCGGCCATCCCCTCCACGAATTTAATTCCCTTCAACGGCTTTAGATTTGGGCGATCCGACTGCCTTGTGGCTGGCCTTTGCCAGGACCGCTCCGTGTCATGTCTGAACATGCCAGCCCCTTTAACAGAGCCGGAGACTCGTTTCCCTGCATCACACCACCTGATACTGATCATTCAGGTCGCAAAAGTGTGCAGTTTTCTTCAGGGAGGCACCAATTTGGTGCGAGCAATTCTTAATAAAAAATATAGAAGCATCTGCTTTATGCTATCTGACTGATTTAAATGGATATTTTTTTTTGGCATGGCGATTGCTAATCAGTCTTATCGCGGCTTTTTGCAGATCGATGCGCTACCCGATAAGCAAGGCCTCGAATTAAGCAGGTGAACTGAACACGACGACAGCAACACCCTGCACCATGAAACGAAAGTTGCTCGACTATTCAGTTGTATTTGGACTGTGAGACTTATCCCGGCAGAGTCTGGGGGCGGCTTACTAATTTAAATAAAAGCAGTGCTGTTCACATACTGCCAGAACGACGTACTAGGAGAACCAGATGAAAATGATTAATGCGATTATCAAGCCATTCAAGCTTGATGACGTCAGGGAGGCCCTGTCAGAAATCGGCGTGCAAGGGATCACCGTCACGGAAGTGAAGGGGTTCGGCCGACAAAAGGGACATACCGAATTGTACCGTGGTGCAGAGTATGTCGTGGACTTCCTCCCCAAATTGAAAGTCGAAGTAGTAGTGAAAGACAGCGCTCTTGAACAGACTATCGAAACCATTTCGAAGGCGGCCAACACTGGCAAGATCGGTGATGGAAAGATTTTTGTTTCTACCATTGAAGAAGCAATCCGAATTCGTACCGGTGAAACCGGCGACGACGCCATCTAACTAGTAGAAAGATACGAAGCTTTCAGGAGGGCTAAGTATGCAAAACGAAATTTTTGAACTGCAATATGCAATGGATACCTTTTACTTTCTGGTAATGGGTGCCTTTGTTATGTGGATGGCAGCCGGATTCGCAATGCTAGAAGCCGGACTTGTCCGCGCCAAAAACACAACAGAAATTCTTACCAAGAACGTCTGTCTATTTGCCATCGCCTGTACCATGTACCTGATCTGCGGTTACGAGATCATGTACGACGGCGGCTACTTCCTCAGCGGAGTGACCACTGTTGCCGGCATGGATGATGCCGCGGTTGCTGCGATACTCGATGCATCCAACGAAGCTGGGTTCGGTGACATGGGCGAATATGCCGGTGCCTCCGACTTTTTTTTCCAGGTGGTGTTCGTGGCTACAGCCATGTCCATCGTTTCAGGTGCCGTTGCAGAGCGCATGAAGCTCTGGGCGTTCCTGACCTTTGCCATAGTCATGACCGGCCTGATCTATCCGATGGAAGGCAGCTGGACCTGGAATGGTGATGCAGTCTTCGGCATCTTCGAACTGAACTACTCAGACTATGCCGGCTCAGGTATCGTTCACCTGGCTGGCGCATCCGCTGCCCTGGCCGGTGTACTGCTGCTTGGCCCACGTAAGGGCAAATACGGCGCCGACGGATCCATTCATCCGATCCCGGGTGCCAACCTGCCGCTCGCCACACTGGGTACCTTCATCCTGTGGATGGGCTGGTTCGGTTTCAACGGCGGTTCCACCCTGAAACTGGGCGGTATCGGCGTAGCCAACGAAGTCGCCAACGTATTCCTGAACACCAACGCCGCCGCTTCCGGTGGCCTGATCGGTGCCCTGATCGTTGCCCGTATCCTGTTCGGCAAGGCTGACCTGTCCATGGTGCTCAACGGCGCCCTGGCCGGCCTGGTTGCCATTACAGCCGATCCGGCTTCCCCGGGCCCGCTGGCATCCACCATCGTCGGCCTGGTAGGCGGCATCATCGTTGTCTTCAGCATCATGTTCTTCGACAAGATCAAGATCGACGATCCGGTCGGCGCCCTGTCCGTACACGGCACAGTCGGTGTATTCGGTGTCATGGTGGTCTGTGTTACCGGCGGTGCTCCGATCGTCGGCCAGTTCATCGGCATGATGACCATCTTCATCTGGGTCTTCGTCAGCAGCCTGATCGCCTGGTTCATCATCAAGGCAATCATAGGCCTGCGTGTCTCCGAGGAAGAAGAGTACGAAGGTGTCGACCTTGCGGAATGTGGTATGGAAGCCTATCCCGAGTTCGTTTCCCAGAAGTAAGTTCTCACGTCCTGAAAAAGCGCCACGACAGTGGCGCTTTTTTTTGCCTGTCATTCAAGCAAAAAAAACGGGGTGCTGCCCCGGTTCTTTTCTTGCTCCTTGCATGTACCTACCTGTCGCTGCCCTGGCCCTGGCCATCGGTACGGCCAAGTGTTGTGCCGTCGCTGAGGATGACCCCGACATAGAGGCCGCCCTGGCTACCGTCATTGAGTGTAATGGC
>Ga0222714_10003104_pt1 | contig 17153 bp, 27 predicted proteins | sample C33_3DmetaG_FD_165048 | JGI IMG/M metagenome (GOLD analysis project Ga0222714, IMG submission 165048) | Estuarine water microbial communities from San Francisco Bay, California, United States - C33_3D | ecosystem: Environmental > Aquatic > Marine > Unclassified | place: USA: California...
CAATAATAATTATAAAAAAGTATTTTATTATTTTTTTATTTTATTCTAAATGTTCATTCATAATCTCATACATCTTCTCCCAAGGGAAGTTTTCTTTAACATATTCATCACCACCTTCAAGATACACCTTATCATTATACACATGGTTCAAAGCCTGAGCAAATACTCGTGGATCAGTAAACATAATATCACCAACGTGCGTCTCAAATTGAAACATTGTCGTAATGAAACATGGTGGGACATAAATTGCGCGGTCTTGAAGAGTTTCAATCAATGCTGGAACAGCGGAAACAATTTGTGGTTTATTGAAATATAAGTGTTCCAAAGTAGTAAGACCAAAACCTTCACCACAACAAGTATTCAATCCAACATCACCCATGTTGTAACACAAATTAATAACTTCTTCGGGAGAAAAAGTTGGTGTGGGTGTTCGGAAAATATGCTTTGTCATTATCTTTTGAGTATCCAATCCTCTTTGAAGACAAATCTTATTTACCAACATTGGAAGGTTGAAGGAATCCTTAGCATCCATCATACACCCACAATACAATTTAATCTTTTCATTAAAGTCATTCATTTGAAGGAATTCAATGAAAGCCTCCATTGTTGTAGACCACATCTTACGATAGGAATTTCTATTCATGTTCAAAACAATAAAATCATCTTCATCGAAACCCATCTTTTTCTTTGCCTCTCTGGCATCAATGTGATTAAATTGTTCGGTATCCACACCGTGGGGAAGGTAAATAACCTTATCTTCTTCAAACTTCAAGTCATCCACAAGATGTCTCTTCCAACATTCAAGGAAAACAAAAATTTTATCAACATTTTGAGACCTCAAACGAGAATACATTTCAAGTGATTGCCATGGATACACAATATCAAGATAAATATAAATCTTTGGTGGTCTCACTTCCGGAGGAATTTTATCAAGGATAGCAGTAACAACTGGAAGATCACTATAGATGAAAAGAATATCTGGCTTTTCCTTTTCAATAGATGGAACAATACCAGCATCACCAAAACCTTTAGGGGCTTCTGGATCCAATTCAAGAGCATCATAAAATGTAATACGTTCATCGATGAAACGATCCTTTACATCCTGACCTGGATAATTCTGGAAACCATAAAATACAACCTCAACATTAGACATATTTGCCATATGGTTTGTCATTTTATTAGCCACACGGCCATACCCTGTCCCCTGGTTTGCGTGAGTTGACATAAAAAAAACTTTCATCGTCTTATACAATTATGTAGAAAATAGTATATGGTAATATCTCGCACTATCGTCGTCTTGGTCTAGTAGGTGAAGCAAATGGTGTACTATTATTCCGGTTGCTCATATTGTTGTTGTTGTTGTTGCTCCTACTGTTGTTGTTGTTGCTCCTATTGTTGTTGTTGTTGTTGCTCCTATTGTTGTTGTTATTATTGTTCTTGAATTCAATGGCTTGAAGACTTCTGAACACTACATCGTTTATTCTAAGAGTTTGCCTAGGATGTTGTCCAAAGTTCACTATCGCTGTTTTTAATGGTTCAGTTACAGGAATTTTAATATTGTCCCTCGCATTAAAAGTATTTATACGGATTGCAATATCCATTCCTGGTTCAGTTAATGGACCTCTGTTATATATAGTGGCGTGTCGTCTAAAAAACAATAAATCTGAGACGAGAACTACAAGTTTTTTCAATGACACTGTTTGTTGATTTTTGATTTGAAGTATTCTCCGACATACGGGGCACGTTCTTACTGTATTATCATGAACGCACTGAACCATTATTATATAGTAATCTAAGATTTTGTATTAGTGTGTTCATTACATGGACATCACTTGTGTCGTTTAAAAACTGTTGAATTAGGTCTCGTGTTGTTTCATTGACGGATACTTCTTCTGAATGTATATCTCCTGAGATGTCTTTAATTACAAAAGGCACCCCCTTTACCTGTGTGCGAAGAATACCCATAAGTGTACGCGCAAGCCATGGTATTTTGTCTCGTTCCACCCTTTTCTCTGAATACATTTTATTCAGTAGGGAACACACAAAACATGTACTGGAATCAATTGTATGAGTGCAATTCACCATTTATATATACAAACATTTTTGCCATTGTGGAGGCACAAAGGGAGAAATATTTAACGCGACGCCGCTAAAGCACCACACGCACCGCAGAACTTTTCTTTTTTGGGACGAAGTTTCATTGCTTGGACATAAGCAATATACACAACGATAAGAAGAAGGAGGAATTTGAGAATTGGATTCATTTATTGTAAGTTGAGAAAATTATTCTTCGTCTTCTTCGTCTGTTTCGTCCTCATCTACAAGTGAAATATCATCGTCATCTTCACTATCATACTCATCTGGTTCAAAATCAGCATCGGATTCAGATTCAGATTCATAATCAACGCCTTCAAACACATTCGTGTTTATCATTCTATACATTTTAGTATCTTCAATGTTTTCAGTATCATAGAAACCAATAATAGTTTCATTTGGAACACTTTCAATACCATCTTCAAATGAGAATGTATTTCTACGAACAGGTGATAAGAATTGAACATCGGTCATATTTGAACCCACTTTTACAATGCGAGCCAAACATACCACACCGTCCCCAGTTGCGACATCGACAAGTTCGTTTTGTTTCATGTTGTTATTAACTACTTTGTAATTGTGTGAAATCTTTATCTCTTTTTTCTCACATAATTACAAATGGTTGTTCAAATGGAACGCCTTTATATGCACGGCTTAAATATTTTACAGAATAGGGTCAGGGAAGATGGAGATGCTGTGATGTTTGACATAGATGATACTTTAATCTATCAAATATTGGCACCACAGGGAACAAGAAATGAATGGATGATTGATTTACTCAAGGAGGCCAAGAGTTTAGGATACTACATTATAATCATGACCGCTCGACCAGGATACAAGGAAAATATTGAATACACTGTTGCTGAATTACATAATAATAATATATACTACGACCAACTTATATTTGTCCCTATGGAAAACAAGGGCGACGCAAAGAAACAAACAGGTTGGAAATATATCCTATCCGTTGGGGACATGGATACAGACTTGACTGACTCTGAGCATGTCATTAACACTTCCAGCGGATATCACACGTAAAACAAGTCACAAATGTAGTCATTGGTTCATCTGCAGACCTTGTTTGTAATTGATAATAGGATGTGTTTTTACCCTTACATTTACCACACGTGAAGAAACCTTCAACCTTTTCATCATTGTTAATGTGTTCCTTCTTGAGATTCAAAATAATTCGTTCTTGTTGAGCCTTATCCCAAGGACCATCCGGCCAAAGACCTACGGGCGAAAGATTGACTATATTCATTGCCTTCACTGAACCATTTAAAATTTTTTCACGAAGTTGTTCACTTTTTTCAAGATTAAACTTGATACTTAAATATTTTTGTTTATAAATACTACGCACACGTGGGTTTTCCCAACTTGGTGTTTGTGAAATTTTATTCGCACTATCAATCGTCCAATTGAAGATTGCCTTCTCTATGTTTACACATCGGGGATCCTCAACTGGGACATTTAATATCTCTGAAATCTTAGCCTCAACAAAGGGACGCATTTTGTGGTCGTTTATTGAGGCTACTCCGTTCATAACGGACTTAGTTAAAATAAATACATTTTTTATTTACTCACCTGGAGCGTGGGCACTGAAGAAATCAGAGACACGACGATTTGGATGGGAGGCAATATATTGTTGAGACAAAGAACCCAAGTTGGCATAGTTGTTATATTCATTCACATAATTGGAGCGTTGCTTCATGAGGTAAAGAACCACAAAAGCCAAAACTACGGACACTGCTACACGATTCATTCTTTACTTATCGCTTATATTTTTTCTTGAGAAGTTGAACAAGTTTAAGAATTTGTTTTCTATACGACTGTTCAGTCTTTGACATACTTTTGGCAGCTTCACGAGTATATTTTCTCAAAAATGGAGAACCATAGTTGGATGACATTTGTTTTGTCGCATTTCTATATTCTTTCGCATAATTTTTGTTTGCTTCACCTGTTCTAATTAATTGTTTGATATACGACACATACCCACGAAGGAAACGTATACGAGCACTTTTATATGCAGAAGTGAAATCTTTTATAACTTCTTTTCGTTTTTTTTCTAATTCATTTTTAAAGTTTTTTGAAAATATTTGATTTACATAACGATTATTTTTTCTAAAATTAGAAGTATTTTTAAAATATTTTATTTGTTCATTTTGTATTTTATCCTCATTTATAAACATTTGTTTCTTCTTCTTCTTCTGTTCAACTCTTAATTTTATTTTTAATGACTTATCTTTTATACTAGATATATCATTATTGGATATACTATTTTGAAGTATTAATGAGTTATATATATTTTTTTGTTCTTTACTAATTAATTGATCTTTCTTTTTATCAAATTGTATTTTAGTCTGTTTAATTATTATTTTGTTAAAAAACCATTCATATGATCGTCTCGTTATATTAGGCACTATATTCGATCTATTATGTGATACCGGAGTTACCTTATTAGTTAAAGTGGATACTCTCTCTATGATTTGTTTGATCTGCTCAATACTATTCATTAAATCTTTCATAGATAAACTATCATTTATTCTTTGTATATATACTTCTTTACATTTAGATGCAAATTGTGTGAATTTATCATAATATTCCAGAATACTATCCATTAATTGTATTTGGTTAGCATATTTGTCATCATCCATAGTAAGGTAATAACGTAGTTCAATACATTCTCCCGTATTTGGTTTTTCTAATTCTGTGCCCATATCATCAAAATTTGAAATTTCATTAGTGATCTTAGAAATTCTCTGTGTCATCATTTCAACACGATCTTTGTCTAAACGGTGAATTCCACGTCCAAACCCTTGTGATCTATATCCTGAATTTTGTCTTCTGAGAGTTCCAGTTGCAGTTGACGATGTTCCTAGAGGTGGTCGTCTTCGCGATGACGCAGTGCCTGTTCTGGATGTTGATGCAACCATGTATACAATATAAAAACATAATTTGTACTGAACTTAAGAAAGGATGGATCTCGGAAATACCATTAAAAAGTATTTTCAAAATACAACAGCCTCTCAATATTGTTTAAAGACTGTTCAAAGGGTATTGAATATCCCCGTGAACGCATATATCACCAAGGATTTGTATTTATGTGTGTGTTCAGATGGTCGAAGAGATGCAACACTTTTATCACAGAAATTTGAAGATGATGAAAATCTTGGAAAAAATATTTATGAAGCCCTAAAATCTATACGCTACAATAAAAAATATGATACATTCTGCGATATCTCTAAACACGAAATTGAAAGTCTCGTGTTTAAGGATGAGTTCATGGATTTAGATAAATGTTGTGTGTGCCACGAGGAAACATCGTGTCGAACCATTGGATGCGATCATCCTTTGTGTTTCCTATGTGAAAATATGTTAAAAACTAATTGTTGTCCTGTGTGTCGTGCTCCTTTGGAGACTGACATGGAATAAAAGCATCTCCTGATAGGACAGCATCTGTGTATTTCATCGCAATACTGAAGTGTGCGTATGCCCAGTCCATGAAATTATCCAATCTTTCATGAAATGGGTTTTGATTGACCAACTTTTCCAAGTCCAACTTCTTATCACCGGGATTCACATTCTTAATGGATTCACCAACGGCCTTGAGCCAGAGGACATGTTCTTTATTACTTGGTTCAAATGCTTTGGTGAATTGTTTGGTCGTGGAGTCCATACTGAAAGTATTGAATATTATAAAGTTAGTGTTGAGACGCAGATAATTTATCTTTAATAAAATTGGCACTTGGATCAGAAATATCAATCCACTTTGGTCTCCATATTTCACTAATGAGATGATCATTCTTTCGTCCGTAGATGTCCCAAAAGAACATTCGATACAGTGCTTCTTCCTTTGTTTGGGGTGTGTTATGTTTTTCGGCAGTATTTTGAATCATTTTTAGGTGCATATCAGAAATACTATTTTCACAGAAAAGTTTAAGTTGTGTGACCCAAGACTTACCAACGGCGTCACTCATACCATCTTTTTGTCTCCATAGAATATCATCTGGAAGATATTCATTAAATATTTCTCGAAGAACTCTTTTTTCTATTTCTGGAAAACCTTCACTTGGAACTTTTAATCGTTGTTCAATTGTCATGGCACATTGAATAAAATTTTTATCAAGGAATGGAACAACTAAATCCAATCCATGTGCACCGGCACACCTATCTGCTCGTAGACCATCGAATTGGTGGATGAGTTTAAGTCTTCGTAGGTTCTCCATGGAGAATTCAACTTCTGAGGGAGCATAGTGAAAATATAAATAGCCTCCAAGAACTTCATCACTTCCCTCACCAGAAAAGATATACCGACATGGTGTATTTTCCTTGATGTATTTACAAAGCAACCACATTGGGATACTTGCTCGAACTGTTGTTGTATCATAGGATTCCAAAGATTTAATAACATGGGGGAGTGCCTTAATGCCTTCTTCGGGTGTAAATATAACTTCGGTGTGATCTGAATCTAAATAGTCTGCGACGCGACGAGCAGCCACGAGATCTGGACTATCCTGAACTCCAATTGAAAAAGTTTTAATTTTACCAATATATCTTTGTGCAATGGAAGCGATTAGACTACTATCCAATCCACCTGAAAGTAAAAATCCAATAGGTCTATCTGTTGTGTCCAAACGAAGTTTAATACCTTCTTCCAAAAATGTTTTCAACCATTCCTTTTCAATATATTGTTTAGTATCCAAGGACTGAGACCAATACACGTTATGATGACATACAAAATCACCAATCAATGAATCATAAAAATACCCCGGTGGGAAAATCTCAATCTTAGTCCCTAAAAAGAGAAGAGCCTTGGCTTCACTCGCAAAGGCTAATGAATTATCTTTTCCATATCTTGTATAAAACATTGGACGAACACCGACTGGATCACGAGCCGCTATAATTCTTGAACCATCTGAATAAATAAAAGCATAGTCTCCATTAATATTTTCAAGTGTTGATTTAATACCCATTTTCTCAATCATACCCATGACAACTTCACAATCACTTGAACTCTTTTCTTTTCCTGTTCTGAAGTTCTTATAATTATATATTTCTCCATTGCATGCAAATATAGCCTTCTCTGAAACAAAGGGTTGCATACCAGCGCTTGTTAAATCATTAATTGCTAATCGATAATAATCAATCTGGCAATCACCAAACTGGACATTTCTATAGTCATCGGGACCTCTGTGCTCTAAAAGATTTTTAGGGATTTCACGGAATTCACCGAATGTGCAAACAATGCCACACATTTAATTATTACAAAGTTAATCTTAATGCTAATTTTACTCATCTTAATTTGAGATTCATTTCCAATTGTCCTTTGAAAAGAGCCTCATCGGATGGAATTTCTACATCACTTCCACGAATGGCTAGGGATAATGTATTATTTGTTTCAGAAAAAAGTTTAAATTCTGTACAATAAAAGAATTGCATGTTGAAACATTTTGATAAATTTTCAAGTTGAACTTCATCAAATGTTTCAATCATCATGAATTTTTCAAGTTCCTCGGGTTTTCTTTCTTTTCGTATCTCCTTCATTTTGACAGTTGTAATCTTTTTTGTGAAATCCACTTCTGGCCAAGTTCCATATTTGGAACGATACATACAAATATCCTTGACACATTTTTGTGCTATGTCTCTTTGACCAAAACATATGTATCTCGGTCTTTCATTTGGATCAATAATTCTTGAATATCTTTGAGTTGGTGTGAATTTGATAAGATTAAATTCCATGGTGTGTCTATATTAGTATATAATAATATTTCTAAATATAAAATGAACGTCATCATTGCGAAAACACCTGGACAACTTAGATATGTGGAAGCCTTATCTTCCCCAAAGCCAATCGTCGTTGCGACTGGTCCTGCTGGTTGTGGTAAAACAATGTTGGCGTGTCATTTGGCATTGACATATTTGGAAGAAAGAAAGTGTTCAAAAATAATTCTTACACGACCTATTGTTGCAGCCGATGAAGACATGGGATATTTACCTGGGGACATTGATCAGAAGATGGAACCTTGGGTTCGTCCAATGTGGGATATGTTTGAGAATCGTCTCCCCCACAATAAACTTCAACGTGTCATTGAGATTGCTCCATTGGGCTACATGAGAGGAAGAACTTTTACAGATACTTTTATAATTGCGGATGAAATGCAAAATAGTACTGTGAATCAAATAAAAATGATGTTGACCCGATTGGGTGAGAATTCTAAAATGATAATTACAGGCGATACTGAGCAAAGCGACCTTTCAATTTATAGTAATGGTTTGTTAGACCTTGTCAATAAAATGGAAGGTAGTGAATATGAATATTTAGATCGTGTCTCCATGGGTTCTGAAGATATTGTGAGACATCCAGCAGTTGATGAAGTTTTAAAAATTTATAGAGTTTGAGTTTGAAATACTCTTTCAAATGAAGTATTTTCATCTTCACCAAATATTTTACATGCATTTGGAGCGGTGTATACAACTTCACCGATGTATCCAGTCTCCACAGGTTCAATATCTGTTGCAAAGGGTTCATATTTATTTGCACTACAATGCACAAATGCATGATTAATAACATATGGATAAATACTGGCTAAAAATTGTTGATCAATTAAATACACATCATTTTCTCTTGTGATACTTCTCAAGAAATGTATGAACACATGTTTTCCCTCTACAAAACTCATGGGTGGCGAGTTAATATCATTGGTGTGTGTCAATTGTGGAATATATTTTAAAACTTTATTTCTCACTCCAAACATTCCTGCCAATATAGGACAAGTATGACCTTCGTGATCTCTAATGATGTGACAATCTTTTCTTGATTTTAACCATTCTTCGACTAAATTCTTTTCTCTTTCACCTAATCTTGAATCACAATCACGGAATATAACAGTTGAACCATGTTCATCATCAATGCCAACGAACAAATCATTAAACCTCCAAAGTGTATTGGCTGCTCTCATTTCATCACCAGTGTGTTTCACAAGATTTACATTAGGTTGGCTTCCTAACCAATCAATAATATTTTGTGGAACAGTTGAATTATAATGAATTCTTAACAACCACATTGGAAAATATTTTCTTGCTGCAATAACATTTTCAATCATTCCATATGTATATACTTTATTGTCTCCCCATAGTGAATATGAAATAAACTTTCTGGTTAAAATATCAGACCAATTATATCTGGAGGAGTGTCTTTCAACGGTGTCTTCTTTACCGGGATAAAATATAGCACCATCGTTGAAAACATAATATGGTATTTTATAACCATAGAGTGCTGCGGAATATCCAAATGTTGATGTTAAACCTTCTTCGACAAACTCGGATACATTTCTACCATTAATACCACCATTGGTCATGTATACCCGTGGCATTTTGGCCAAGAGAAACCATTCAATGAAACTATTCATTTTATTTACTGTGTCTTCATCACTCACTTCATGAAACTGGGAATGTTCATCGGCAGTAAATCCAATGTCAAAATCAAAAGTAATTGCTTTTGGAACCCTTGATCTAAAATATTCTTTGGTTGATTTTGAATCACTTGTAAAATAAACTGGTGCATCCATTCGTAGTGCTTCATGAATCATTGCATCTACAGCCTTGATGGACGCAAATGGAAAATAGCCAAATTGTGCGGAATCTTCGCAACTCAATCCTCTTCTACAATGAAACCCCGCGACACAGTCCTTGACGTGTTGATAGTATTCATCTATTTGTCTTTGTAGAAGTGGTGTAGGTCTGAACATTTTATTCATGACTTCGGATGTGTTTCCATAAATTAAATGAAGTACTTTCATTTCTTCTGAATTGATAGACGCATTACCTGGTGGAACATCGTCTGTGACAGTTTTAATTCTTTGTAGAAATAAGTCTCTTCCGTATAGGAATACATCTTCATGAAATTTTGAATTTTCCCCCGCTGTTATAAAATGTGAAAGCATTGACAACACTAGATTTCCGAACGCACAATCAGGTTTCGGTCTGAATATGTTCGGGTCTGGTGTTGTTTCCTCCATCTCTAATTAATTTACAATTTTCTTTTGCGATTTTAGCACATACTGGACACCTTGAGTTTGCATTTTTTGATCTCTCGACTTTATATTTAATCATATGTGGCGTTGCTTTGTAGCATGATACACAGGCTGTATGAGAACATTTTGTCCAAGTAAACACATCTTGTTTCTTGTCTGGATCTTCTTCACAATCTTCAAATGTGCATATCCCACCTCTTCGCAACCTGATATGAATATTTGAATGTAGCCAATAACACGGTGTGCAAAAATAATCCTTTTCAATATCCTTTTCACATTCAATACACTGTGGCATTTGTTGTATAATTTGAAAAAAATAAATAACTATTTAACTCAATATGCTCAAGAGGCGCGAAGATGAGATTGAATGTTATGAGATGCACAAGAAAATAACCAAAGAACTTTTTGGAGACACGGAGGAATACATTATGACAAAACTCTTTGATTGTAAGAGCACACCCTATGTATTCTGTCGCAATGAATTTCCATACAAGACTAAATATAAACATAAAGTTTTTTTTATCAATCCCCTCTATGATTCATTTTATGATGATGAAAGGGTCAGGGCAATAATTGGAAAACATGAAGACATGTGGATAAATGAGCCTATCCGACAGAGTGTTCATTCAATACGTCATTACCAAATATATGCGTAATTCGCTTAAAGATATTATCTGTATTAACAGTATAATGTCTCTTACTCGTGATACTATTACTGTCCCAGGTCAAAACTACGTCGTCATCTCGTGCATTGGGCCCGAGGCTCCACAAAAGCACGAAAAGTTTGGTATTAAGATTCGTGGTTGTTTCAATACACAAGAAGAGGCTGCGAAGCATGCTGCTAAACTCCAGGCGGAAGATTCTACCTTTGACATTTATGTTTCTGATATGTATCAATGGGTTTTGATTCCACCTGATCCCGTTGCTATTAACGATGTGCATTACACGAATGATAAACTTGAAGAGATTATGGCTGGCTACAAGGAGAACCAAGCAATGGCTGCCCGCCACTTCGAGGAGCGTAAGCGTGATATGATGGCGAAGAAGTCTGGTGAAACAATGCCATACATTCGCCCAGGTGATGAAAATTCCAAATATTACAGTAAGCCTGATGAAGCGCCTTTGACCCATCCAGCGGAAGTATTGGAGCGTCTCAAAAAGGAAAAGCCCGATGCTCCAATGGAAGAATTGGTGAAGGAAGCGAATGACGTCTACGCCCAGGAAGTTGAAGAGCGCCGAAAGCAGCGTGAGTTGGAACGCGAAGAAGAACTCAAGGAATTGGAAGCCGCCAAGGCACTTGAAGAGATTAAGGAAACCGAGGAACCGGAAGAAGGTGAAATCATCGAGGAAACTCCAGTTGCTGAGGAAACTCCAGTTGCTGAAGAAGCGTAATTGAAAAAAAAATACAAGTTCAAAAAAATATACAATTACTATAAATAATGAATAGTTCTCAAACATTATTTATAATAATTTTCTCGTCTCTGTTGATATTATTTCGTTTTAGTATTGTGATGAACATACTCACATTGGGCATTGTCGGCGGGTTGGTATATTTCATGTATGTGGCTTATACACGTCGACAAGACCTGGAAACTACGGCGTTGGATGTTGGTAAAGATTTAATTACAGATCCTCTAGTTGTGGGCAGAGCCTATTTTTCAGAACCCGAAACTGGTCCCATTGGTGATTTTGTTGGATCATCCAGGTCTGATAATGACGGGTTGTACACTTTTGCCCATAAAGTATCCTAGAATGAAAGTGACAAATGCTATAATGTAAGCAGTTTTGTCTAAATGTGCAAATAGATCTGGTTTTTCGGTCGGATACATTATCGGTTGTTGTTGTTGCTGATAATATATCGGTTCCTGGTAATATTGTTGTTGGTGTTGTTGGTATTGTGGCTGTTGATCGTGGTCAGGATACACACTTTCTATAGGCGTTGCAAATGGTTCTTCTACTGTGCTTCTTGCCATTATCTTATCATTAAAATCCATATTTGGTTTAAAATCTAAAGGAACGCCAACTTCGGTTTCCATTATATACTAGATCATTCATTTTTTTAAGCAATATCTTACTCATCGTCATCCTCTTCGTCGCTATATACGACAAAATCCTTCAAATTGCCGTGTTCGTCCATATCCTCATCATCGTCATCGTCCTCTTCGTCATCATCATCTGAATATTCATCATCATCATCGGAAAATTCTTCGTCATCGTCTTCACATTCTGTGTCTGTGTAATCGTCAATAATCTCTTCTTCTGGTTCGAAACGAGCAGGAGCCTTTACGTTTCTTCCATAACGAGTTCGGGGAGCGTTTGCGGGGGCAGACATATTAATATTATTACCAAAGAAACTTTTAAGCATCTATTTTCTCATTGAGGTATTTAGGTCTAAAACGAACACCACTATTAATCGCCGAATTGAGCAATAATCGTTCAAATTCATACCCCAATTGTTGAATAAGATAGGTCATATCTTCTTGAATATCTAAATCACCTGATTCTCCATAGAGTGCGATTTCTTCAAGAATTTGTAGAGATTTGTAAAAGAATTGTTTTGAATTATTTGTATCATTGATGGTTTCTTTTGCGAGATTGATATATGCAAGGTATTGTTCATATAATTCTGGGTGAACTCCTGAATATTTATGAATTTTCTTCTGAATTTCAACGATAGTTTTGAAATCATCTGTGTCTCTCTTTACGAGTTTGAGTGAAAGGAATACAATAAGTGCGATGAATATTACAGAAAGCATCTCTTCTAAACTAATCTATTATTTTTTCTTTGGTGGAAATAGCGTATCTTTTAACTTTGAACTAAGAAAGTGTCCTCTCGGTGAAAACTTTTTAATCTTACAAGGACATTGTGCCATGATTACTCCCTTATCTATGACAAAAGGAATACAATCATCGTGATCCATATCTGCTTTTTCACAGAATGTTGCTGTCGTTTCTAAAATATATTTGTTTCTTTGTTTTGTCATCTTAGTAATTTCAACATTTTGTTGTCCGTCAATATATTTATTGATAAAGTTTTCCAGTGATGCTTTGGTTGTTGAATTTGAAATGACCACTGGTGGTGTTGTTGTTGTTGTTGGTGTAGTTGGCATTGGAACTTCTGGTGGATACATCAACTTTGTAATTTTTTCATGAAGAATATGTTTCCTTCCAGAAAAATCTTTACAAAATCCTGATCGTCGTCCTCTATTTGTTTCACAATCACAGAAACATTTCTGCATGATATTATTTCCATTTACATAAAACCAAATATGATTTGAATTATGTTCTCTCCCAAGATTTTCACAATATCTTGATTGTGTTGATACAAGATATGAATTTTTATGTTTAAAAAGTTTTGTAATCCTGGCCGTTGATTGTCCTTCCATATTTTGTCTTATAAATGTTTCAAGATATGCTTCCAATTCTGAATTACACACTTCATTTTTAGTTTGATGTTTTGTAAATCCACCCTCTTTGAGAAGTTTTTGATTTTTAACAAGAAGTGGTTTGATACGAGTTGGAATATCACAGTCTGTTCTGACGGTTGTAAGTTTTAACATGTCCAGTGATGGTTCTTGTGATATTTCTTGGAGGAGATTTAACGGTCCATCATTGTACCTGAAGACTGGTAGATATGGTGTCTGTGTGCATTTCCCTGTTTGATTACACAAAGCACATCCTCTCCCCTGGCACTCTTCGTGTTTTCCTTTCTTGTGAGACCATGGCATTCTAAACCCTGAACCTTTGGTTTGTTTTTCTATATTCCCGTAGACTGCGACATCAACAATATCATTCCAATCCTGTGATCCATACACAAGTTTAAGTGTTGAAATAATGTGATCCCTCAACGACAGAGCACCTTCCTGGTCGACGACGAGTGCGTTCCAGTTATAGTGAATTCCAGTTTTGATGAGATTGCCAACCTTCTTTGGTTCTGCCACTGACACGATACATTCTTTGCCTCCGAGAGACTTGACTTTATCACAAATAACTTTTGAAATACTTTTAATTTCGCTCATGGCGAGTGGTTCTTCATCTTTATAGTCAATATCAACGAAAAAGTTGTACAATTCTGTTTTCTGTTCGACTACGAAAATATGTTCTCCTGCCTTGATACACTTGACACAGGTTTCATAGAAATCATCCAATCTATCAAATGGGACTGAGAGGACACCGCCGTCCATGAGCACATGTGATAGAGAGTTGTTGTTGCAAAATCCTTGGTCTTTACACCATTGTCTGAACATTATTGCTTACTATAATAATGAATCAATTTTTTAAGAAGACCTAAACGATGATATGGTTGAGACGTCTACGTGTTCTTCTTCCTCTTCTGGAACACTCGTTCTTAATTCCTTTTTGATGACTAAAAGTTCATATACTTTATTGTCTTTATGGTCTTCAATGAATTTATCAGCCTCTTCTTCTGAAAAATCCTTTTTATCCTGTAAAATTTCTTTAATTTGTCGTAATACATAGGCTTTAGATGACATAACTTCACTACTTAATACTGAATGTTTTTCTATTCAAAGATGAAACACACGCATAGAATTTGGGATTTTTAATGATATTATCTACAATGAGATCCCATCGTTTCCTGTTATTGAATTCTTCCAAAGTATCAAAACTAATGTAATCGTTTTCATCGTATGTTTTTTTGATTGGAAGATGTGCCATTTTCTTTTGGTTAGTCTTTATCTTTTCATTATTAAACTTTGAAATAATTTCTATTTGTTCATTTCTTTTGTATGGAACAAAAAACACAAACACATTGTAAATAAGTTCTACTGAGGGACTTTCCTTGACTGAAAACTTAAATTCGGTATACTCACCTGTTTTTAAAGAGACGACCCCTCTCGACTCTTCTTCTAATTCCCTGAGGGCACATCTTATCGGATTAGGTATTTCTCTTTTTCTACATCCACCTGTCACGAATATCCATTCCTTGAAACGCCTATCCCTGACAGTTAGAAACCTTGGTTTATCACCTACAAATGATACTGGAATTGCTATAGACTTATATTTCTTCATTGCGATGTCGCAAGTTAATATAAACTGATTTTTTATTCTTCCTCATCTTCCTCATCGTCTTCATCTTCCGCGACTTCCACCTTTTTCACCACTGGTTCGCGTGTGCGTTCACGGCGTTCCTCCATCTGCATTGGGACTGGAACTCTCAAAATTTGTGGTGGTTTATTGAGAGACGACTTGACGTCCTTCATTTCTTTGAACAAGTAGATTGTGGCAAAGACACAAAGTGCGATTGTCACAAGAACCATATTTTCTCGGGTCAACATGATTATATTAAAATAAGTGATTAGTTTTTTAAGTGTTTTTCGCGTAGATGGCTCCCATATTTGTCTTAGAACCTGGTTTTTCACAAGGTTGTGGTTGTGCGAACTGTACGGATTGGAAGCGACCTGAGTCACATTCTTTTCCTGGAGGGTGTTGCGCCACTGGTTGTTCAACGAAACGTTCGAGTGTCCCCGATTTTGTATCGTATGTAAGGACAAATATGATGCCGAGCATCATTACAATTTTCCAAAATGTTGTCATCTTTATTATATAAAACTAAAATTATCTAAGTCTAGTTGGCATACAAGAGGCCACCCATACCATTTTCGATATGGAGGACATTGTAGTTCAATGCATACAAGTTGTCGACGAAGTTTTCGTCGGAGGAGACCATACGAGCAGAGTCGATACGGGAAAAGTTGAGCGAACCCGTTGGTTGGTGTTTCGCTGTATCCAAGCAGAATGGATAAATAAACAATTCGCGCTCGGCTGAACCTTTGAATGGCACGTGGTAGTATGAAGGCACAGTGGAATAGTGTGGGTGCGCAAATTTGAAATCAGTGACATCAACCCCATTGATTTGAAGTTTCAATTTGTTTCCGTTGGCCAAAACACCCACGGCACCATCGAACGTTTCATTGGAGTTTGGACAAGACGCCAAAAATTTGACTGGGTGATTGAATGACATATCTTGCACTCTGGAACCCGATGGTAGTATTTTTTGCACTTGGTAGCACAAGATGTCGATTGGTCGTGAAGCGAACCCATTGCGTTCATCTGTATCCAAATAGACGTAATTGGCCATACATTCCCATCTGTAGCTGGCAGCCTCCGCGCCCCAAGTGATTCTGAGTTCGACATCGTGATACTGGAGAGCAACCAATGGGAGTGCAGATTGCCAGTTTTCACAGAAGAAGAAGTTGAGTGGGTAGAAGGCACCCGCATTACCCCGTCCAAAGAAACTACCACTCTTTGTTTCGTTTTGGGACAAGACGTCCACCGCGATGCGTTCCGTGAAGAGAGAATCTTGAGTGTCCACAACTTGACCCCCAACCAAAAGTTCGACCTGTGTGATCACATTCGCCCACACGTCAATGTTCGCGTGTTGGGTGCCGTTGGCAGCAACTGGAGCCAAATAGACATAGCCCAAGAGATCACCCTTGCGTTCCAAGCGAACGGTCGACATCCCGTTGTTCTGAACATTCCCCTGGATGACTTGCTTTTCAACAGTTTGGGCGAAATTTGTGTGTCGGCGGTAGGTGGATTTAAAAAATGAAACTTCTGGTTGGCCGACAAGATGAACATCTTGGGCGCCAACCGCAACTAATTGAGCAATTCCACCAGACATTGTTTATATATATTAATAATTTTATTTTTTTCGTATTTATCGTCTGAGCAATTCTTCCTCTAACTGTTTCACACGAGCCTCTAGTTTTTCATTATTCTCCATGACTTTCTGAAGAGCACCATACATCGTCGCGTAAATTTGGTCAGGGTTCAAGAATTTAATATCTTCAATGCCATACCTATTGCCACCATTGGTTATAGCCTTTGGAATGACTTCTTCGACTTCTTGGGCAATCCAACCGACGACATTCTTGTCATCAACCTTGACGCCATCCTTCCAAGTATATCGTCTGAGTTTCAAGTTTTTGACTGTGTCATAGCACAAATCAACATTGGCCGTTTGGATATTTTCTTTCAACCTCTCATCTGAAAGTGTAGACCAAG
>Ga0222714_10003105_pt1 | contig 17151 bp, 13 predicted proteins | sample C33_3DmetaG_FD_165048 | JGI IMG/M metagenome (GOLD analysis project Ga0222714, IMG submission 165048) | Estuarine water microbial communities from San Francisco Bay, California, United States - C33_3D | ecosystem: Environmental > Aquatic > Marine > Unclassified | place: USA: California...
GTTCATCAACCTGGGTTCTTTCAATAAATTTTTCAAACCAGACACGAATATTTTCTTCTGTACCTACTGCTGATTCACGTAGCATGTAACGCGCTTCTGCTAGTTCGTTTGGACTGGGGTCTCTATCAAAATTAGCTGAAGGCGCTCTTAATGGCCCAGGGTTTCCCCGGCGGAGCGTCGCAACATGCATTAAAATGGATTTCATTAATACTTCAGCCTCTTCATTAGTATCTGCCGCGAAGACATTAACGGCTGCTGCAGCATAAGGCTGGGAATGCTGCTTTGATGGTTTGAAGGTTTCGCGATAAATATGCAGAGCCTGATCAAGTAATTCTGGAGCAAAGTGAGAGGCAAAAATATAAGGTTGGCCAAGTGCAGCGGCCAATTGTGCGCCAAATAAACTTGAACCTAGCAGCCAAATTGGAACCTGTAAGCCTTGCCCGGGGATAGCCTGAATACCCTGTTCATTACCATCTTCAAAAAATGCCATGAGCTCCAGAACGTCTTGAGGGAAATCATTGGAAGCCCGCATGATATCCCTACGCAGTGCTCGCATGGTAATGCCATCAGTTCCTGGGGCCCTGCCGAGACCAAGGTCGACCCTGTCAGGGAATAAGCAAGCCAGTGTGCCGTATTGTTCAGCAATAACCAGCGGTGCATGATTTGGCAGCATTACCCCGGCTGCACCAATTCGAATAGTGTCAGTTCCCGCTGCAACATAACCCAGTGCGACTGATGTGGCGGCACTGGCAATCCCCCTCATATTATGATGCTCGGCCATCCAGAAACGTTTATAGCCTTGCTTCTCAGCATGCTGAGCAAGATCACGGGAGTTTAATAGGGCTTGTCGGGCACTGCCCCCTTCAATAATTGGCGCGAGGTCGAGAAGAGAAAAAGCTTTCATCCATTCCTTTATAAAACTGAATGATCATAAACTATTTGAAATAGTTCGAGGACTATTATTCACAAGCTAATTCTAACAGATTGCAAAGTCCTTAGAAGGATAATTAACATTTTTCCAGACTGCTGAAAGACTTGAAGTCATTGACATGACGGGTCTATGACATAAGATTGTCATAACCCAACATCTTCATATGCGGATAATGCCCCAAGTAAAATTTTATATGAGGGCAAAATAATGGAAATGAAATTAAAATCAAAAAAGATACAGGAATTACGAACCCAAAAGCTTTGGTCACAAGAAGAATTGGCGGCAGCAAGCAACTTAAGTTTGCGAACAATACAAAGAATTGAAAAAGATGGTATTAGTTCTGTTGAATCTTTAAAGGCTCTAGCTTCGGTTTTCGGTCTTCCTGCTGAAGAGATTACAGTAAACGATAAAAGTGTAGACTATCGACATACACAAATAGGCTGGACCTTACTCACGGTGTTCGCATGTGTATTATTTATCGATATTTATTTTCCAGTCTCATCTTATTTTTCAATTGTGATCGTTCTGATTGCCTTTGCTGTGTCGAGTTTAACAATTAGTGTTAATGATAAAGAGCTGGCTTGGTATTTTGGCCCCAGATTATTTAAAAAAAGTAAGCCCATTGATGAGATAGCATCTTGTGAGAAAGTATCCAATAAATGGTGGTGGGGTTGGGGGATACGCTTACGTCCTTTAGCGGGTTACTGGCTCTATAATGTCTCTGGCTTAGAAGCCGTGGAAATAACACTAAAAAGTGGTAATAAATTTCGCTTGGGAACAGACGAGCCCAATTATCTGTATCAGGCAATAAATAATGCGATTAAAGCCAATGAGGAATAGCTTAATTACTGGTGCTGGAAATAGGATATGCCTTAATCCAGCTCGATAAGCAGTCAACCCAATCGTCATTGTTATTCAAGCAAGGAATGTAAGTTAATTTCTCACCGCCGGCACCAAGAAAAGTTTCGCGCCCCTGCATGTCAATCTCTTCGAGGGTTTCCAGGCAGTCAGTAACAAAAGCCGGACATAAAACCAGAATTTTTTTCTTTCCTTCGCGGGCAAGTTTTTGCAGTGTATGTTCAGTGCTGGGCTCCAGCCACTTTGCTCGGCCCAGTCTGGATTGATAAGCCACTGTATATTGATCGCCAGTTAAACCGGCTTTTTCAACAAAGCATTCTGTTGTTCTAAGCACCTGATGGCGGTAGCAAGTAGCATGAGCGGCAGAAGGTGATGATAGAGAGCAGCAGTTTTCACTCTTCAGGCAATGATTGCCGGTAGGGTCAGCCTTGCTAAGATGTGATTCAGGTAGTCCATGGTAACTGAACAACACATGATCAAAGTCTTCGGACAAGGCTGTTCTGGCAGAATTCACCAGAGCGTCAATGTAAGCGGGATTGTCATAAAAGGGTTTGAATACCTGTAGGCTGACAGCCAAATTGTTTTCAGTAATGACCCGCTGTGCTTCCTTGATGGATGTGGTAATAGTGCTATCAGCATAATGTGGATATAGAGGAATGAACAAAATCTCGTCAATCCCTTCCATGCTGGCCAGTTGCTTTATTTGTGACTCGATTGAGGGCTGTCCATAACGCATGGCAATTGCTGCAGGGATATCCAGTTTGGGGGTAAGTGCCTTTAATAACTCATGTGAGCGATGAACGAGTGGCGAGCCGTTATCAGTCCATACTGAGCGATACGCTTCGGCAGATGAATAGGGGCGTTTTGGCAGCACGAACAAATTAACGATTAAAGCGCGCAGTAGCCAGGGTAATTGGATAACATAGCGATCCATTAAAAATTGTTTTAGATATTTTCTAACCTTAGGTACTTCTGGCGCATCAGGGGATCCGAGATTGGCTAACAAGACTGCTCTTTTATTCATTGTATAAAGTTCTCTTCATTTCTCTTTGTTAGATGACTTTGTTTTAATCATGCGCATTGTAGCTTTTTTTATTACGGAAGTTTTATGGAAAACGGATCAGCCCACCCTTTTGCACTTTTAAGCCCGGATATGGTGATCGATGCAGTTGAAAGCAGTGGTCTGGTCTCAGATGCCAGAGTGTTTGCATTGAACTCATACGAAAATCGTGTTTATCAGGTTGGTATTGAGGAGTCTGTGCCAATCATCGTGAAATTTTATCGTCCACAGCGGTGGTCGACTGCTCAAATCCTGGAAGAGCATGAGTTCAGTCTGGAATTAGCTGATCTGGAAATTCCTATAGTGCCTCCGATAAAAAATGCTGAGGGAAAGACACTCTTAGAATTTGAGGGTTTTCGTTTTGCTATTTTTGAACGTAGAGGCGGTCATCCGCCTGAGTTTGATAACCTGGATAATTTATTAGTCATGGGACGTTTTCTTGGTCGTATGCATCAGGTAGGCAGTATGCGGGAGTTTCAAACCCGCAACACCTTGAGCATAGAACTGTTTGCTGAAAAAAATGTCAGTTTCTTGCTGGAGCATGATTTTTTGCCGCCAGATTTACGCAAGGCTTATGAATCACTGGCGCAAGATTTAATCACGCGCATGTATTCAATCAAAAAAGAATCCAGACAGGCAAAATTAATTAGAACTCATGGGGATTGCCATATTGGGAATGTATTATGGCGCGATGACACACCACATTTTGTCGATTTGGATGATTGCATGATGGCTCCGGCAATTCAGGATATGTGGATGCTGTTGTCGGGTTCTCGAGAACAGCGCTTGCAACAACTGGCAGAAATAGTAGATGGTTATAATGAGTTTTATCACTTTAATCCAAGTGAATTACCATTAATAGAAACTTATAGAACCTTGCGTTTAATGAACTACAGCGCCTGGCTAGCACGGCGGTGGGATGATCCTGCATTCCCTCTCAGCTTTCCCTGGTTTAATACCGAAAATTATTGGGCGGGGCACATTTTGGAACTCAGAGAACAATTAGCTGCATTAGATGAGCCACCTCTGGTAATTTATTGATCAAGGCTTCCAGTTTAAGCCCTAAAGAATGTGAACGATGAATTTTCAAAGGGAATAAGTATTGGACAAGCGGCAGGTCAGGATTTAAATTCTATCGTGGCGTTATCCAATCCATTTTCAAATGCTCTGCACGGGAGAATATTATGATAAGAAAATTCCTAACGGTTCCAATACTTTTTATATCCATTTTATTCTTTGGTATTGCAGGTTGTCTGTCGGCTCAGGCTGAAACAATCGCCATTATTGGTACTGGAAATGTAGGATCTGCACTAGGACAGCGTTTCACAGAAATCGGTCACACGGTTATCTATGGTTCACGTAGCCCGATGCGTCAGGATGTGCAGGATCTGGTTACCCTGTCAGGTCCGAATGCAAGCGCGGCTACACCGCAGGAAGCAGCACAACAAGCAAGCATTATAGTCCTTGCTGTACCCTGGGATGCGGTTGAACAAGTAGTACAAGGATTAGGCAATTTGTCCGGGCGCCTCATTATAGATCCAACAAACCCACGCATAATAACCGAAGACGGACTTCGTGATTTCGCATTTCATGACTCAAACGCGGAACGTATTAAGGCACTCGCTCCAGAGGCTTTTGTTGTAAAAGCTTTTGGATCACTTGGAGACTATACCATGCTTGAACCTGAGCTCGCTGGCGGTCCAGTTAGTGTTCCACTTGCGGGTGATGACGCAAACGCAAAAAGTATCGTTGCAGAATTAATCAGCAATATGGGTTTATATCCAGTTGATATTGGCCCACTTCGCTACGCTCACGTAATTGAAGCTCTGCACTATCTTCGATATAACGCCGGGGTTTTCAATGGGGCCCGAATTAATTTCTATTTGCCCGCGGATGAGGCTGATCCAACTGCTCAATAATGTTCGTCGCTGATACACTATTGTTTACGTTTAATGTAAGGATGTTTGGCACAAGGGCGGAGCAAGTATAAGACGGAAATCAGTGAGCATTTCTTTCGTTCATTTTTTGCGCATTTTCAGCTTTTGCAATGAAGGGAAACTCATTTTTATAATTCTGTAATTGCTTGAGGTTTATGGAACCCAGTTCCCGGTTTCGTAAATTATGGATGAGTTTTAAGGTTTTGAAACTATCAAACCAGTTATGCATGTGCTTGTTAAATCCAGCCTGATCCTTACTATTCTCGCGAGCATGCGATATTGATTTATTCACCCCAATATCGACAAGTGAATTAAACAGTAATTTATCATTTAAAAGCTCATCTAGCTCGTTACCCTGCCACAATGCAGGCAAAAGACTTAACCATCTTTTCAAATAAAAAAAACATTGCGGGTGGTAAAACAGATAATCGGTTTCGGAATTTTTTAATTCATTTATTTTATTGATTGCGGGCCCTGTACCGAAAGGAACACGGCTCGAAGATCGACCAGAAAGACTAATGACCGGCTTTGATAATGACTGAATCTCACCAATTTTTTTTAATTTATTAAGTAAATAGAAATCTTCACCGGCTGCACGTCTAGGAAAACCTCTGGCAAGAGCATAATACTTGTGATGTAAAAGCAAAGTGCTCCCTATACTATGAAAAGTATAGGGAGACGTGGCCCAGCTTAATGCTTCAACATAATAATGAAGTGAATACTCATAAAGCTGGAGGCTACGCTGTGATTTGTTTTGAGGATTGATCTTATGACTGAAAGGGTAAAGTGCTGCAGCAGTGTCATCATGTAATTGCAGAGTTGCACCTAGGTAGTCTGCGGGTAAATCGACATCTGCATCAGTGTTATGAATCCAGGGTGACAGGATCTTGTTGTCATAAATTAATTGGCAGGCAATATCACAGGCAATTTTTCGCGCCAGACCTACTCCTTGCTTGTCAGGGATAGAGTAATTTTGGAGTAATAAAAGATCTGACCCATTATTATTTAATTGTCTTAGCTCGCACTGTTCATTGATGATTTTTTGCAAAGAAAATTGTTGCTTAATTAATTCAACGAGCTTTTGGGTGCGTAGTGAAGCGTCTGTGTTAGTGGCAGATACAGGGCTATTAAGCACTAAAATAACCAATAAGTTTTTGTTTTTGCTTAACGATTCTAATAATAGAGGCAGCGTTTCAGCTTCATCAAAAGCGGGGATACAGACAACATGCTGCCATTGATGGGTCAGGTTGTGGACAAAGTGGATTTCACTTTCGGCATAGCGCTGGAGGTATTTGCCGATAGACATTATTGTTCTAGCTCGCTTGCATAGCAGGAGCGTCTAGTTTTTTCTTGCCCGATAAAAGTGATTTGAAATCTTCCAGAATCACATAAAGGCAGGGTATTAATAACAAAGTAATTACGGTAGCGAACAGTATGCCAAAAGCCAATGAGGCCGCCATGGGAATCAGGAAGCGAGCCTGTAAGCTGGTTTCAAGCATTATAGGTAATAAGCCAATGAAGGTGGTTATTGATGTGAGCAGGATGGCCCGGAATCTGGCTGTGCCTGCGGTAACAACAGAATCAAACAATGACATTTTATTTTTTGATGTATTGATGAAATCAAGCAGGATGATGCTGTCATTTACCACTACGCCGGATAAAGCAATGATGCCAAGAAATGATAGAAAATTTAGCGGCATGTCGATGATCATATGACCGACCATTGCACCCACAACACCAAAAGGGATAACCCCCATAATAATAAGCGGCTGCATATAAGAACGTAAAGGCACTGCGAGCAGAGCATAAATACCAAATAACGCAAAGATCATGCCCCTAATCATATCCGTGATCAGATCTCCAGTGACTGATAGCCCACCGTCGGTTTGCTGGCTGACATTGGGGTAGCGCATAAATAATTGAGGGAAAAAATTATCTTCTAAATCTTTTGCTACTTCTGCTGGCTCCACCATGCTTTCGATAATATCCGCATTAATTGCGACTGAGCGCTGCCCATTAACGCGATTGATACGCGCGTAACCTTTTTCCATCTGGAAATCGGCAACAGAAGTAAAAGGTACAGTTTCTCCCTGGTTAGTCCTGATATACATATTTTCCAGATCACCAATTGAGACACGTTCTGATTCTGGATAACGAACCATGACTTTTAATTCATCATCGCCTCGTTGAAGCCGCTGTGCCTGTGCGCCAAAAAAAGCACTACGTACTTGCGATGAAATATCGTTCAAATTTAACCCCATTACTTCGGCGCGAGACTTAATCTGCAAACGCAATTCATCCTTATTACTGACGGCACCATTGGTGATATTGATGAGGCCGGCATAACTATGTAACTGGGTTTCAAGTTCTATAGCTGCGGCAGTCAGTTGTTCGGGGTTTTCGCTAACCAGTTGGTAAGAAATTGCACTGCCGCCGAAGCTGTCAGAACTATTAAAAACAATATTTTTCATGCCCGGCATAATGCCCACATAATTGCGCATATATTCAGTAATCAGATCAAGGTCAACTTGACCAGCAACATCCTTGTCCAGTTCCAGCACAGCTGTCCCTGAAGCCGCACCAGTGCCAACAATTAAAAGATGGTCAAGAATTTCTGTAGATATTTCATCTGTCTCAGCATCCATGAATTCGAATTGCCCATTTAATGCCAATGCTGATTCTTCTAATCTACTCATGACGTTACTGGTTTGCTGCTCCGGGCTGCCTTCAACCATGGTGACATTGATTTGAATAAAATCACTGGGAATTTCCGGTAGGAAAACCACTCTGATAATGCCGCCGGCAACCAGACCTACACTTAAAATCAGCATGCTAAAGAAAGAGGCCAGAGTGGTGTAGCGGTTTTTAATGCAGCTCTCGAGTAGGGGTTTATAGTAGTTAGTCACTAACTTATCCAGTCCTTTGTTGCAGCTTTCCTGCAGGCGATGAAACCATCCTCCGTGATTGGGCTTGCCAAAATGCACGAGATGAGAAGGGAGAATGAGCTTTGATTCTATTAAAGAGAAAGTGAGGCAGAGAATTACAACCCCGCCAATCGCTGCGGTAAAGGCCGAAATTATGCCGCTAATCATCATCAAGGGCAGAAAAGCCACAATGGTTGTTAAGACTCCAAATGTAGCTGGTCGGGCAACCCGATTGGCCCCATGCACAACACTGTCAATGCTGTGACCATATTTGGTCATGCTGTGATGGGCACTTTCTCCAATGATTATTGCGTCGTCTACAACAATTCCCAGCACCATAATAAAACCGAACAGGCTCATCAGGTTGATGCTGATGCCAAGAGAGGGCATTAAAGCCAGGGTACCTAAAAAACAAATAGGGATACCTATAATGACCCAAAAAGCCAATCTGACTTCCAAAAAGACAGTCAGTAGCAAAAACACTAAAAGGGCGCCCATCAGCATGTTTTCAGTCATCATGCTCAGCCGGTCCTGAAGGTAGAAAGAGGTATCACCCCACAAATCCATATTGATACCAGCAGGCAGGGAAGTGCGACGTTCTTCAACAAAGTTTCGTATGGTTTCTGTAACTGCCAGTACGTTTTGATCGCTTAATGTTTGGATGGCCAGTTCAACAGTTGGCTTACCATCGAAGCGGGCGTAGTTTTCGGTATCTTCAAAACCATCTACGACTGTCGCGATATCGCCGACCGTTAATATGGTTCCATCACTGCTTGTCATCAAAACAATCCGGTTAAAATCCTGGTAGTTGTAGGCAAGAGCCTGAGTTCGGAGCACAATTTCTCCTCCGGAGGTTTCAATTGAACCGGCGGGCAAATCCAGGGAAGAAAATCGAATTCGTTGGGCAATATCATCAAGGGTCATGCCATATTTCAGTAGAGTATTTTCTGAGACTTCAATAGTGATTTCATAATTTCTGACGCCATCTATGCGGACCGAGCTGATGTCAGGAAGCTCCAGCAACTCGTTACGAATGCTCTGTGCCAGTTCTTTGTGGCTTACGGGATCCATGTCGCCATATATTGCAAGGCGAATAGCATCTTGCCGGTTAATGATTCGTGAAACTCTAGCGGGCTCTGCCTGTACAGGGAAAGTTTGAATTGAATCAATATTAACTTTGACATTATTGAGCACTTCATTGATGTCATAAGATTCATCAATCTCCAGATTGACAGTTCCTACGCCTTCATTCGCGACTGAGCGAATAAAGTCTATGCCATCGACACCTTCCAAAGCGCTTTCAACGGGAATGACAATGCCTGTCTCGACATCCGCAGGCGAAGCTCCAGGTAAAGCGACAGTGACCTGAATGACAGGGATAAAAAGATCTGGATTGGCTTTTTTGGTAATGGTAAAGGCAGAAAAAGTGCCTGCAATTATAATGATGAACATCAGCAGATTTGCAGCCACATGATTGTGGGCAAACCAGGATATTAGCCCTTTTTGTTCTTTAAGTTGTCCCATCAGACTATTTTCACCAAGATTAAGTTATTAGTTACTGACAAGCATTAATTAATTGCATTGATAAGTGCTGGCTGAACTTGCGTTTGTACTAATGTGCTATTTAAAGGATTTTCCAAGCGTGTCAATATAACCTGATCTCCAGTTTCCAGACCGCCCCTGATGTAAACCTCATCTCCATTACTGGTGATTACGTCTACAGTTCTGGCACGTAGTCTGTTTTCCTGATCGGCAACCCAGACGAGATCATTTGCCTGTAATGTGTGCCGTGGCAGCACCACTACATCTTCCAGCAACTGACCCTGTATTTCAGCATTGACATAGGTACCAATGCGCAAAGGTTCATCATGTTCCATGCTGTAAAGATTATATGGATCACTGACTTGAACAACGCTAAATAAGACCCTTGTAAGGGTGTCCAGAACACCTTCAGTGCGACTGAGGTGTCCGGTCCAATGATAAATCCTGTCTCCAATTTCACTCACTAATTCCACTTCCGGGCCTGAGTTGTAGTAGTCATCGTTATTACTAAATTCCTGTATGCTGGAAGGGAGGTCCAGGTATTGAATTTTATTTTCAGGTATTGGCAGTCTTACTTCGGCATAATCGATTGCAAAAATTTCAGCAATCGCTGAACCAGTGCTGACAAATTGGCCGATGTCAGTATTCTTGGCAGATACCAGCCCATCATATGGCGCAATAATTGATGTTTTAGCCAAATCAGCACGAGATTTTTCAAGATCGCTTTCTGCTGATGCAAGACGGGCTTCTGCTTCTTCCAGCTGCGGTTTGCGCAGGTACAGATCTCTGGCGCGGATTTGGCTACGCTGTTGCTCTGACATCCTGTCCCACTCGCGTTGGGCAACATCAGCCTGGCCACGTTCCTGCTCCAGCAAGCTGCGCGCAGTAGCGACTGAAGCGGCGTCCCGGCTAAGGGCAGCACGGTAATTCTGATCATCCAGCTTTAGCAAGACATCACCGGAACGGAAGAAGCCGCCAGCGACAAAAGCCGGCGAGACCTCAATAACGCGACCGGAGACTTCAGAAACAATATTGGTTCGTGTGCGTGGTTCAACAGTTCCTTGTGAAGAAACAGTGATATAAGTATCGCTAACCTGAGGTAGCATGACCTCTACCAGTATGTTTGCTTCACTCAACTCTTCCTGTGCGGGTTGTTCGCGATTGGCAACAAGTGCCACAGTGACGGCGATAGAGCCAACAATGATGATGATTGGTAACATTATTCTGAGAAGCATATTATTTTAGTTGTCCCTAATTTAAAAAAGGCTTGCTCCAATTCTGCATATTATATGCCAATACTTATATAGCACTTAAAAAAGCAGATCATTGAAAGCGTTTAGGGTACTCGCAGGATAGTTTTACAGCAAATTTTAGAAGATTATTTTGGCCTAATGTAATGCGGGCCTGTCTGGTAATTGCCGGACAATATTGGCTTCGATCTCCAATAGTTCAGCAAGCCTGGTAGAGATTCTGGCACCATCACAATGCTGTTCTGCCAATGTTAGGAATAATCGATAATGTTGATTCTCTGATTCAGCAATTGATGTGTAAAAAGTCTTCAATCGCCCGTCTGGCAGGGCATTGGCTATAATGCCGAAACGCTCAGCACCACGCGCCTCAACAATACTGGCGATTAATAATCTATCCAGCAAGTAGGCCTCTTTACCCTGATCCATGGCTTTATGAAGTTGATTAATATAATGATCTTTTTGGTCTGCGCCAGCCTGTAATCCTTTATTTATAAGTAGTTCCATCACATCACGAAAATGGCTGAGTTCTTCAATTGCCAGGTCCAGCATCGCTTTAACCAGTATTGGTTTATCGGGATAGTGAGAGATCATGGAAATTGCCATACCGGAGGCTTTCTTCTCGCAACTGGCATGGTCAACCAGAAACTGGTCGAAATCACCAAGTACAGTCTCCAGCCAGGAATCTGGGCTGCTCTGCTTTAGCTTGAAATCCATAAATGATTTAAATAGCGTGCGAAGGCGAAAGCATCGAAAAATCGTTTAATAATGCTTTCCAGCTTTTACGCTGGTTGCGCAGGCGAATTTTTAGCTCGTTATAACGTCGTTGTAAGTGGGCTGCATCCATTTCATGAAATTTATCCTGTAGCATCCTTGATTCTTTCTCATACCATTGCTGTCTAAGTTCTGCCCAATGATTCAGGGTTTTTAGTAGATTATGGTATTCCGACTCAAGTTGTTTACGCCACAAGGCTGGATCAATCAGTTTTTCACATTTAGCCATCGCATTGCGATATTGCACCTCTATGCGAGTTCTTTCCTGGCGCCAGCTGGAACAGGTACGCAGATTTGAAGTAAGTTTTAACCAGGAGCAGAATTTAATGAACCATTTTGTTGGATCATAGTGATACCACTTGACCCCATTTCGGTAGTCCCAGGCAAAAGTGTGATGATAGTTGTGATAACCCTCTCCATAAGTTAACAAGGCAATGAAACTATTATCACGTGCTGTCTGATTGGGATCATATGGGCGAGATCCCCAGATATGTGCAGCTGAATTAATCAAATAGGTGAAGTGTTGGCTTAGCACCAGACGCAAAAAACCAAGCAATAATAAGGATCCCCAAATGTCCCCATTAATATAGCCCAGTAAGATTGGAAGGCCTATATTCATGAGCAGTGTTAAGGGCAGATAATATTTTTTTTGCCAAACTAATACCGGTTCTTTATACAGGTCATCGACATTACTCAGGTCATCTTTAACGCTCTCATATTCTCGGATCATCCAACCAAAATGGGAGTACCAGAAGCCAAGTCCTGCTGAATAGGGATCCTTGTCATTATCATCAACATAGAGGTGGTGACGGCGATGGTCTGAAGCCCAAACAATACAATGATTTTGCAGGGCACATGCCCCTCCCAGAGCAAATAAAACCTTAAGTACAGGGTGTGCCTTATAAGCTTTATGTGACCAGAGGCGGTGGTAACCCGCTGTAATCGACATTTCACAAAAGCTAAGTAGGATAAAAAACCATACCCATTCAAACAAGTCATATCCATGTGTAAGGCCGTACCAGGGGACCAGGATTATTGCGATTAGTGGAGGAAGGCCTAGAACGAGGAGATTGGTCCATATAATGGGTGGTTTTTCGGAAGAAAACTGCATGCTCACCTTAAAGTCGTGGTTTAATTCTATTTAGGGATTATTAAACAAAAATCACCCAAGAGTAAAATCCAAATAAGAAAATTGTTAAGTAGTCACTTTATAAAGAGGGCTTATGCAAGACGAATTAATAGAACTTCAAAGTAAACTAAGCTTCCAGGAACAAACACTCTTTGAGTTAAACAGTGCATTAGTCAGTCAACAGCAACAAATTGACAGCCTGCAACTACAGATTAAATTGCTTGAAGACAGGCTTGCTGAACTAGAAGGGCAAGCCCTACCAGCATCAGGCGAAGGGCAGCATGAAAAGCCGCCCCATTATTGATCTTCTAAAAAAGAATTAAGCCTTGTTTGCCGCAGAATCTATTTTATAGGGCTGACATCTTCAGCCTGCAGGCCTTTATCACCATTAGTGACAGCAAATTCGACTTTGTCTCCTTCTTGTAGAACTCGATGCCCCTTGCCTGCGATAGAGCGGAAATGAACAAATATATCTTCACCGCTTTCTCTCGTGACAAAGCCATAGCCCTTACTGGCACTAAACCATTTCACAGATCCGACCTCTTTAGGTCCGAGGTCTTTTTTATGTTTTCTGCTGCGTCTGGGTTTTTTTTCCGAGGGCTCAGAACGCGGACGAACAATCCAAAAAGTAGTCAGGCAGCCGCTGATAAGTGCTATACAAAAATAGGCAATTACAGCAGGGAACAAGCTGTCAAAATTAACAAGATATGCAAGAAAACTAAGCACTACTGCAACAATAAATGAAGCAAGAAAAATTTTAATATTCATAAGTAACCGTATTTTTATTATAAAAAAAGATGTTGTTAAGAACTTGTTAAAAGGATTGCAGTGCCAAAAATTAAAAATGAACTTTTGAAGAAGTTGTCTAAAAGTGCACTGAAATCGCGCATGGATAATAACATTAATACTTGATTGGATTAAAGTTTCATAAAGGCTATATGTTAGAATATTGTTGCTTTCTATGGGCTAAGGCCCCTTGAGGCAATGCCTTAAAAGTCAAGCATGTTTCAAAGTGATGCCAGTGTAATCTCGGAGCTAGTCAGATGCCAAAAGCAAGCGAATTAAAAAAAGGGATGGTTGTAGATATTAATGGCGTACCCCATGCTGTAAAGCAATTGGAAGCTAAAAGCCCATCCTCCCGCGGTGCGTCGACCATATATAAGGTGCGTTTCACAAATTTGTTAACAAAGCAGAAGCTCGATGAATCCTATAAGGGAGATGATTTATTACAGGAAGCTGACTGCATTCGAGTCCCCATACAGTTTTCATATCAGGATGGTGATAACACCATATTCATGAATTCAGAAGATTATTCACAATATGAAGTTAGTGCCCGTGATCTGGAAGACCAGCTTGGCTATATCTCTGAAGATACTGAAGGAATGATCGCCTTACTGATGGATGGTAAATTACTGAGTGTTGAATTACCGCAATCAGTGAATATGGAAATTATTGAAACACCACCAGCGATCAAGGGGGCATCTGCTTCGGCCAGAACCAAGCCAGCCAAATTAAGCAGTGGTATTGAGGTGCAGGTACCAGAATATCTGGAGCAGGGTGAAATAATTAAAGTGAACACTTCCACCGGCAAATTCATGTCTCGCGCATAGCTACTACACTTGCTAATACGTCGTTGAAAGTAAAATTTATATCGGTTGCTTACTGGCTTGTAAGCATCCTTATAAATTTTTTACTCTAACACCAGAAAATAAAAAGCAAAGATCCAAGGCTGAGAAAGACAGTCTAATCTGTTTGTAAAATAAAAAAGGAGGCTAAAGGTTTTGAATTTTAACCAGTTGGTCTTTTAATTGATGCAGTGAATTTTCAGCTTTATCGAGTTTTTCTTTTTCCTTATTAACAACTTCTTTCGGCGCATTAGCGACAAACTTTTCATTCCCCAGTTTGCCAGAGAGTTTGTTTATCTCTATATCCAGCTTGCTAATTTCCTTATTCAGTCTTTCTATTTCAGCGTCCAGATCAATTAAACCAGCCATGGGGACAAGCACTTCCATATCGCCAACCAACTGGGTGGATGCAAGTGGAGCATCTTCAGGATTATCTAGCCAGCTAATGGAATCAAGCTTGGCAAGTTTAGTCAGGAACTGAGAGTTGGTTTTCAGATATTGCCGGTCGGCTTCTTTACCCTTACTCAGAATAACGGGAATTGCCTTGGCCGGGGAGATATTCATTTCACCTCTGATATTTCTGATTGCAACGATGACGCCCTTAACCCATTCTATTTCAGCATCGACACCAGCGTCGATTACAGAACTTTCTTGCGCAGGATAGGGCTGAAGCATGATAGATTCGCCCTGGATATTGAGCATAGGTGCTACTTTTTGCCATATTTCTTCAGTGATAAATGGTAGGAAGGGATGGGCAAGTCGCAGGCTTTGCTCAAGGACATTTAATAAGGTGAAGCGTGTGGCATTCTTTTGCTCAAGGGTGGCGTTATCGTCCCAGAGTACAGGTTTGGATAGCTCCAGATACCAGTCACAATATTCATTCCAGAAGAAATCATAAATTGCCTGGCTAACCAGGTCGAAGCGATAAGTCTCCATACCCAGTTCAACTTTTTGCAAGGTCTTTTGGAAACAGGATTGGATCCACAAGTCTGCTTGAGAATAATCTTCAATTTTCTCGGGTTTAGTTGGAATCTGTTCTTCGGTGTTCATGAAAACATAGCGTGAAGCATTCCAGATTTTGTTGCAGAAATTTCGAAAACCCTCCATGCGACCCATATCAAAATTGATATCACGGCCTGTGCTGGCTAAAGAATAAAAGGTATAACGCAGGGCATCAGTGCCGTGTGCAGCAATGCCATCCGGAAAGTTTTTACGAGTGGCTTTTTCAATTTTCTGAGCCAGCTGGGGTTGCATCATGCTGTCAGTTTGTTTGGCCAACAGAGCATCGAGTTCTATGCCGTCTATGAGATCGATAGGGTCAAGAATATTGCCTTTGGATTTTGACATCTTCTGACCTTCGCTGTCACGGATCAGCCCTGTGATATAAATTTTTCTAAAGGGGATCTGGCCTGTAAATTTCAAAGTCATCATGATCATTCTGGCAACCCAGAAGAAAATAATATCGAAGCCAGTGACCAATACATCCGTAGGATGAAAGGTCTTTAATTCTTCGGTATCTTTCGGCCAGCCCAGAGTTGAAAAAGTCCATAAAGCTGAAGAGAACCAGGTGTCCAACACATCGGGATCCTGACTCAGTTCAAGCTCAGCATCCAGTTTATATTTTTCACGTACCGAAGCTTCGTTGTGGCCGACATAAATATTGCCGTCATTGTCATACCAGGCAGGAATACGATGTCCCCACCAGAGCTGACGGCTAATACACCAGTCCTGAATGTCACGCATCCAGGAAAAATATGTGTTTTCCCAGTTTTTAGGCACGAATTCAATGTCGCCATTTTCGACAGCGGCAATGGCCGGCTTGGCAAGCTCCTCAATAGCGACATACCATTGGTTCGTCAGGTAAGGTTCTATCACTACGCCACTGCGATCACCCCGTGGTACCTTTAGTTTGTGTGGTTCAATTTTCTCCAGTAAACCAGCTGCTTCTATATCAATAACAATTTGCTTACGGGCTTCGAATCGATCCATACCCTGATAAGCGCCAGGGGCATTTTCATTAATGGCAGCATCATGTGTGAAGATGTTTATCAACGGCAACTCATGACGTTTCCCAATTTCATAGTCATTGTAGTCGTGAGCCGGGGTGATTTTTACACAACCAGTACCAAACTCTGGGTCAACATAATCATCTGCAATGATAGGAATTTGCCTATCGCATAAGGGTAATTCGACATGTTTTCCGATTAGGTTTTTGTAACGGTCATCATCCGGGTGTACAGCCAAGGCCGTATCTCCCAACATGGTTTCAGGCCGTGTTGTTGCAATCACAATATGGTCTTTTCCGTCAGCCGTTAAATCACCATTCGCCAACGGATATCGAAAATACCAGAAGGAACCATTTTCTTCTTCACTGATGACTTCAAGATCAGAAATTGCCGTATGGAGTTTGGAGTCCCAGTTAACCAGGCGGTTACCGCGATAGATCAACCCTTCGTCATAAAGACGAATGAACACTTCCTCAACGGCAGCCGAAAGCCCTTCATCCATGGTAAAGCGTTCACGATTCCAATCGACAGACACACCAAGTCGGCGCATTTGTCTGGTAATGGTGTCACCTGATTCCTGTTTCCAGTCCCAGACTTTTTCAACAAATTTTTCTCGGCCAAGATCATGCTTGCTGAGACCCTTGGCTTGCAGTTGTCTCTCCACTACCATTTGGGTGGCGATACCGGCATGATCTGTGCCGACTTGCCATAGAGTATTTTTCCCTTGCATGCGCTGGTATCGAGTCATGGCGTCCATAATGGATTGCTGAAAACCATGCCCCATATGCAAACTGCCAGTAACATTAGGTGGGGGGATCATGATGCAATAAGCATCGCCTTGGCCTGATGGTGCAAAATAACCACGCTCTTCCCAAGTCTTATACCAGGAGGCTTCTATTTGCTGGGGTTGGTAGGTCTTATCCATTACTGCTTACTGCTAGTGAGAAAGCCCAGCATTATAGCGTGTTGGGTGGGTGACCCCAAGCAATCAGAACAGTTATCTGACAAAAATAAGGATTAAGGTATTTATTGTTTTTCAAAAACAAAATGATCCAGTGCTGGGTATATCTGTGGGCTTTTTTAAGCGCTTCTCAGAAAGTTGATAAAAGACCGGTCGG
>Ga0222714_10003107_pt1 | contig 17136 bp, 12 predicted proteins | sample C33_3DmetaG_FD_165048 | JGI IMG/M metagenome (GOLD analysis project Ga0222714, IMG submission 165048) | Estuarine water microbial communities from San Francisco Bay, California, United States - C33_3D | ecosystem: Environmental > Aquatic > Marine > Unclassified | place: USA: California...
TAATGTGGTATTATAAAAAGATATGAAGTATACTACTATTACATACGTAGGAAGGTCTGGTGGAGGCTTCTTCGCTAGAGTCGGGAAAACGGTTTACGAGTTTGAATGGCAGAAAGGTGTCGGAATCGGTAACAGAGCCGATGAAATCAGACCAGAGCACGTAAAAAAAATCGCTAAATGGCGTGATAAAAAGGGCAAAAGAATTTTTGTTCTTGAATAGGAGGATTAAAAATGCCAGGTTCAGGCTCAGTAACTACCGCAAATATTGTTGTGGGTGAAGCAGAAGTTAAAGTCGGCGCATCAGATATTACACTAGCATCAAGTGGATTTGATGCTCTTACTTCGGTCGGTGCTACTCAAGAAGGTGTTGAAATTTCTTGGGAGCCAGACATGGTTGACATTGAAGTTGACCAGTATGGTGACGCTGCAAAAGTCATTCAATCAAAAGTTAAGGTTATGCTTAAGACTACGCTTGCAGAAGCTACTCTTAACAACCTTGCAGTCGCTTGGTCGTATGACAATACCGACGACGGTGCCGATGTTCTTGTGAACAACGACGGTGCTAACACAAAAACTTTTATGTTCGGTGTGCAGAATGTTTATCCATATGAGAAGTCGATTCAGATCGTGGGTAACGCTCCGGGTTCAACCGCTGCAACCACTCGCACTCGTAAGTTTAACACTAAGCGTGCAATTTCGTTTGAATCATCAAGCATTTCGATGAAGCGTGCAGAGGCAACGACCTTTGCTGTTTCATTCCGCATCTTGCCTGTTTCCGGTGATACCGGATACGAGTATGGTAAGATCATTGACGAAACTGCCTGATAAAAACTTAATATAGTTCACTAGAAAACCCTTGGGTATGATATAATTCATACCTGAGGGTTTTCCTCGTATATATGACTTTTAAGGAGAGAAATGGCACAAAATAAAGATTTGCACGAAGGCGTGGAGATCGTATTCGCAGATGGAAATAAGAGAGTGATCAAACCTCTTACTATTAGACAGCTTAGGAAGTTCATGAAGGTTGCAAACGAACTTAAGACTGACGATGAAGCAATGACTGATGCAGACATTGATCGCATGGTTGAGGCTGCAAGTATTGCTCTTGCTAAGGTAGATCCAGATCTTGCGGGTGATCCTGAGGCTTTGGAAGACATTCTTGACCTACGTTGTTTTGGTGAATTGATGTCTGCTGCTATGGGTGCTGACCCAAACTAATAGAGGGGGAAGAGTCTGATGGCGACCCCCTGCCTTGGGAGGAAATGCCTCTTTTAAAATATGAGTCAGAACTCCTAGTTAAATGTGGGGCTTGGAAGAGTATTTATGACTTAGAAGAGTCTTTAACGCTTCATGAGATGTTTACTTTGTATCGTGCTGCAACTAATGACTTTAATATGAATGTTAAAGCTCTTGCAGCAACTCAGGGTGCAGATGTTGATTGGGAAGAGGATTGGTATGATCCTGAGCCACCTAAACCTCCTGAGGTTCTTGAAGGTGGAGACTTGCGCTTTATCCCTATCGGTCTGGGCTATGAAGGCTGATAATTGTTGCTTTATTGTAATGATAATGGGATAATTACTATGGTGAACTATGGCTTCTAATGATATTGATATTAGGGTATTAGTAAGTGGCGAAGATCAGTTAAAGAACTTATCTGCGTCGCTTCGTAACCTTGTTGTATCTCTTAATGATGGTGTTAAGTCTACAGCGGGTTTTGATGCTAGACAGCGTGCTCTTAATCAGGCATTAGGTAATACTGGCCGTGGTTTAAATCAACATGCTAAGTCTGTCAAACAGGCTATGTCTAATCAGCGGATTCTGGGCGAAGAGCTGAGAAGAACGCAAAGAGATCTTAGAGCGCTACAGAATCTTGGTAATAAGGGCTTTAAGATTAAAGGTCTTAATCAGACCATTACTGGTCTTCAGCAAACCGCTAAGCAAATGCGTGCTATTAAGGCACGAACATTTGTTAGCGATATGCGTGGCATTGGTCTTGAAATGCGCCGCATGGGTAAGGATCTTCAGTTTGTTGGTCGAAGCCTCATTATTGGTTTGACCGCTCCATTACTGATGTTCTCTAGGAAGGCAATTGCTGCTTTTACAGCGATTGAGAAAGAGCAGATTAGATTAGCTAAGATTACTGACTTGAATATTCAAACCAATGAGCAAGATGCTAAAACATTTGACAGGTTGACAGATTCTATCAAGCAAACAAGTCAAGCCCTAGGTATTCAACAAAGTCTGATGACTGGTGTAACTGCTGACTTTGCTCAGTTGGGTATTAGTGTTGAAAAAGCTGGAGATGTTCTAACTGGTCTCACAGAGCTAACTGGTCAGCTAACAATTCTTGGTGATATGGATGTTAGTGAAGCCAGAGAGCTTGTTCAGACTGTGTTCCTTGGCACACAAAGAGCGCTTGAGACTGCTGGTAGACTTATTGGTCCGGGCGAAGAGTTTGCTGATGTAGCAGAGAGGCAAGTGTTTGCCATGAAGAGTGTTCGTGGTCAAATGTATTTGTTTAATGCAATTGAAAACACGACGGCTCTTTCTTTGAGAGATTTGGCAACAGCAATGCCCGAAGCGGGTGCAGCGGCAAGATTTATGGGTCTTAACTTCACCGAGACAGCCGCTTTGCTTGCCCCTATGAAAGCTGCTGGTTTCGATGTAAGCGAATCCGCTAATGGTTTGAAGATCTCTTTGCAGAGAATGGTTGCACCTACAACTAAAGCCGAAAAAGCAATGGCTGCTTTGAAAGAACAGTATGCTGATCCTGCTCTTTCTGAGGCTTTTGATGATATTGGCAGCACAGGTATTAAATCCATTCAGGGTCTTGTTGATGTTACTGCAAGATTGAAAGAGGATGGGGCTGAAGCTGTCAATACGTTCTACAAAGAATTGTTCCAAGGTCGTCAGGGTCCAAGAATGGCTACCGCCATGATGGACATGGTTGCTTTCCAAGATGAGTTGCGTAGGACTGGCACTGCGGCAAACGCTTTTAATGCTGCTATTCAGGATGCTATGGAAGGTGCCAAGATTCCTGATCTTCCTGCTATTGACACAATTGAAGGAATTTCGACTATAGCTAGAGTTGCGGCAAGTAAGGCTGGCGAAGAAATTGATTCTTTGGGTAGAGCTGTTACTCAAACAGATATTGATACAGCAAAGATGGTTAGAAGAGAAGTTCTTGACAAGATGGAAGAGGGGCTGTTGGACGTTGAGGATATCGGTAGCGAAGCTGGTAAGGCGATGATGATTAACTTCCTCGGTGCAGCGAATGCTCAGGCTCTTGCCACTAAGGAGCTTGATGTCGCTTTGGGTTCAACCAGTGCATCTATTGAGCGAATGAAGGTTGCCTTTACCAACTTTGCAGCAGCCGCTGTGGAGCAATTTGCTCCTTACATTGAGAGTCTCTCTGTTTTTGTTCAGGATCTTGTCGCTAAATTTGAAGCGCTTTCTCCGCAAACAAAGAAGATTATGGCGTTCGCAGCAATGTCTGCTGCTGCTCTCGGTCCTCTTGTTTTTGTTTTGGGTCAGATGAAACTTGCGGCGGGTGTTGCTGTTGAGTCTATTTTTAGATTTGTTCCGGGTCTTAAAACTTTAAGCATAGAGTCTGTTGCTACGAACACTGGTTTGCGTAGAATGACTACTGCTTTAACTATGCAGGGTAATACTGTTGTTAATACAAATGGTAGATTTAAGACATTTATTGCAACTCTTGCTGGTGGATCTGGACCTATTGGAAAGATAGCCGACAAATTCGGTGTAATGACTGGCATTTTGTCTAAGACTGAAACAGTTGGTAGTGATGTCGCAGCAGCTATGACGCAAATGTCAGGAAATGCAACAAGAGCCGCTGCTGGTCTAGGTGCTGTTAGCAGTGAGATGATGGCAGACGCTGGTGTTGTAATGAAAGGTACTTCTTTTGCTGATGCTTCTACAGGTAAGTTTATAAGTCATGATGAAGTTAGAAGTCGTGGCATTCCTTTAGCTAAAGATTTTGATCCTACGCCTGCACCTAAGCGTCGTATGGCTAAAGTTTTTGATCCTTTAAAGAAAGCGGCTAAGGGTGTCGGTAATATTGTCACTACACCATTTAAGACTATGATAACGCAAATGGCGGCTACTAGGGCTGCTGGTGGCGGAATGTTTAAGTCACTTCTTTCTGGTGCTTTTGGTTTTGTAAGAGGTCTTAATAGTGTTACGAAAGCAACTAAGTTGTTAAAAATTGCAATGGTAAGCACCGGTATCGGTGCGGTCCTTTTGGGTATTGGTGTTCTAATTGCTGTAGTTGTTAAAAACTTTGATAAGATCAAGGGCGCTGCTGGCAGTGCAATGGAAAAACTTAGTTCCGCTTTTGCTGCCGTTAAGAGAGCAATTATGGCAATTATTGCTCCATTTGTCGATCTTATTGCTTCTCTTGCTGGTGCAGGTGGGGCTGTTAGTGGTGTTGATGCGATGGGTAGCTCTTTTGAATCAATTGCTGGATTCATAGAAAAAGCTGCTCTTAAAGTTGAAGAGTTTGTGGTCGATTATGTTCAGCCATTTTTGTATCAGGCTATGAGTATTATTGGTGGTGTTATTAAGGCTGTGGGTGGAATTATTAAAGCCGTGTTCCAGCTAGTTGATGTATTTAGGGGTGGCGGTACAAGTATGCGTGATGTTTTTAAGACTTTGTGGGGTGCAATTAAGGCTTTCGCTGGTGGTTTGCTTCGTCCATTTGCTGGTCCACTAATTGGTCTTGTAAGCATGTTTGGTACGGTTGCTGAAAATATTATCAATGCTTTTATATACGCTTTTGAAGGTATAACTAGAGGTGTTCTTTTTGTTGCAAGATTGTTCCCGATGGCTATTGGTGCTGGTATTAGAATTGCTGGCGGCGTGGTCGCAGATTTTGTTTCTGCTTTTGCGACAGGAATTGATTTAATTGGTAAAGGACTAAGTTTCATATCTGGCGGTCTAATTGGTGGTGAGAGTGGTCTAAAGGGTGTCGCTGAAAGCATCAGGGGTGCTGCTAATAGTTTGGGTGACAGTATTTCAAGTTCAATGGATGGTTTGGATGCTAGTGTTGCTGATTTCTTCTCTAATATGAGATCGGGTGTGAGTGATTTCACTAATGGTGCTACTGATAGCTTTGCTGCGTTGGTAAACAGTCTTGTTGATGATACCGATATCAGAGGTGCTGGGGATGATCTTATGGCTGGTCTTGGTGAATCTGTTGAAGATAATGCCGATGAAGTTGTTGATCCTCTTGTTGATACTTTTGGTGATGGTGGCGGTGCTGCTGGGGATGCTTTTGCTAAGAAGTTTGCTGACGCATTAAAGAATTTGCAGCAAGAGTTTGTTGATTCTGTTATCAGCAAACTGGGTGAGTCTATTCAGGATGCTTCTGATAAAATGCTTGAGGCTCTTGAAGATCAGCGTGATTCTGCGTTGCAGGTTTTTGATGATCAGCTTGACACATTGGATGCTCTTGAGAAGGCAGAGCAGGCGCTTATGCGTGAGCGTGAGTTCATCTTTAACCGCAAGAAGTTGTTGGATGAGCGTGAACTTAATAACCTAAATTATACAAGGAATCGTGCTCTTGCTATCTATGAGGGTCGTATTGACGATGCTCGTATGCTTGATCTTGAGGAGCAGAAGAGTGCAGCTGATAGTGCCTCTAGCCTTGCTGACCTTGAACATAAGCGCAACGAGGATTTGCGTAAAGAAAACCTTAACTTCTTGAAGGATTCTATTAAGGATGCGAAGAAGCAGTCCGAAGAGTTCTTTAATGAAAGTATTGCTGCTTTTAAAGAGGCTTCTAAGGATATTACGAAGTTTGCTCCTGCAACTATTGAAGAGTATGAGAAGCAACTTGGTGAGCTGAAACAGAAAGCAACAGATTTTGGTACTGAGAATGCTGTGGAGTTTGCCAAAACGTTCACTGAGATGAACACTAAGATTGTTAGCGACATGCCTTATAAAGTTGTGGGTGTGTTTGGAACTCAGCTTGATGATCTTGTTGGTGTCGCTACAGCGAAGTATGGTCTTGGTGTTACAACGGGTGGTAGCACTAGTGTTATTGGTGCAACTCTTTCAATGCTTGATAAGATTCAAACCAATATTTCTTCTGACACTCTTGTTCAGAGTACATTTGATACTCTCTCATCTGGCTTGGTGACTAGTGCCACAACTGATTCAGGTCTTATTGAATCAGCTATGCAGGGGGCTATTGATGGCTGGGAGTCTTTAATTACTGGTTCTACAGCTAAGACTGATTTTGATTTGTTGTTGACTGACATTAAAGATAATTCTGTTGACACTCTTCTTACTGACATTAATAAAATTATTAATGATAAAGATCCTGCTGAGGAGCTTCGTAAGGCTATTGATGAGACTGAAGAAGAGATTATGGATAAGTGGACGAAGACTGTTGGTCACATTAAGTCTGAAGTCGATAGTCTTGCTGAAATGATGAGTCCGTTTATCGTCGAGACTCTGGCTGCTCAGACTGCTATGGAGGCTTTGGCTGAGGCTGCTGGGCAAGCAGGTCAAGACATCAAGGATTCAATGAGTGGTGCTGGTGGTGCTGTTACTGATCTTAAAGAAAGCCTAGATGGTCTTGACAAGTATGCTGATCCTTATGGCAGACCTGTTAGTGGCCCCGGTTTTGGCAGAGGGTTTGGTTTTACTCTTCCACAAGGACCTGGTATGGGCTATTATGCTGGCGAACCTGATTTTACTCAAGTTCCAGCCGGTCCGGGAATGGGTCATTATGGTAATGAACCCAACTTTACTCTGAAACCAGCTGGTCCGGGTATGGGTCATTATGCTAATGAGGCAGGTCTAGGTTTCTATAACTATGGTGGTAGAGTTAAGAAATTTGCCACTGGTGGTTTCAATGTTCCCGGGCCTAGGAATCAAGGCATCAAAGCTTTACTGCATGGCGGTGAGTACGTAATGAACGCTAAGGCTGTTCAGAATATTGGTTATAGAACTCTTGATGCAATGAATAGTTTGAGATTCAATAGCCCTAAACCTAAGTATGGTAGTGGAGCATCTAGTGTTATAAATAAGACTGAGACCACAAATATTTTTGTTGAGAACTTTATTGGTGAAGATGAATGGTTTAACAGTATGGTTAAACAGTACGATATGAAGGTTCGACCAATGAAAGATAAGCAATACAATATGGAAAACAGGTTCTACAGCACCTACAAGGGAGCAGCCTATTAAAAATGGCTATTACCGATTTCACTTATAACAATCAGCTGACTGATTTGGTTAAATATCTCTCCTTGAACGGATCAGAACTTACAGTTGGAAGTGTTGCATATTCTTTGACGGAGCAAATTAACACTAATGATATAGAAACTGTTTCTGGTCGTATGAAAAGATATCATCGTAAAAATAGTCGCATTCTGTCTGTGTCTTATTCGTATATAGCAAGTAGTTCTTCTAAAACCATTGATGGCCGTCAAGGTCGTGATTTTATATATAATCTCGCAATTTCTTCTCCAAGGGTTTTGATTAATTATAAAGATGATCCGACTGGATCTGTTAATGAATTTTATGGGTTTATATCCAACTATAGGGAATCTATAATTAGAAGAGAGATCGCAAGTCAATGCATTTATTACTCTTTAGATTTTGAATTAGAGGAACAATGATATGCCGTGGAGTGAACCTACATATTCCTTAACATTAGATGTTACTGGTGTCAGATTTTATGGCTCAGATGCTAGAATTATTACTGCTGATGCTTCTGTTTCTGGTGAAGTAACTGCTCAAGTAATTTCTCTAGAAATTCTCAAGCCAGATATTGTTATTTCTGCTAATACAGATGTAACTGTATCGACAATAAAATATGCCTATTCGGATGCTGCTATTGATGGATTTGCTGTAACAGTTACGGTCGGTACAGAGATAGTTAAAGCACTTATTGCTCCTAGCGCATCCGTATCAATGTCTGTTTCAGGCACAAAGATTGCGTACTCTAATTCAGCAACGTCTGGTGAGGCTTCTGCTTCAGCAACGGCTCTTGAGATTTTGTTTGGTTCAACATCGACCAGCATTGAGTCTGATCTCACGGCTACGGCATATGAAATTCTCTATGGGACATCTTCGGGTTCAGCTGAATCTGATGTTTCAACGACTGCTCTTGAAATTTTGTTGGCATCAGTAGATGCTTCAATAGAGTCAAGTGTTTCGGCTACCGCTCTAGAGATACTTTTTGGTTTGTCTGATATTTCTATTGAAAGCGATTCTTCAAGTTCTGCTTATAAGATTGCTTATTCTTCGGTAAGTATTTCAATTGAAAGCGATGCCCCAGCATCCGCTCTCAAGATTGCATACGCAGATTCCGCAGTGTCTGCTCTTTGTAGCACATCTGTTGTTGGTACAGAAATTCTGTATGCGTCAACATCAATTACTGGTCTTGCAATAACTGTTGCTGTCGGTAAAGAAATTCTTTATGTGAATCCTCAACCTGCTGGCGCAGCTACTGTTTTGAATGTCAGTGTAATAAGGTTTAGCCCATCGCTAGTTGAAGACACTCAATCTATTAGAACATTGCTACTTCTTGATGGCAAACCTTTGAGTGAACACAATCGTGGTTTGTCAACCACAGTGATTCAACCGATGGTTGAAAACACTAACTGGAATTCTAGAAGAAGTCGTTACTACAAGTCTTCTTCTGGCAGAAAGCAATTTACTATTAATTGGAGTATGCTTCCTAGCAAGAGAACGCAGACAGTTGATACTAAATTTGGTAGAGATAAAATAAAAGAAATCGCAACAGATCCAGATGTTCATGTGCTCACTGTTATAAATAAGGATACCAATGGGCTGACTCCGTACTCTGAAACAGAGTATAATGTTTTAATTAAGAATTATAGCGAATCTTTGATGAGAAGAGATATCAACAATGATATGTATTTATGGGATTGCTCAATTGATCTTGAGGAGGTGTAAATGATTACTACTGATATATATGGAAATACATTAACAAATACATTTACCTCAAAGACAACTTCAGCTTCCCAACGGCTGAAGCCTAAAGTGATGGTTGATTGGTTGCAAAGCAAAAATTGCACATCACTTTCGTACACTGTTGATTCAAATAATGCTCATAGTTCAACCAATCAAGGTTCTTTGGGTTATTATTTTTCTCCTGAACAAGCAATGAACGGTCATGAAAGGCAATCATTTACTTGGGCAGTTACTAATGCTAAAGACATTGATGGAAACATCATCAAAGCAGATGGCACTTGGTACACAATGCCTTCTGATCTGAGTGATGATTTTGAGTTCGGATGGTGGTCTGGCTCTATTTCTACAACTAATGTTGAATCAACTTATGGCGGCTATGAGTTCGTAAATAACCCAACCTTGATTTTTACCTTCGATAGCAGAAAATGTAATTTGATTCGAATTGTAACATCTGAGTACTATGGTCAAGTTCATACTTACAGGTTAACTGTTAGAAGCTCTGATGCCGGAGTTGCTAATCCGCTATATACTGAAGTTATCACTATTCCTGCAAATTCTTATTACTATGAGCATTATTTGCCAAGCACTTTGGGGCATTCAACTATTAATACTGTCGAAGTGGAAGTTATTTCAACCAGAAACCCCGAAGATTATGCAAGAATTCAAGAAATTAATCCGATATATCAGACGGACGTTTCCGATGAAGTTATTTCTGTTAATTATGATATAACAAGGGATTTGCATACTACGGAATTACCTATTGCTGGTTCTGGTGCTGGATCTCTTTCTGTCACGCTTGATAATACTGATAAAAGTTTTAACATTTTTAATAGCTCTTCAACGTATGGTCAATACATGAAAAAGAATGTTAAAATTAATTCTTCAATTGGATGGCAAGTAAGTAAGTATGATTCTTTGTTCGTAGAGAAGCATTTAACTTCTTCTATTAATCAGACTGATACATCTTTTAGTTTGAATAATACTGACGATCTTCCTGATGGTGGGAGTGGAGATTATTATGTAATGATTATTGATCCCGACAACTATACTAGAGAGTATGTGCTGGTTTCTGGGGTTGTTGATGATCGCAATCTGACAATTGCTCAGCGTGGGTTTAATAACTCAATTGCCCGCAGTCATTCTGCTGACACAAAAATTGTTTTTGAAACATACGAGTATCCAGAGTACACAACTACTTATGTTGATGAGTGGCAAGGTCAGACGGGTGATATGTCGGTTGGAGCGGGTTCTTCTGATTGGACTAAGTTTGCTTCTGAAAAGATCATTACTAACGGTTTCTTTTTAGAAAAGGTGACCACTGCCGATGCTGTAGAAAACTTATTAATGAGGACAAATTATCCAAAAGCAGATTTTAGTTCTTTAAACAAATATGATAAATCTGCTTTGTCAAAAGGCGCTATTCTGCATATGAATTTTTCTGAGCGCGTGGTGGACAGAAGCGGTACAGATTTGCCTGTTAAGAATGGTTTGAGGGCTAGATTTTTTGCTATTCCTGCTGAGCGGTTTAATACTGTTAAAGACATAGTTGCAGATGCGCTAGATAAGCAGTTGTCGGAGCTTGAAAAAGCTCTGGGTGATAAGGCGTTTACTGTACCTGATTATACAGTTAACACTGTTGATATTAACGACACAAACACTTATGCTCTTGATTTAGTTGATTTTACTTTTACCGATGCTAATGGTGATACCATTGAAGATTATTATAATATGGTCTTTGATGGATATTACACACCGGGTGAGTCTGGGGATCAAGTTCTTGCAATTAGTATTCAACATGGTGGCGTAAGGCTCTATCTTGAAGATACTCTCATTCTAGATAGCTATCGTGTTCATGATGTGGGTGTTGGTGTGTATGAAGATATTGAGTCTGAAGTTGTAAATCTTGTTGCTGGAAAACCTTACAAGATTAGAATTGAATCATTTTACGGAGCACCTACAAATGCAACTGATGGATTTGCTATTTATTTGCAGTATGCCGTAGGAAGCGACCCGCTTGCTATTGTGCCTATTGAAAATGTTTATACGATGGCTGCTATTGACCGCATTGGTTCTGCTGATGCCCCTTACACTGCTGGTTCGACAGATAGAAATAAAGTTAGAAATAATGGTGTCTATATTGGTGATATTTCTGTTGGTAAGGATGGTGGTCTTGTTTCTGATGCTGAAAACTATTCTGTTCATTTTACTTCAACGGATTATATGCGTTTACCTTATGATTTATCTTGGGACTTAAACAGTTCAAGCAGTGAAAACTACAGTGGGGAGTGGTCAATTGAGTTGTATATCAAGCCTACGACAAGCGGGTTTGGAGGAGACTATGCTTACATTAGCAGCTTTGATAGCGCCTCCCCGTCAGGTGGATTTGAATTTTATGCTGATTCTAGTGAACACGGGTTTAAAATTAAAACGTCGTCAGGTATTGAGTCTGTTTCGGTGTCTGGCACATTAAGCAATTCGGCTTGGTCACATGTTCTTGTAACTTATGATGGGACTAATATTAAATATTATTTAAATGGTGATTTACAAGATACTCTTGCTGTTGTTGGGACTATTTCGTCTTGGAGCAATCTTGATATTGCTTTTGGTGGTCGTAATGCTTATTATCTTGTGGGAACAGGTGAGGTTGCACCTTCAAGTCTTAAAGATTTTTATTTAGATCAATTTTTAATTTACAATAAAACTTTATCTACAACACAAGTTGCTGATAGATATACCGAAGCAGTTATGCAGCCTTTGACGGTCTATCCGTTCTTGTATGGCAACGAGGCTTCCGCCAGAGATATTATTGAAGAAATAACTCTTGCAGATCTTGGTCGATTTTATATTGATGAGGTTGGAAAAGCTAAGTATGAGCATTTTTATGCTTATTTTGAGCCTTCTATTAACAGACATGCTGTTACTCAGATGACTATTGATGATGATACCAGTATTCTTGAAGCTAATTATAATGTTCAACTTCAAGCAAACAAAGTAGTTGTTAAAATTGCCGGTTTGTCATCAAATTTAGTTGGAGTGCAGCCACTTTGGAACGCTGAAGATCCTACAACTCTTGCTGTAGTTAATCTTGAAACAACGGTGAACAGTACGGCTACAAGTATAACGGTTTCTAGTACAGAGGAGCCTCCATTTTCAAAGACCGGATATCTTGTTCTTGACAATGAGATTGTTAAGTATGGATCTAAATCGGAAAATGCTTTTAGTGATCTTGAAAGAGGTTTGTTTGGGACGACTGCCGCTTCTCACACTTCTGGCACGGCTGTTCGTGAAGTTAGATATTGGGATTTAAAGTACAGTAAGGGGCCTGCTTTTGAAGTTAAAGATCCGTTTATCACAGGTATTCGGTTTGAAAGTCCACAAGAAATTGATATTTTGAAGTGGGAGCCGCAAAGCTATGGTGCAGAACTTATTGTTTCTGCAAATGCTAATGTTGATAAAGGGACTTTTGTGTTTGCTCAAGGAACAAACCCTCTGACTGAGAAGGTTGCTTTTACCGCTGTGGCTGGTACTCCGGTTCTTTTGACGGAACAGGATAGTCAGATCAAAGAGCAGGTTGCTGATTTAAGCGAAAATATTCGACAATATGGCGTTAAAGAGGTTGTTATTGAAAACCCATTTATAACAGATTTTGATCACGGTCAAAAGATCGCAGATTTTATTATTTCTAAGATGGGCGAACCTGTGCCAATAATTAATCTTTCAACAATGTTGACTCCTAAGCTTACAGTTGGTGATAGATTAAAGATTACAAGTTTGGATGCTTTTGATATAATTAATGGTGAGTATTGGGTGATTAGCAAAGGAACCTCATATAGCACCTCACCTAGTCAAAGTATTTCAATTAGGAAGGTGGTCTAATGCCAAGATATAGGTCTGGTTCTACAAGTTCAACCTCTAGCGCATCTACGGGAACGATTTCTGAAAATGCCGTTGTTTACAGAAGCGCTGGCGGTCACAGTCATGACGGTTTGAATTCAAGCCTTATTGATATGAGTAAATATACAGTTTGGGATTTTGATATTAGTACAATTTATACTAATAACTCAAGATATAATACTCAATTAAGCAATGTTGATAGATTTAAAAATTTTATTACTAATCACGTTGCTAATGATGTTCTTGGTCCTGCCGGTATTACTTTGGGTGATAACATTATTAATGCTAGAAATATTATTGCAGGTTCTATTACAACTGATCTTCTTGCTACCAATGCAATAACTTCTTTAAATTACTCTTATACTTCTGGTAATTTTACAAACTCTGGTACTTTTTTAAACCTTGCTGACGGTTCAATAAGGACAGACAGTTTTTATTTAGATGGTTCCGGGAATATGTATATTGCTGGCGATGTTGTTATTGGGGCAACTGCTGCTTCTACTATTGAGAGTGGTTCTGCTAGTGGAGCGACCTCTCTTCAACCGGGTGAGGCTGCTAATGATGTTAACAGTAATACCACAACTATTTCTGGTGGAAAGATCCGTACTGGAGAGATTGAATCGACCGGCTTTAGTTGGAATGGCTCTACCACCTTTTCGACTACTGGAACAAGAATTGACCTTGATGACGGTCAGATTATTGGTAAGCAGTTTAGAATTGATTCTTCTGGTAATGCTACTTTTGCTGGTGCTGTTAGTGGTGCAACTATAACTATTGGTAGCGGCAATAATATTTTTAGAGTTAATAGTTCTGGTGATATGTGGCTTGGTCATGCCACAGAAACAAGTGCTCCGTTTAGAGTTGTTAATACTGGTGCTTTAACTGCAACAAGCGCAACTATTACCGGAACTATTAATGCTACTTCCGGTTATCTTGGAAATTCAAGTTATGGTTTTAATATTACTGCTTACAGCAATTACGCTAGAGTGTATTCTAATGACAATACTGGATCTAGTGGTAATAGAGGTAGTGTTGATATTAGAAGTTATGGTGATATTTTTATTAAATCAACACCTACAGATGGCTCTCATGCTAACCAGCAATGGAAGACAGAGCTTGTTGGTGAATGGATTAAAGTATATAGAGAAGATGGAACAAATAAGCCGTTTGCTGAATTAGGAAACTTTGATGGTGATGCTGACACAATTTCTTTAAACTTTTGGCAAACCGGGTCATTAAGATCTAGTCTTCAAATGTTAAATGGATATGGGATTCTGCGACTGTATGATACATCTGGTGTTGAAAAGATTAATATAAGTGGTGCGAACGGCGATGCAACATTTGCTAGAGATGTTACTGTTAGCGATGATTTGACTGTTGGTGACGACTGCACTGTTGGTGGCAATTTCTATGCAAGTATAAACAATACTAATGCTATTAGGACAATTGTTAACACTTCAGCTGGTTCAGGCGTTATTAGAACCGGTTCTGGTAACGCTTACTACACTCCTATTACGATTGATATCCAAAATGGTGGGTTGTACGACCCGGGCGCAATGTACAATGCTCGCTATATGATTTCTTTTTACGACTATGGATCTGCTGTGGGCAATATTCATCACAATGGAACTAGTGCCGTATATGCCAGTTCTTCTGATTATAGATTGAAAAAAAATGTTGAGACAATTATCAATGGTTTAGAAAAAATTAAGCAAATAAAACCAAGATATTATGATTTTATAAACAATGAAGAAGCGGGACGGCAAATCGGATTCATCGCTCATGAATTACAAGAAGTTGTACCTCAGGCGGCCTTTGGTGTAAAAGATGCTATTGATGAAGATGGTAAGCCGATTCTCCAACAGGTTGAGAAAGCGGCTATTGTTCCTTACCTTGTTGCTGCTGTGCAGGAGCTTTCAAACGAAATAGAAGACTTGAAGGCACAAATTGAATCCTTTTCTAATTAACTTTTATCATATAAAATAGTTGTATGGGAAAGTTTAAGTCAATTATTACTCGTATAATTGCTGTTTTTGCTGCATCTGCGCTAAGCGTTGTCGGTGCTGGTGCTATTGCTGGGGTGGAACTCTGGAAGGCTGCTCTAATGGCCGGTATTGGTGGTATGGCCACTGTCACAGAGGCTCTTGCTAGATCTTATATGGATGATGGCGTTCTTGACGAAGACGAAATTAATGATGCTTTCCGTAGAGTTGACAAGAAAGCGGCTTCTGAATAGCAAATAGTGTATAATAGTAGACAGTATGGCTTACGAAAACTATAGATTTGTTGCTTGGGCTAATGGTACACCGATTACAGGTTCACGCATGGCTCAGATGTCAACCAATATTGAGCAGGTGAAACTTGCTACTGATGATCGCCCTCAGGGTTTGATTAAGTACAAAAAAACAATATCAAATCAGTCTTTTGGTGCTGGTGATATTGCAGCAAATTCAATTGTTGCTCTGAAAGACGATAGCCCTTCAGGTTTAGATAATCGTGTTACTGCTGACAGTAACAGATATGTTAGAATGATGTTAAGTTTTCCGGGCATAAAGATAACCGCTAGGGGTGCAGAAGATACTGCTTATCATTTAGAAATTTACGAAGGTCTTTCGACAGACCCATCCCCAGCCTTGCTGTCTAGGCATTATTTAAATCCTCACCTGTATGCTTTTTATGATGTTGCAACTAATGGTGCATCAACAACTGATGTTACTGTAAGATCATCAGGTAATGATGTGTATTTTGGTGCCGGAACGTACTCAGTTGTTTTGGATACCGGCTCATCAGGCTGGACTAATAAAAACTTTTTTGTTGTTATTGAAAGACAGTCTAATAATGATATGACTAACTCTCCGGGTTATACTGTTATGGCTAGCTCAACGTCTCCTCTTGAATTTTATGCTGAAGACATTGGGGGGACTACTTAATAGTGTCGCTTGCTTCGCAGCGTAAAGATGTCGAATGGAAAGCCGGTCATTTATCTGGGAGCGATAGTCCTAGCTTTCAAGGCGGTAAGTATATTGATGATAAAGGTTATGTTAAAGTCTTAAGACCTGATCATCCTAAAAATATTCGTGGTTATATTTATGAACACAGAGCTGTTATGGAATCTTACTTGGGAAGAATGCTTCAGCCTTGGGAGACTATTCATCATATCAACGAAATAAAAGTTGATAATCGGGTTGAAAATTTGTTTCTGTGCACTGTTCCAGAACACAGCGCTATTCATCGTGAAGGTAAACGTCCCAATGATGCTCATAGAGCAAAGATGCGTGAGGTTGCTAAAGAACACAAGCCTCACTTAAAGAAAAGAAACAGCTCTTTAAGAGCACCGAGAGAAAAATTTTCCTAACGACACATTCGCTTCAGATTTCTGCTACCATTTGTATACTGTCTTGTAGACCCTAGGAGTTTTAATGAAATCATGTGAAGCGAATGGGTGTAACATTGAGTTCACCCCTAACTCGTCTAACCAGAAATATGCACATCCTACTTGTCGCAAAACTTTAGATAGTCTTGGGATTTGTAGATATCGTAAAGAGAATGGATTGGTAGATATGCCTGTAGATATTACATCTGGTGACACGTTTGATTCTGATTCAGAACTGCGTGTTGCTTATGCCAGATTGCAAAAAGAGTACGATAAAGTTAAGAACAAGAAGGATGATCTTGTTGATGCGGTGTATCGTGCTACTCTTGAGCTTGACACAACTGTCAAAGCACCAAAGGTGACACCGCCACTTAAAGATAAAAGAAAGGGTAAAACTGAAGAGGTTGCTGTTGCTGTTATTGCTGACTGGCAGCTTGCTAAGGTTACACCTGATTATAATTCTGAGGTCTGCGAACAGCGTATTGAACAGTATGCTCAGAAGATTATTGATCTCACAGAGATTCAGCGTGCAGATCATCCTGTTAAGAAACTTCATGTGTGGGCTTTGGGTGACATTGTTGAAGGGGAACTTATTTTCCCCGGTCAGTCGTTCTTAATTGATGGCGGTCTGTATCGTCAGGTTACTGTCGATGGGCCTCGGATTCTTAAGAACTTCTTAACCAAGATGCTTGAGAACTTTGATGAAGTTCATTTTACTGGTGTTATTGGTAATCATGGCTCTATTGGTGGTAGGGCTAGGAGAGATCACGATCCAGAGACCAATGCTGACAGAATGCTGTATCGTGTAGTACAATGGATGTTTGAGAAGGAAAAACGTATTACTTTTGATATACCAGATGGTAGGGGCGAAAAGCACTGGTTTGCTGTCCCTGAAA
>Ga0222714_10003108_pt1 | contig 17134 bp, 7 predicted proteins | sample C33_3DmetaG_FD_165048 | JGI IMG/M metagenome (GOLD analysis project Ga0222714, IMG submission 165048) | Estuarine water microbial communities from San Francisco Bay, California, United States - C33_3D | ecosystem: Environmental > Aquatic > Marine > Unclassified | place: USA: California...
GTTGAATTTGGATCGAGTGGCGCCGTTCGTGGACTCGCCGATGTTATTGCATCGCGCGCCCGAGCTGTTGGAGTACCCGACGGAGGAAATCGTCCGACGGTTGGTGCGGATGAAGTTTCTGTTCGCGAGTTTCTGTTCTGTAGACGTTGGGTTCGTGGCGACGCAGACGCCGAGTTTGTTGTTGCTCGAGCCTGAGACGTTGGCGCGAGCGGTGGGCGCGTTCGCCGACGGCGACGTCGCGACGCTCGCGGCGCGAGTCGCCGAATTCGTCGCGCGCGACGGGATCGATGCCTTCGCGGCGCTTGGAACGACGACATCGCGCGTGGAAGCGGTGAACGAGGCCATGACGAGTGTTTAATGGATATTTTTTGCTGTATTTCATTTCAAAGGCGCCACGTGTAGACGTCGGCGCGCTATCGCTTAGGATTGTTTGTAAAGGCTGTACATTTACTTTTTTCGCGGCTCGTTGGTAGAGGAAGTCGCCTTGCGCTTGCGTTCGCCACTGACGATGGTTTCTTTATCCTTCGACTTGCGTTCGCTCTTGTCGCTCTTGGACTTTTCCTTGTCGCCCTTCTTTTCTACCTTGGAACTCAATTTGGTCGTGATACGGCGCTGCGCGCCCTTGCCGTCGCCGAGCTGAACGGCGTTCACTTGCGAGGCAAACTTCAACGAGCACATCGTCTCTTCAGTGCTCGTGTTTTCTGGGTTGATGTTTACAAACATCAGCGTTTTACCGTCACCGCCGAGACACGGCTGCAACAGATAAGTGAGCTTGGAGTTGCGATACGGCACGTGCGCCTGTTTCGCGGCCAACGCAGAAAAGACATCACCAAGCGAAGACAGAGACTTGTTGATGGCGCAAGCCTCCTTCAAGCGCGCACCCTCGGCGCCCGATCGACCAACGCGTTCCGAACCAGCCAAGTCCACCAAGTTGAGGCAACCCGTGAGTTCACTTCCACTTGAGGCGTGCTCGCCGACAATGTACAACATGAAGATGGTGTGCGAACGCGAAGACTGTGCGTTCATGTTCGTCGCTTCGACCACGCGAGCTGCGGAAGCGCGTCGAACCAAAGCCGCCGCAGACTCAACAGAGTCGATGAGTTCGCGTTGGACTCCGCTCACCTCTGTCACGCCATCCTTGTGAACGATGGAGTGTTTGTCGCTGTGCGAACTTCCTGGCTTGAGCAAATCGCGCACTTGTTCGTTGTAAATTTCGACGTACGAAGCGTGCATGGTGTAGGACCAACCCTTGTGCGCATTCTTTTGCGACGCCTCGACAATTTTAGCAACTGAGCGAGGGATTATACCCCGCATGTCACCGTTACCGTCACCGAGCATGGTATGCGTCTTACCCGAGCCGGTTTGCCCGTAGGAGAATAAGCACACTTTGTAACCGTCGAGCGCGGACTGCACCAGTTGCGAAACTTCCTCGAAAATTTCTTCTTGCTTGGCGCTCGGATCAAACACGCGATCAAACTCGAACGCGGCATCTTCCTTGCCTTCAGCGCGTTTCAAATTCAATGAGCTCCCGTCAGGGGCACACTTGACCGCCGCTTCGTTCTCCGTCGGGCGCACACGGCAGAACACGCGCACGTTGCCGCGCAGCTCTTGAATCTGGTTGTGCAACGCACGTCGCATTGATTCGGCTTCGAGAGCTTGCTCTTCAAGCTCGTTAATACGTGCTTGCCGCTCGTCGAGCTGTCGCTGCAATTGCTCGGATTCTTGCACCAGACGCCTCGCAGCGTCGACTTCACGTGTTTGCTCAACCAATCGCGCTTCGAGAGCCTTGTTCTGCTCGTTGCCCTCCGTGTCCTTGCGCATAGATTCAGCCTCCTTGAGCGCGTTAAGTTCAGACTTGAGTTCGGTGCGTTCGCGCTCGAGCGCCTTTTGCGCGGCCATGAGCGATTCGATAGTGGTTTTGTGAACCGTCGAGTTATCCTTGAGCTCTTTCTGAAGGCGCTCAACTTCCTTCTGCTCGCTCTCGAGTTGCGCCACAACACCAGCGATTCGAGCTTCGTGACCCATGACAGCCTCCTCGCTCGCCTTCAATCGCTCCTGTGCCGCTACAATATCAGCCATGCTAGCTTCGTTCGCGGCCTCCATATCGTGCTTCGCCTTCTCGAGGTCGGCAAGTTGCTGAGCGATAGATTCCTTCTCCTTCAAAGCGTCTTGCACTCGAGCTTCAACGTCTCCCTTGGCTTGCTCGATTTCGCTGAGCTTGGCTTCAAGCGCATCGCGCTCGCCAACGAGCACATCACGCTCAGCTTCCATGGCCTTCAAACGCGTTTCGAGTTTGTTGATCTTCTTTTCGTGCTTTGCGGCAGAGGTTTCTGATTCCTCAGCGAGCGACTTTTGCGCCTTTTCGAGCTCGGCGAGCTGCTTCGTCAGAGTAGCCTTCTCGCTCATCAACGCATCCTTCTCGCTCATCAGGGACTTTTGCTCTGTAGTGACGCTCTTGAGTTGCGCTTGAAGTTCGGTAACGGCTTCAGTTTCCTTGGCCAACTTTGCCTTCGCCTTTTCGACTTGCGTTTCCTTCTCCGCAGAGAGCTTCTCGATCTTAGCTTCAGCCTTTTGCAGCCGATCTTGTTCAGCCGCGAGGTTAGCGGTGATTTCTTTGATGCGCTCTTCCGCGGTCGACTGCGCGCCTGAGACTTGCTCCGCTAATTTAGCTTCAAGTTCTTGTTGCGCTCGCTTATGCTTCTCAGCGAGACGTGCAGCCTTGTCCTCCGCCGTCTTCTGAACCGCAGCCAATTCCTCGGCCGCGCCTTGAATCTCATCGTCGAGTTCCTTTTGAAGAGCCTCGAGAGAATCGTTTGCGTCGGCGAGTTGCTTTTGGAGTTCGGCCACATCTGCAGACGATGCAGCGGTGGTCTTTTCCAACTCCTTCTCCGCCTTCTTCAAACTCTTCTCGAGCTCAGCCGCGCGCTCCTCAGCCGCGGCAAGTTTTTCATTCGCCGTATTGACGCGTTCTTCGGCCTTTTCACGGGTGGATTGAATCTTCTTTTCTGCTTTTTCTTGAGCAGCCATGGTAGCGGCTTCTGCACGACGTCGCTCTTCCGCAACGGCTTCTCGGTGACGATCCTCTGCCTGCTGTAAATCAAGACGCGCTTGCTTCTGCACTTCTTGCAAAGTCGCTGATCCATTCGCGAGTTGATCACGTCTATCGGCTTCCATGCTCGCCAGTTCTTCGCGCACTTGCTTTAACTCGCCCATCATAAGAGTTTGTTGCTCGATGAGACTCTTTGATTGCGCCTTGGCGTCCGCCAAATCAGACTCGGCTCGCTTGACATCCTTCTCCGCGCGCTTCAGCTCAGAAGCCTTGGTAGCCTTTTCGCTCTCGAGCGAAGCCTTGACTTGAGTCAGACTTTCACTCGTAGACTTGTGCTCATCCTTCAACGAAAGAAGGTCCTCGTTGCGTGCCTTCAGTTCAGCGCTCGTCGCCGCAAACTCGGCCTTGAGCTCCGAGTACGAAGATTTCATTTCAGCGAGCTTGGCTTCCAAATCGTCAACTTGTGCGCTAGTGCTCAAGTTTTCACCATTCAGAGCCGCGATATCACTCTCAAGTTTTTCGATCTTCGCATTTCTCTTCGCGAGCATATTTTCTTGCTTGGTCAAAGCCTTTTTGGTTTCTTTCGCTTCTGATCTCAACTGTGTGATGGTGTCCTTGGCGCTGATTTCGTCTGCCGACGCCTTTGCTCGCAATTCGTTCAGTTCCGCCTCAACCGAGTTCAACTTTGATTGCAATTCTTCGGCGGAGCTTCCAAACTGTTCGGCTTCGCGTGCAGCCGCCTCTTCAGCCATATTTACCTGCACGCGCAACGACTCACACTCTGAGTTTGCCTCGCGAAGGCTGTCTTCGAGTTGCGCGCGCGCTGCCGTCGCCCGAGCTCGCTCAGCTTCGAGCTCACTCGTCTGCTTGCGAAGTTGTCCTTCAAGCGCGCGACGCTCCGCCGCGAAGGTGAGTTCGGCTTGCTCAGCTTCAGCCTTGAGCTGCTTGACGTCCCGTTCGAGTTTATTATTCGCCTCCTTTGCGACGCTCTCGCGAGTCGAAGATTCGGTGTACGAAGACTCAAGCTTGGCGTACTTGTTCGCAGCATTTTCGAGTTCCCTAGATTTCTTTTCCAAATCTTTCTCGAGCGACGCCAACGCCGTCTTGGCCGCGCTCATCTCTTCCAGCAGCGTCCCTTCGGCGCGCTCGCGCTCTTTCACCAGCTCGGCTTCCTTTTCGCTCGCCTCGCTCTTCAACGCCTTCACCTGCGCCCGAAGCGTTTTCGCTTCTGCCTCTGCCGTCGACGCGCACGTCTTCAAAGCGTCCACTTGAGCGGATAATGCGTCGTAAGACTGTCGCTCGTTCGACTCGTAGCGATCCAACTCCTTCGAGAAGTTTGTCCCGTTCTGAAACACGTGTCGCAGGCAATCCTTCGACGCCTTCACAGCAGCCGTCAACTCCTCGATGCGATTCTTGTAATCGTGCTGCCGAGCCTTCGGTCTAAAGTTAATCGCTCGTTCACACTTCTCGATGAAGTCTTCGTTCTCGTAATACTCGCGATACAGGCTCGACACTCCGCTCGACGTCGGTTTAGCCTGGGCGCCAACCGCCGCGCTCACCGTCGGCGCCGCACTCATCACCATCGGCGCCGCGCTCACCACCGGCGCCGCGCTCGCCACCGCGACATCATCTGTCTTCACGCTTTCTTTCCTCGCCGCATCCAAGCGCGCGCGCATCGACTTCAAATCTCTCGATATCCCCGCGACGCCGTTCGCCGCCCCCGCGCCGTTCGCGCCCATCTTGTGTCCCGGCGCGATCGCCTCCGTCGGCGCGTCCCCGCCGAGCTCGCCGCCGTTCGACGCGTCCACGAGCACGCCTCGCGCGCGCGTCGCCGCCAGCGCCTCGGTCGCGTCGTCGCTCGCGTCGACGGCGTTCGCTCCGTCGTTTAGAGACGAACCGACATTCGTCGTTCCCCCGCCACGTTTCGCGCGCGTCACCGTCGCCGGCGCGGCGTGCGTCGCCGCGCGCGTCGCGCGCGTCGGTACGTTTTCTTTCGCTTCGTCCGACATCGCCCCGGTCGACGTGCGCCGCGGCGTCGCGCGCGGTCGACGCGCGTCGATGAATGTCGATGCCGTTGGGCCGGCGCGCCGGTGCTTTCGGATGGTCGCGATTCGCAAATGGTTGTGTTACACGCGGCGAAGGGATCGATTCGTCTAATTCTTCTTTCCTCGCCCGCCTCGACCGCCTCGACCGGCGCTGCGATTGCGCTGACGGTTGCTCTGCGGTCGGCGGCCGCCGGGAGTGCGACCGCCCGAGGCGCGCCCGCGCGCGCGACGGTCGGCGCCGGGGACGTCGCGCGCGGATTTTGACTTGCCCGCGGGCGAGTCGTCCGCGTCGGCGGTGGATGGATCGTCGACGAGCAGCTGCTCGACGAAATCATCGACATCTTCGAGTTCGCCTTCTTCGGCGTCGTCGTCGTCGTCATCGTCGTCGTCGTCGTCGTCCGCGTCATCGGCAGCGGCGGCGGCGGCGGCGGCCTCGACTTCGGCGTCTGGCGTCTCGGCGACCGGCGCTTCCGCGACGGGCGCGGGAGTGCTATCGGCGTCGGTTTTGCGCGTCTTCGTCGGCGCTTCATCTGTTTGCGCGACGTCTGCATCGTCGACTTTACGTTTCGTGCCCAAAGAGGCGGCGGCTTTCTTTTCGTCGAGCTCTTTGCGGAGCGCGTCCATTTGCGCTTGAAGTCTTTGCTTCTCCGCCGCGGCTTCGTCCGGCGCCTTCTTCGCCTCAGTCTTGACCGCGAACGGCACCGGAGCCGCCGGTGGTTTTGTAGTTGGGACAAAGTCCTTCGCTTTTGCCGCCAATTCGGCGAGCGGTGGGGTGGCTTGCGTCAGCGGCGCGCTCTGTTGAGTCTTCACGCCCGCAAGTTTCGCCTCGAGCGCCGAGCGCAGCTGTTCGGCGAGCTTGAGTTTTTCGCGCGCACCATCGAGCTCTTTCTGAAGAGACGCACATTTCTCCGTCGCGACTGCTCGATCCTTAAGCGCGCCAGCGAGCTCCTGCTCTTTCGCCTTGAGCATATCTTCCGTCTCTCGAAGTTTCTTCGCGGCTTCCATCGCCTCCGCCTGCATCTTCTGAGCCATGAGCTTGAATCGATCCGACGAAGGCGTCGGCGGTGCGGCGGCAGTTTCCCCTTCTTCAGCTTCGTCGGCTTCTTGCTTCGCCGCGGGCTCGGTCGGAGCTGTAACGGTCTTCGCGACTTCCTCTTCGAGCTTCTTCATGTTTTCGCGCAATTTCGCGACTTCAGCCGTCGTCTCGCCCAAAGCCTTCTCGGCGCGCTCTGCCTTTTCCGTTGCCGATTTCACCTTTTCATTCGCCGCGTCGAGTTCTTTCTTCGCGGTCGCAAGCTGTGCGGCAGCATCGGCCTCGTCTTTTTTCTGCGACACCGCAGCCTTTGTCGCCGCCTCGAGCTCGGCGAGGCGCTCGCTTTGCTCCTTTTGCTTCTTCTGCCATTCGGGAAGTGCGATCTTGTCTGGATTGTACACGCGAATGTGCTTCATGCTTATAGCCAGCTGCGACTTAGCCTTCTCCGCGCGAGCGCTTTCAGCCTTGAGCTCCGCCTGCGCTTCGGCGAGCGCCACTTCAATCTGTGATTTGCTTCGTCCTTGCTCATCGTTTTCGACGTCGCCATATTTGCCGACGAGGAGCGACGCGCGTTGTTCCCAGTGCTTGGCTTCCTTACGCACTGTTTCAATCTCAGTATCATGTGCCGCGACGGCAGCCTTTGCTTCGGCGAGTTCGGTCTTGGTCGCTTCATGCTTTGCTCCGAGTTCACTCTCGCGCGACTTCGCCGCCGCGATATCAGCTTTGGCTGCGTCAATCTCTGCTCGAAGTGCGCTGTTTGATTGCTCGATCGCATTGAGTTGCTCCACCTTCTTCATGAGCGATTTGTGCTTCTCTTCTCCCATGGCGCTAGCTTCGCTCGACTTCACGCGCTCCTTCGCGCTTGCGGCTTCTTGCATGGCTACTTCAGCGTCGCACTGCCACTTGTTACGCTCAGTCGTGAGCGTAGTGACCTGCGCAAGCGCGGCGTCGCGCTCTTGGCGCAAATAGCGCAACACTTCGCCTTCGCCCGCCTCGGCATCGCCTGCCGAATCAGTCTTCGATTTTTCGAGCATGTCATGCAAGCGTTTGTTCTGTTCGCTAACGTCTGATAACTTGGATTCGGCTTCGCGTTTTGCTGCCTCCAGTGCGTTCTTCTCGGCAGTCACCTTGGCCTGCGACGCGGCGAGCTCGCGCTCCGCCTTCCCTGCCGCATCTTTCGCTACACCTAAAGCCTTCTCAATCGAAGTCTTCGCACTTTCCGCTGCCGCAATCTTCTCCGCGTCAGCCTGTCGAGCTGCAACTTCTTTTTCGTACAGACTTTGCGCTTCTCTCCATTTTGTGTGATTGTCTTCGACATCCTTCACAGCCTTCGCCGCACGCTCCTCCGCCGCCGTGGTCTCGCCCTTGGCGCGTTCGAGTTCGGCGCGAACGCTCTTCATCTCGGACTCTAACTTTGAGTATTGCGCAACCTTGTCTTCAGCTTCCTTAACGGTCTTGGCGAGCTTGGCGTCAACCGCTTTCGCCGCATCAGCCACTTGCGCCTTGAGCTTGGCGCACTCTGACTTGAGCGCGCTCGCCTCCTTTGCACTCTGCGCCTTGTGTTTCTCGAAGGCCTTGGTCATCTCCTTGAGTGCGGCGTCACTTTGCTGCGCAAGATTCTTAAACTGTGCCGTGTGCTCCTTTTCAGCTTCCGCGGCAGCCTTGGCTTCATCGGCAGCTTCGCCCGCTTTCAGTGCGGCTTGAAGTAATTCTTGCTCTCGCGCCGCGGTGAGGGCGCCGGCGGCGCCAGAACCGAGCACGTTGGCCTCGCTCGTTCCCGTCATGCGAGATGCCAGTCGCAGTTTATCTTCAGTCTTTTCGAGCGTGGCTTGCATCATCTCGAGTTTCGCTTCAGCGATGTCTGCCCGCTTCTCTGCCTCCGCAGTTTGCTCTTTCAGCGTTGCGCTGGCGTCCACGTCCGCCTTGGCGCGCTGCGCAAAGTCAGAACTCGCCGCCGCGTGCGCTGCTAACTGCTGTCGAGCACGTTCGCGTTCGATATCGAGCTCCGATCGCACGCGCGAGTAATCTTGTTGCAACCGAGCGACTTCGTCCGTCAGCCGAGCGTACTCACGCTGATGTTCTTCCTCCCGAGTCGTCGAAAGTGCGAGTGCCGAATCGCGTGACGCTTCCAGCTTGGTCTTGATTTCTTCCGCGGCGTTGACGATATCGGTCAAACGCGTTTGCTCTATGATGAGTAAAGCATTTTCGCTTTCAAGCTTGGACACCAGCGTCTGTGCGTTGCGCGCGCGGTCTTCCGCAGCGTCCAAGCTCGCGGCTTGCGTGCGCAACGTCGAGGCGTTTGAAGCATTCTCGCGAGATAACGCGGAACTTCTCTCCATCAACGTCTCAACTTCACGCCGTGACGCACTGAACTGTTCGCTCAGTCGCTCGTATCGCTGTCGTTCGAAATCAGCCGAGGCCTTCGCAGCATTGGCTTCCCCTCGCGCCGTGGCGGTGGCTTCTCGATGGTTATCCACTTGCTGCTGCAACTCCTTGATTCGATCCGCGCTCTCGCGCTTGAGCTTTTCCAAATCATGCGACAATTCTTTGTTCATCGCGACGAGCTCGTTGTTCGTTTCCATCATGGCGACGCCACTTCCACTACCAATGGCGACGAGTTCAGACTTTCGACTGTCGAGATCGTTTGCGTCGGCGCCGTCGCCGTTGCCGCCACCCGTCGCAGCAGCGTACATGGTCTTGTACATATCGCGTTGACGCACGATAGCTTGAACCATGTTTTCTTGTTGCACGCGCTTGCTCGAAAGCTCCTCCAACTGACGACTCGTTTGTTCTTTGAGTTCGCGCAGTTTTTGCTCGTATTCCTCGCGCGCATCGGAAGATTTGGCTTCTTGCGCCTCGGACAACTCGCGAATGACGAAGAGCATCTCTTGATTCTTCGCTTGTAAAGATTGAATGTCTGTGAAATCAACCAGCCTGGACGTGATCACCGCCTGTGCGTCTCCGCCATGACTGCCAGCGGCAGGAATGGGCACCGGCGGGCAGCCCTTGAGCTCATTCACTTCGTTCAGCAAGAGCGCGACTTGTCGCGCCAAATCGGCGCTTTGCGCTTTAAAACCATTGAGCAAGCGCTCGTGATCTCGCTTGTTCATGTTCGCCGCGTTGAGTTCAACCTGAATCGCGTAGCGCGCATTTTCAGACTCCTGTAGCTTCGATTGCAGCACTTGATGCGATTTCAACGCACGCTGGTACTCCTCTTGCTGCTCGGTGAGGAGCGGCGCCTTCTTCTCGAGATCAAACATAATCGCGTCCAAGTGCTCTTGCAAGATGGCGCGCTCAGTGCGTTCGACGCGCAGCGCATCTTCCGCCTCGACGTATTTAGTGTACAAATCTGTCGCCGACAGGCCATCGCGTTGAAGTGCGACAGATCCCGCGGCGGGTGACAGGTGCATAAGCTGTTCGGCGTGGGGCGAGCGCCGCGACGTCTCGCGCGCGGAGACGACGGATTCGCTCACTTGCTTCTTCATATTCTCCATCTCCTTTTCCGCTCGTGCCTTCGCATGCTTTGCCTCAGCAAGGGCAACGTCGAACTCAACTTTTTTCGCGTCGAGAAGTGCCTCGGTAGAGCTCAAAGACGCTTCGAGCTCTTTGATGCGCCCGTCGCGCTCCGTCACGAGTTCCTTGGACACTTCCGCGAGGCGTTGCGCAGTGATGAGTTCCTTCTCAAAATTCGTCTCTGCGCGTGCCATGTCGGCGCGCAACTGCCTGAGTTCGGCTTCAATCGTAGAAAGTTTAGCTTCCGCCTCCGCATTCCGCTCCTTCAAAGCGGTCGACTCTTTTCGCCGAGCGTCGGAGACGTTTCTCTCCCTCTCCAATTCTTGCGCTAACCGCAACGCCTCCGCTGAGGACGTCTTGGTCGACGTCAGAATTGCCTGTGACTTAGCATCTAGCTCTTGCGTCAACCACGCGTTGTGTTCCTTCAATGCGCGCACCTCGCTCTCGAGCTTTGCCGTCGCCGCCGTCGCCCCGCTCGCGTCCGCCGTCGCCTTGCGCGCCGCCGCCTCAGCTTTGTTCTTCCCCTCCGTCGCCGCCTCCAGCGCGCGCGCGTATCCATCCATCGACGCCTTCATCGATTCTCGCTCTCGATCCTTGCGATCATTCGCGTCGAGCAACTCCCGTTTCGCGTTTCGCGCCTCGTCGCGTTCCCGCGTCGCGCGTTCGCACTCGTCCCGTCGCGCGCGTTCACTCTTTTTCGCCGCTTCCAGCGCCTCCCGCGCCGCTTCCGCGTCCCGGACGACCCGTGCGTTTTCTTCCGTCGTTTTCTCCAGCGCTTCTCGCGCGATCCTGAGCTCTTCCCGCAGCGCGTCGTGCTTGCGCTGCATCGTCACCGCGAGATGTTCGCGCTCGAGCGCGTCCGCCTTCATGCGCGCTTCATCGACTTTCTTCGACGGATACTCGCCGCCGGGCGTGCCCGGACGCGCGGCGTCGCCGGCGTCGGCGTCCGGCATCGAGCGATGGACGACCGCGCGCGAAGCGGTCGCGCGTCGTCGAGTGCGGACGAGATTCGACGGCGATTCGAAATCGTCACTCCGCGCCTCGGAATCGATCGTTCGATCGATCGACCGATCGATCCCGAGCGCGCGCGCGACGGACGAGCGACCATGGTGCTGTTGGAAAACGATGCGTTTCTCACCGAACTGACGAAACTGTACGAGCGCACGCGCGCGAAAGGGTCGGTGTCGTGCATGATGAAGATCACCAAGCCGACGAACAAACCTCGACCGAAAGGCACGAAGCGACCGGATCCGACGCTGGAGGAGATACGCGCGCCGGGAAGCGAATACGGCGTGCTGGTGCGCGCGAGCGATGGGAAGCGCAAGGTGAGCACGTTCGTGAAACCGGAGAGGGCGAGTAAGTTTTCAAAGAGTTATCAAACGATTCAGCTCGCGTACCTCGACGGGTTGAGCGCGGAGACGAAGAAGAAGAAGAAGAAACCGACGGCGAAGGCGAAGAAACCGACGGCGAAGGCGAAGAAACCCGTTGAAGAGTCGACGGTGACACCCGCGGCGCCGGCGCCGGCGCCGGCGCCGGCGAAACCGAAACCGAAACCGACGGCGACTCCGACTCCGACTCCGAAACCGAAACCGCCGCCGGGCGCGAAAGGCGCGAAGAAGAAAGGCGCCGGCGCGCGAAAGTGACGTCGCGAACGCATTAGCACGTAGAACAGGTTCCGTTTAGCTTTCAATGTAACGCTCGATGCGTTCGTAGGTCGTAACGCTTCGCTCGAGCGTTTCGCGAACGCGGCGACGCGACTCGCGAGACTGGACACCATACGAGCCGCGGGTCGTGTCGACACGATGTCGTCACGATCGCGATCGCACGCGCGTCACTCACGCACGCGCCGATCTCGTCGACGCACGCTCGCGCTCAAATTCACAAGAACGAAACACACGATGCCGTCCGTCAAGCTCTCCCTCGCCGCCGTCGCCGCCTTCGCGCTCGCGGGCGGCGCGAACGCCATCGCCATGGATCTCACTTCCGAAAACTTTGATTCCCAAGTCGGTGGCGGAAAAGGCGCCTTCATCAAGTTCTACGCTCCCTGGTAGGTGATAATACATCTTTCGCGCTGCGACGCGCGCCGCGAACGCGCGACTGGGGGCGGATTCGTCGCTGCGTCGGATGATTGCCCGCCAACACCAATCGCGATCTCGCGATCTCGCATCTTGTCACGTTCGAGCCGGTTGCGACGCGATGCGCGTTTTATTCGGCGTGAGATTGACTCGAGATGACTGACGGGTGGTGAATTTTCGAAATATCGCAGGTGTGGTCACTGCAAGGCGCTTGCGCCGGCGTGGAAGCAACTCGGTGAGGCTTTCGCCGATAACGAAGGCGTCGTCATCGGCGACGTCGACTGCACCAAGGAGGAATCCCTCTGCCAAAAGTACGGCGTGCAAGGTTACCCGACGCTCAAGTACTTCACCGGCGCTACTTCGGCGACTGGTGACGCGTACCAAGGCGGCCGCGACTTTGAGGCGCTTCAAACGTGGGCGAGCGAGAATCTCGGCCCGTCGTGCGGCGCCGAAAACATCGACTTGTGCAACGAAGAGCAAACCAAGTTGATCAAGGAAAAGCAAGCGTTGACCCCGGATGCGCTCGCTGCTGAAATCGATGCATTGGATGCGGAAATGAAGCAAGCCGGTGACGATTTGGAGGCGCTCTTGAAGGATCTCCAAGCGCAATACGAAGCTGGTAAGACGAAGAAGGACGAAGTCGTCGCGGCCGTCTCCCCGAAGATCGGCCTCTTGCGCTCCGTCCAACGCGCCACCGAAGCCCCGAAGGACGAGCTTTAATCGCCAGACCGTTGAACTTATTACCTACTAACTACTACTTTGAGTTTGTTTGTACACGCGGCTACCGCGGCTAGAGAGTGTAACATTTCTCTTACTTTCATCAATGTTGCGATTCGCCGTGACCCATGAAATCTTCCCACGACACCCAATCGCCGCTCTTGGCGTAGTAAGTTTGAGGAACCGCTGGCATGTTCCACGGCTTGTTCCCGGCTTTGCACCAATTCAAGAATACCGAGCGCTTGCCGACTTCAAACTTCCATTTTCGCAGCTCTGCTCTCGCCTCGACGTACGACATTCGCGACTGTCGCAAGCTCATCTTACCAACCTCAGCTATGACTTGTGGGGAGTACTGTCGCAGGGCGTACCGCAAGTCGTTTCGTCCGTGCTCACAGAGCTCGGTATCGGAAGGCACGAAGACGACGACTCGTTTAGTCAATCGAGGACTCATCGTCGTGGTGATGTCGTGCTCAACGGCGAACGCTCTCAACGCCTTCGCCGCAGCGGTCACCGTCGGATACTTCACTCGAGCACTTTTGCTAGGTTCGAGCTTTAAACGTCTTGCAACGGCGGAGAATCCACCGTGGATCTTGATGAATTTCACTAAATCCTCTCGATCAGCCTCTTCGAGTTGCGACGCGCACGGAAGCTGCCCGGGACGAACGCCGAGTTCGACGAGCGACTCGTCTTCGACGAGCTCAAGAATCTCCTCGCGCAGCGCATCGAAGGAAAGCAAGTGTCTGTTTTCAATTCGTCGCGCGTGCGTCCATCCGAGCTCTTTCGCCACCGCGCGGTATCCTCCGTGAAGTACCACGGCGTGGTGCAAATCCCAGCGCCTCGCCTCTATCAAGTTGCCCATGGTTGGCATCACCGGCACGTCTAAACCGCCCCCGTCGCCATCCGTCGGGGGCGTCACTCTAAGAGCACCGCTGATGTCGTTGTACCAAAACACGTCGTCGCCGTCCGTTTCTTCGAACCAAAACGCGTCCACGAGCTTCAACAACGCATCTTCTAAATTATCTATGTTGTCCCAGTAATACCACGGCGCGGCGTCTGGTTTCAAATCCAATTCCAACGCGACTTCGCGCCAATCCCCGAGCGCTTCGACGCGTTTCACGAGCTGCCTCTGGCCTTGTTTGATCAATGAAAGACGCTGAGGCATCCCATACACATCCGCACCGAGCGTACGACAAAAAGGCAACAAATCGTTGCGAAGTTCGTTGAGTTGCACTTCGCGCAACGCCAGATCGAGCAACCCCGCGGGCGGATCGAGAAACAACGCCTGTGCGTTCGGAATCCATCGAGGAAACATCGTCGGCACGAACGGAACGTAATGAAGCGGTCGCTCACCGAGCGACGTCGCGTGCAATCCCTCGACGAGGAGTAAAAACGCGTCGTCCGAATCAAACGCGTCGTCCGAATCAAACGCCTCCTCGATGGACAACGACACGTTCAGCCGCGACAAAAACACCCGTTCGTCCTCGCTCAAATCATCCCCATCGATCGTTTTCGTCATCTTCGTCATCGTCTTCGCGTCGCTTTCGCCCGCGATCGCTTCCTCGCCTTCGTCTTCCCGTCCGCCGTCGTCCGCCTCCGCCTCCTCCTCCTCCTCCTCCTCGTCCTCGTCCGCCGCCGACATCGCCGCCACGTCCGAGACCACCCCGACGAGCGTCTCCGGATCGTCGTCCAGGTACACCTCCCACCCGATGAACGCCGACGCGTTCCCCAGTCGCACGCCGTCGCGCGTCCCGTCGCCGCCGTCGCGCCACGGCAACGGTTCGCGTCCGCACGCGTCGTCCGTCGCGGCGCGCGCGCGAATCGCGCGCCCGCGCGCGCGACGACGCGCGCGCGTCCTCGCCGACGCCCGCGCCGACGTCGACGCGCGCGCCGACGTCGACGCGCGCATGCCGTCGGCGAGTGACGCGCGCGCGTCGGCACAGATGAGCGCGCGCGGCTCGCGACTCGAGGCGCGGAACGCGCGCGACGTCGGCGTCGCGCGCGAGGGACGCGTCAAGGCGTGGGAGACGCGGTGCGCGACGCGACGCGACGCGCGCGAGGCGCGGGCGAGGACTGACGGCGAGGGATCGGGCGACGACAGGTGGGTCGAGGGCGACGCGCGCGAGGGACAGACGGAGCGGGCGAAGACGACGTTTCGCAAGTGGATGCCGGTCGTGGACGCGAACGGGGCGGACGTGGAGTCGAGCCCGCGCGGGAGCGAGGGGTGCGCGTACGAGTGCGCGGAGGAGGACGAGGGCGGCGGCGGCGGCGGCGGCGGCGGCGGCGGCGGCGGCGCGTGAGTCGCGGTCGTTGGCTCGACGCGTCGTCGTCGCGCTCGACCGGCGCGCGCTCAGCGGCGCGCGCTCAGCGGCGCCGGCCGACGCGACTCGGGCTCTTCGGATTTTTGCTTTTCTTCCACACCCTCTTGTCTTCTTCGAGAGGACGGGGCAGGACGGCGGCTATCGCGCAGCCGAGAGCGAAGAGTGCGACGGCGCCGACGAACGAGGTCATGGATGGTCGAAGACTTTGATGTGGTCGTTCACGACACACCACGCGAACCGTGACTTGCGACTGCGCGCGATTGTTCAGCGATGTGGGCGTCGCGCGCGCGCGTCGCTGTGCGGTCGTCGTTCGCTAAGGACTAGAGGCTAGGATTACAAGGGAGAACGACGTCGGACGCGCCTTTACATCGGCGGTAACGCGCCGCGGCACGTCGGACACTCTTGTTTGATGTCCATCCACCGCATCAAGCACTTTGTGTGGAAGAAATGGTTACACGGTGTCACCATGCGCTCGTGCACGGCGCGAAACTTGACTGGATTCATGCAAATCACGCAGTCGGGACCGGCGGCGACGTCGCCCATTTCGACGTCTCGTTCGTCGGGACGCGCGCCCGCCTCGTCGTCTTCATCTTCATCGACGACGCCACACTGCGCGAGGACTTCTTCGGACACTTTCCTATGATAGTCGTACACTTCGGGAAAAATGCCGATGGGGAATCCGTATCTAGGATTGATGTAATACTGCGCGAGCAGCATCGCCGTCTGCGCCGTCGTCCACGCGACGATCACCGCGCAGTGAAAGTAGTTTGGCCGAATCTTGAGAAAGTTGGACGGACACCCGAGCACGTACAGCGGCACCGATAAACGCATGAACGACGTCGTCACCACGTACCACGGCTTCAACGCTTGTCGGTGGTTGTGGTAGGCGTTGCGTACGATTTGCGGAATCCAGTACGAGTTCGCGAGCAACACGAAGATTATGAATCGATCGGAGAGCCAATACATCGCGAAAAGACCCGAGATGAATCCAGCGTAAAATCTCGAGTACACCGCACCGAGGTTCACTCGAAGTTCGACCCAGTTGGTGATATCGGGCGTGCGCGCGCGCCACGCGGCGATGAGCAGGCGCATCTCGAGTATACTAAACAGCACGAAGTAGCACAGCGCCACGAGCGCCAGTGGCATGAATAAATCGTCCACGAGGATGCCACCCGTGAGATGGGCGAGGCAAAGGTACGAGTCAACCACGGAACGCATGCCGATCGAAGCGAGCGACATTCGCATCATCGCCGCCTGCGTGCTTCCAACCTCGATCTGTTTCCCCAAGACGTATCCTTGCGCCAACGCCGCGGCGATCATGGCGTACGAGTACAATCGAGCTTTCCTGTACCAATGCTCGAGCTTTTGACTTTCTAACGCGACGTGCACGGTCAACCCACAGTTTTCGCTCACGAATTTACCAACGAGGGACGTCTTCTCGGCCATATCCGCAAACTCGAGTGGACGCATGTCTTCCACATGCGCCTCCAACACGTCCACGTCGTCGAACGCCGTCGCGTCTCTCTTCGGCGTTGTATCCGTGGGCGAATACGACCCCGGCGTGACGTACGCGTGTAATTTGAACTGACACACCATCGGATACACCCCTGCGTCGTGCGCACCGACGAACATCGCCCGCGCGCTTTTCCCCGCGCGCGCCACTCCCGAATCGCGACGGTACGAATCCCGCGCCCCGAGCGCCGGGTTCCGTCCCTCCGCCGTTTCCATTCCTCCCGCTACTCCCTCTAAAACATCGCTCGCCACCGCCCGCACGCTCGCTCTGTACGCGCTCATCTCTCGCCACGTCCACCGATCGCTGGCGTTTCTCGCGCTCAACATGTCCTTCGTCGTCTTCGCCTCGCCGTGCGCGTACAGCCCCCCCGTCGTCTCCGCGTACACCCCCTCCATCGGCACGTGCGCGTCACCCTTTCCTATGTACTCGCTCTCGCGAAACATCGCGTCCGCCACGACGCCGTGCACGCGCGCATCCGCGTTGAACGTCGTCCGCAGCGTCAGCGCGCACGTCCCGCGTCGCCAACCGTCGCGCGTGAACGTCGTCGCCGCGCGCGCGCTCGCGCCGTCCAGCCACCACTCGCCCTTGAACGATCCGCGCAGCGCTCTCGGGTACGCCACCGGCGCCTTCGCCGCCATCGCGCCTCGCGCGGTCGCGACGACGACGATCGCGACGACGCGCGTCGGCGTCCGCGCGTTCGCGTCGCGCTTTCCTCGCGCGCGCGTCCCGCTCGCGCCCCTCGCGCGCGCCGCCGACGCCATCGCGCGCGTTCGCGTCGACGCGCGGCGTCGCGACGCGCCTCGCGCCGCGCGCCGCGCGCGCGTGTGCGGCGTCACACCTCGACGCGAACGCGCGCGATGGGACGCGGATA
>Ga0222714_10003109_pt1 | contig 17108 bp, 25 predicted proteins | sample C33_3DmetaG_FD_165048 | JGI IMG/M metagenome (GOLD analysis project Ga0222714, IMG submission 165048) | Estuarine water microbial communities from San Francisco Bay, California, United States - C33_3D | ecosystem: Environmental > Aquatic > Marine > Unclassified | place: USA: California...
TGGACAAATTAGGTAGAATTGAAGATTACAATAAGGTATTACCTATTGTAGAACTATATACAGCGGTTCAATCCGAAGGAAGTAGAGCAGGTTATCCAACTATAGTTATTAGAACTACAGGTTGTACCCACAGATGTTTCTTTGGAGAAGGTGGATGGTGCGACAGCTGGTACACAAGTATTCATCCAGAAAAAGGTACATTTACCTTTAACGACATCATCAAAATGTATGACGAAAATCCCCACATTTCAGAAATGATGTTAACAGGGGGTGCTCCAACTATGCACCCTGCTTTAGTAAACGAACTAACACATTTCGCAAATGAAAGAAACATATTCACCACCATTGAAACTGAGGGATCGCATTTTCTTGCTACCGATCATCCTATTGGTCTCGTTAGCATTTCTCCTAAGTTTGCTAATAGTATCCCCGTTCTTGGGACTGCTACCCCTCAAGGAAAGATCACGGACCAGAAGATGATCGACCAACACAACAAGTTTAGATTAAATTATAACGCAATTGCTAGAATGATTGCGTATCACAATAGTTTTCATCTAAAACCTGTTATTGACAAAGATTTAGCTATTATACCTGAGTATGAGGAGTTTTTAGAAAAACTAGCTATAGAACTACAGAATCTAAAAGATATGCAGCTTGCTTTTTTTTATACAGTATCTGATGTAGATTATATTCAAGAATTTTTAAAATTTAATACCTGGATGATGCCAGCAGGAGATGATAGACCTGCACTGTTTGAATCTTATCCTGTAGTAATGAACTATTGTAGAGATAAAGGTTACAAATTTACAGGTAGAGAACATATTATGGCTTTTGGTACTGAACGTTGTGTTTAATTTGGAATCCTCAGTTAAGATTTTTATATTTACGAAAAATAAGATAGTTAATGGAAAATAAAAGAAAAAAAACACACACAGATTTAGAGGTAGTACCTGTAGGGTTTGCAAATGGCATTTCAACTCAATTAGCCGCTAAACGTTCTTTGTATGGAGAAGCAACTGAGCTAACTGAAGCAGAAAAAAATGATATTATCCAAAAAGCTACTAAAGCATATGGAGAATTTTTAACCGCATTAGGTTGCGATTGGGAAAACGATCCTAATTCAGCTGATACCCCTAAACGAGTAGCTAAAGCATATGTTCATGATTTGTGGAAAGGTAGATTTTCTCCAATGTCTGAAATTACTTCTTTCCCAAGTGATGGGTACGATGGAATTGTAATTGAAAGAAATATTCCACTTACCTCAATGTGTTCTCATCACCACCAAACAATTGGGGGAGTAGTTCATATTGGTTACGTGGTAGGTTTGGAAGGTAGAGTAATTGGTCTTTCTAAATTAAACCGAATTGTAGAATATTTTGGCCGTAGAGGGGCAATTCAAGAACAACTTACCTCCGCAATCCACCAGGCAGTAAATAAAATTACTGAAAATAATAAAGGTGTTATCGTTACAATAGTAGGAACACACAATTGTGTTTCGTGTCGAGGTGTTAAACATCAAGGTGCATCTATGGTGACAACAAAAGCTTCTGGCGTATTTATGGATAATAATAATCAGGCACGCAAAGAATTTTTTGATAGCATCAAAATTAATAATGGAAACCACCCGGTATAAAATGTTAAAAGCAGGAAATAAAATCATATTAAATTGGGAAAATGTAGGCAGTCTTGTAGACAAATTATGTGCCTCAATTCTAAAAGATTTACCTAATATTGACTCAATTCATGGTATCAAACGTGGGGGATTAATTCCCTCCGTTATGATATCTCATAAATTAAATTTACCGTGGACTTACGAGATATTACCTAATACTTTAGTGGTGGACGATATTTGTGATAGTGGAGAAACACTAGCAAATTACGCGGGAGTTTACACAGCAGTTTTATATTATAAACCACACACATCCACTTTCAAACCTACTCTATATGCTAAGGTTCACAGTGGAGATGAATGGATTATTTATCCTTGGGAAAGTGAAAAAGCAAAACCAATTCAAGACTATAAACAATGAAATTAGGAGATTTGTTGGAAAAGCTAATTTCTATTATTACCTTTAACCAAGGTAAAAAGATCGCAACCTACATAGCTAAACTGAGAGGTAAAGAAGATTGTGGGTGCGAACGAAGAAAACAAAAATTAAATAATCTATAAACTAAAAATTAAAAGTTATGATGTACTGGCAAGTAGATGTAAAACTCGAGTTTACAAACGATCGGGGTAAAGTTCAAAAAATTACCGAAAAATATCTAGTAGAAGCATTTTCTGCAACTGAAGCCGAAGCTGTTATCTATAAAGAATTTGAAGGTGATAGCAACTTTACTGTTGAAAAAGTAGCTAAGTCTAGAATTCTAAAAGTAATCAACATTGAAAAATAATAACCATAAATACCTATACTGTGTTCAGTATAAAACTATTGATGATGGTAAATTCCATACTCAACATTATTGGCTTGAAACTCATCCAGATGATGGTGTAATTAAAAATTTGATTAAGAAAAATGATAAACTATCTAAAATTGAACCAAATTTTGTTTATTACATGGTTTATGATAAGTCTCAAGAAGTACCATTTGTAGATGAAGTAGAAGAATTTAATGCTACATTTGGTAAACCCAATAACTATAAACCTATCATTCCAAGTAGAAATGAGTGGGAGTTTGTCTACAACTTTATTTTAGAGGAACTAGAAGAATATAAAGAAGCATGTGAAGGTGGAGATATCGTTGGAGTTTTAGATGCTCTTTGTGACATTACGTATGTTTCTTTAGGTAATGGAGTTATGTTACATGGTCTTAGACGCAAAATCTTACCAGCATATGCTGAAGTTCAAGCTTCAAACATGTCAAAATCTTGTGTAACCGAGGAAGAAGCAAGACAAACTGTAGAATTGCGTTCTGAAGAACAAGGTGAACCATGCCATTATGAGGAAAAAGGTGATTATTATGTAGTTTATCGCACACGCGATCGTAAAGTAATGAAGTCTATCAATTATTTTAAACCTGATTTAATGCAATTCTTTAGTGTAACAGAAATGAAAGATTGCGAACTTAAACACGATTCAGAAACTATAATTTAAAAAATGTTATGTTCTTAAAATGTATTAAAGGCCACCCAGGAATTCTAGAAGAAGGACAAATATATGAAGCATATATGGTCACTGAAAATGGGCATTTTCTATTACTAGGAGTTGATCCTCCTTCACCTCATACTTGCTTTAACAAAGAAAGGTTCGTACCTATCGATATTGATGATATTAATATTGAAGAGGTATTTGAACTTGCTATGGAACTATGAGTTATAAAAAATGTTATGCTACTCGATTAGGTGGAAATAAATATAAAATTCACCTATGGGACGAAGCAGGTTATGATGAAATTGAGTGGTTTAATACTGCTTACCAAGAATGCAGTGAAGATGAATCTGAATCTAGGGGCTTGAACAACGAGCCCCTAAAACAGGTTTACAAGTGGGATAAAAACTCCCCTAATCTGCATTTTCATGACATGAAGCCCCACCAAAAATTTCTTGTTGAAAAATACAAAACCAATGATGTTCCCTCTAAAGGACATAGGGAACTATTTTTTGATATTGAGTGTGAGATTGGGGGTGCTTTAACTGAAGAATATATTGAAAAGGCTCCTATGCCTATTACCTCTATAGCGTATTGGGATAAAACACCAAACAAGTGGGTAATCTTGATTCTAGATAAACAAAACCAATTACAACCATTTAAATCCGAAGATAAAGAAATTATCCCTATAGCAACAGAAAGACAATTGCTTACTAAATTTATTGAACATTTTAGATCAATTGACCCAGACATACTAATAGGATATAACAGTGATTTCTTTGATATTCCTTACCTATACTACAGAATGTGTAATGTTTTAGGTAGTGAAGTAGCTAGTTATTTATCTCCAATTAATCAAGTAAATTACAAAAAAGGTAATGACTATTGGTATGTTGAAAACCAGTATGTTCAAATTGTAGGAGTTGAATCTTTAGACTATATGCGCTTGCATAAAAAATATAGTTGGAAAGATGAACCATCTTGGAAATTAGATGCTATTGGAGAAAAATATGCAGGGTTAAATAAAATTGAATTTGATGGTAACCTAGACCAATTGTTTGCTACGGATATACACAAATTTATAGAATATAACTTTCGCGACGTTGAAATCCTTAAAGCGTTGGATGAAAAACTTCAATACATTGGTTTAACGAAAAACTTAGCTCACAAAGGAAAACACAATTATAGTGAAGTATATCAAAACAGTATCACCCAAGATGGAGCAATTTCAGCTTACCTATTAGGAAATGGTATTATTCCACCTCGTAGAGATCCAAACCCACAAAGTAAAAAAGGATATGCGGGTGGATATTTGTTTTGCCCTAAAGCAGGTTTGTATAAATATATGTTTGATGAGGATTTAACTTCACTATATCCTTCAATTATTATGTCTTTAAACATTGGTAAAGAAACATATACTGGAAGAATTTTAGATGCGGATGATAGAAACAATAGATTGGGACTGGGTGATTTAAAATCTAGAGATTCGGAAGAGATGATTTTGATTGAAAATCCAAAAGGAAAACAAACGCGTGTTGAAGTAGGAAAATTGGTAGAAATTATAGAGAATCAAAGGTGGACTATTTCGGCTAATGGATCAATGTTTAGAACAGATCGTGAATCTACGTTATCAACTATTTTGAAAAAATGGTTCCAAGAACGAGTTGATTATAAAAATTTGATGAAAAAAGCATACAAATCAGGAGATAAAGAAAAAGGTGAATATTACCATTTGATGCAATATACAATGAAAATTCTACTTAACTCACTTTATGGTGCTACTGCTTTACCTTCATTTAGATACGGAATGAGCTTTTCTATCTTAAGTGAGGCTATTACATTAAGTGGATGGAGAATTATTCAAGAATCTGCTTTAGCAGCAAATCGCCACATGAATAAAGTAATTAAAGGTCAAATAACGCTATGAAACATTTAGAGGAAACACCTTGGTTTGTTTGTGATGAAGGAGATACTAACTTTTGTGCCTACATTGACACCGATTCTAATTACTTTAACGCTGAACCACTTCTAAAATATCTGTACCCTGACTTCGAATCTTTTGATGATGGGGAAAAAGATGAAATATTAGAGGAAATAGCACTTAAGTATCAAAATATTATAACTGAACATTATAATGTTTTAGCTAAAGAATGCTTTAATGTACCTGACTTTATTGGAGAGGAACCACATAAGCACCGTTTAGAAATGAAAACTGAGTGTGTTATCCGCTCAGCTTATTTTAGAGCCACAAGACGATACGCTCAGTGGATTACTAAAAAGGAAGGTATTGCTAAAGAGGAACTAGACATTAAAGGTCTAGAGTTTATGAAAGCTAATTTTCCTCCTATCTTTGGAGAGTTCTTTAACAGTATATTAAAGCAAGTACTAAAAGGAGCACAACACAAAGATATTTTAGATCAAATTAAAATATTTAAAAAACAAGTACTTAATGGAGAAATATCTATTAACAAATTAGGTAACCCTACCTCCGTTAAAAAACTAGAAAAATACACTGCTAAAAAAGCTAGGGCAGGGGAAGTATTTACTCAAATAGAAAAAGGAGCACCTGCTCCTGTTCGAGCAGCTATAAGATACAATGATTTGTTGAGATTGTGGGGTTTGGATAAAAAACACAACATGATAACAATGTCTGATAAGGTTAAATGGATCTATCTAAAAGATAATTCATACAAAATAGAAGCACTTGCATTCCTAGATTACGATATGCCAGACAAAATTAAACAATTCCTTGATGCTTACGCTGATAAACAACAAGTGTTTGATAGTATTTTGTTAAATAAACTTGAAGGTTTCTTTTCTGACTTAGGGTGGTCTTTAGATTTGAATCCCCACCTAAATTTATTATCTTCATTCGAAATTTAAAATATATGATACACAAAAATAAATTACTAAGTTTTATCTCTAAGTATTATCTTAATGGTTTAAATAACCAAGTTAAATGGAGAATTAAAGATAATAAGCTAATAGTTTATGGGGGAACAGCAGGTAGAGTTTGTAAGGTTGAACTAGACAATTTTCCACTAGAGGATGGAGAACTAGGAATATTTGATACACACAAACTAAGTAAGTTAGTTTCAATCACTAATGGTGAATTAATGATCTTAACTGAAAAAATTAAATCTATATTTACTAAACTACACCTTCAGGATGCAAATTTTAACTTAACGTATTCTTTAGCTGATGTTTTAATTTTAGGAAAAAATACTTACTATAATGATCCTGAAAGATGGATTGTAGAAATTGATTTAACAACTGAAGATGTTGACAATTTAATTAAGGCTAAAAATGCGTTAGCTGATGTAGATAACATGCTAATTACCACTAATAAGGATTTGGACGGCAATTATACGTGTGAGTTTATCTTTGGAGATAACACGGGATTCTCAAATAAAATCACGTACCAAATTATGTTAGGTTCAAACCCAATTGAAGAATTTCAACTTCCATTTGATTCAAATGTTTTAAGAGATATTTTATCTTCCAACAAAGATCAAGATAGAGGTACATTAAAGCTATCTCCTGAAGGTATCTTAAAATTAAACTTCTACTCAGATGATTTAAATAGTGAATACTTTGTAGCAAGAAACGAGTAAGCACTATATGTATAATCAAATAATACAGCTGGGGCGTATTAAATTTATGTTAAACCGAGGATCTTAGGACCTCACAAACCCGTATATCTTATGAGTACTTTATTTAATGAATTCGACATCTTATTTCACAACTTCTTCCACCCATCGAGTGGATTTCTCTCTGCCTCAACGGCAAAACAACCCCACCCTTTAAATATCTTCTACACTGATGACAAACTTCATTTTGAAGTTGCGTGCACCGGTCTTACAAAAGAAGATGTAAACGTGAATATCGAAGAAGATATTCTCAAAATTAGTTACAAAAAACTAGAAGAAGAAGAAACACTTCATCCTGGTACAATCCACAGAGGCTTAGCAAAACGTTCATTTGATCTAGGCTATAAAATCTCAGCAAAATATGATTTAAGTAAAGCAGAAGCCAAACTTGAAAATGGCTTGCTTGAGATTTCTATCCCAGTATCTGAAAAAGCTAAGTCAAAAGTTTTAAAGATAAAGTAAAAAATCCCTTTGCCCCAGCGTATTATTTTATTATATTTAGGTTATATTTAAAAAATAAGTTATAATGATCAGAAAACGAAAAACAAATCAAACTCTTACGGATTCAAAACTAGATCCATTTTTCATTACTGTAGACGACTATTGTTTTACAGTAAAGGAAATGGTAACCCCAGATACTACCCACTTTAAATCAAATGGTGGAACTAAAGTATATGAGCGATCTCTATTCTATTATCCCAGTTTAGATGCAGCTTTAGTTAAAATTGCTGAATTGAAAGCAAGTACTGGAGATTTTAATTCTATGGATGAATATTTAAAAAATTATGAAACTATTAAAAACGAAATAAAAGAATACACACATGAACTTAGAAGCATTATTTGATGCCGTTATAGTCAAACCCCAGGAAACTGAGGAAACTACTTTTGGAAACATCATTGTACCAGATTTGGGCAAAGAAAAAAACGAAACCGCTATTGTTGTAGCTGTGGGACCAGGTAAGTATTCAGTTACAGGTAACTTTATTCCTAGTACTGTAAAGGTAGGAGATATAGTAGTATTGCCTACTATGGGATTTACAAAATTCCCATTTGATAACGAAGAATATTATGTAGGACCTGAAAATCAAATCTTAGCAAGAATTAAAACCGAAGGATAATGGGAAAAGAAATAAATTTTGGAAATACAGCTCGTACCGAGCTAATGAGAGGAATTGATATTTTAGCAGATGCAGTTGTAACTACTTTAGGTCCTAACGGACGAAATGTTGTAATTGCTAACAATGGCATCCCACAATCTACTAAAGATGGTGTTACTGTAGCTAAATCTATTACCCTTAAAAACGCTACTCAAGAAGTAGGTGTGCAGTTAGTAAAACAAGCTGCTATTAAAACTGCAGAAAAAGCAGGAGATGGTACAACTACCTCTACTCTTTTGGCTAGAGAAATGGTTAGAGCAGGTTTGCAAGCTCTAAACAATGGAGAAAATGCTGTTGAAATTAAAAGAGAAATTGATAGAGCAGTTGACGCTATTGTAAAGAATTTAAGAGAAAATATCTCCGAGGACATTTCCTCCGAAGAACAACTAGAGCAAAATGCTACCATTTCCTCTAACAACGATCCAGAAACTGGAAAATTGATTGCAACTGCAATTGAAAAAGTAGGTATGGAAGGAGTAGTGCATATTGAAGAATCTAGAACTGGAGAAACATATCTTGAAACTGTAGAAGGAATGCAATTTGATAGAGGTTACAAATCTCCATACTTTGTAACTAACAACAATAATATGACTGCAGTTTTGGAAAATGCTGTAGTGTTGATTGCGGATCAAAAGTTTACACAAGTAAAAGAATTGTTACCTATCCTAGAGGCAGTATCTTCACAAGGTAAATCACTTTTGATTATTGCTGAAGATGTAGATGGAGAAGCATTAGCTACCCTCATTGTAAACAAAATGAGAGGTATTATGAAAGTATGTGCTGTTAAAGCACCTGACTTTGGAGACAGAAGAAAATTAATTTTAGAAGACATAGCAGTTACAACTGGAGGTCAAGTATTCTCTAAAGAAAAAGGAATGAAACTTGAGAAATTCAGTTGGGACTGGTTTGGAGAAGCAAGAACAATAACTATAGATAAAGAAACAACCACGATCGTCGATGGAAAAGGAAGAACTGAATCAATTGAAGCACGTATTGAAGAATTACAACAACAAATCAACAAAGCGCAAACCCCGTTTGAAATTGAAAAACTCCAAGAAAGACTGGCAAAATTCGTCGGAGGAGTAGCTATTATTCACGTAGGTGGAGCTACTGAAACCGAAATGAAGGAACTTAAGGATAGGGTAGATGATGCACTACACGCAACAAAAGCCGCTATTGAAGAAGGTATTGTACCAGGTGGTGGAGCTGCTCTTTGGTATGCACGAGAAGCTCTTATGTACCCTAGTACAACAGGAGCAAAAATTGTTTATAAAGCATGTGGTAAGCCGTTTGAACAAATTCTAGTAAATGCTGGATTCAGTTCAACTGAAGCACAAATGGTAGGTTTACAACTTGATGTTTCTAACACCTGGTTAGGCTACAACATTAAGGAAGAAAAATGTGTAGACATGAAAGAAGCAGGTATTATCGATCCTACCAAAGTAACTAGAACAGCTCTACAAAACGCAGCTTCAGTTGCAGGTACTATTCTCTTAACAGAATGTACAGTTGTAGATGAACCAGAAGAAGAAAAATCAAACCAAATGGACCCTATGATGGGCATGATGTAAGTTATGGAAAAAAAGGTTGTTGAAAAAAACATCTTAATCGCTCGGAGAATGCCTCCGGGCGATAGATGGAAACTAGAAATAGAGGAAGGTAAAGAAAAAATCCATGGTTCTTTAACTGAAACTTTAGAAGCATATATGATACTAACTGGCTTTAGGGGTGAATATAGACTTGCCCCTATGAAAGGAGAATTGTATATTGTGCAGAATGAAGAACAAGAAATAAAACCTGTACCTGAAAAGAAATACTCTATTTATGGCGAATACTAAAGAACATACTTTATTTGTAGAAAAATATCGTCCTTCCAAACTAGAAAATTATGTTGGTAATGAGCATCTCAAAACCACAATTTCTAAATATCTGGAGCAAAACGATATTCAAAATCTTATATTTTATGGTCAAGCAGGGGGTGGTAAAACAACCTTAGCTAAATTAATCGTTCAAAATCTTAATTGTGATTACTTGTACATCAATGCTTCAGATGAAAGAGGTATTGAAACAATACGAGACAAAGTATCAGGATTTGCAAGTGTTGCTTCTTTTAAACCATTGAAAGTGGTTATATTGGATGAGGCAGATTTCTTAACTATTAACGCTCAAGCCTCACTTCGCAATGTAATTGAAACATTCTCTCGTACTACACGTTTTATAATGACTTGTAACTTTGTAGAGCGTATTATAGATCCTCTACAATCAAGATGTCAGGTAATTAAAATTGTACCACCATCTAAAGGTGAAGTAGCTGCTCACATCGCAGGTATTATGGAGAAAGAAGGGGTTTCATTTCAACGTGAAGATCTAAAAACTATTGTAAACCAATTCTATCCCGATCTACGTAAATGCCTTAATACCATTCAGTTATCAATTGTGCATGATAAAGTAAAAGGTGAAGATGATAAATGGCTTAGAATAGATAAATCAATACTTGTATCCTCTAACTATATAGATAAAGTAATTGATGAATTGAAAAAACCAAAACCATATTTTAACAACATTCGACAAATAATTGTGGATTCAAATGTGGAAGATTTTGATGAATTATTTAGAGCACTATACGAAAAAGCTTCCGAATACTTACCTAATAAGGAAGGAACAGTAGCTATGTTAGTAAATGATCACCAATACAAAGCTAATTTTCGTATTGATAAGGAAATTAACGTTATGAGTTTAATACAAAATTTAATAAACAACAAATAAAAATGGAACAACCACAACTCAACATTGATCTAAAAAACACTACAGGAATTCAAAATTCTGAAGGTGGGAGTGTATTTCAACAAGGTATTATCTTGAGAAAAATCTCCAAGTTTATTGCAGGTACATCTGAAGATGCAATTTTACCAATTCCTGTATTTTATGATCCTCATACATTCCAAATCTTTGCAGATGCATTGCCTAAAGAATTACGTGAAGAGCTTAAAGATGAAAGTATTTAATGAAAAACGTTTTTGATTGGTTAAAGGAAATTAATTCTACTAAATCCCATCCTGATACATTTACCAATCAGGATTGGGATATTTGGAATTCTTACATGGTACATCGATTCCTAAGTATGAACCCAGATTATATAGAATTAGTAAATGAAGTTCAAGCATTACCCCCATCCAATAAAAAACAAATATATTCAATCTATAGAGAATATATCCCTAAAAACAATAAATGGTCTAAGTATGTTAAATCTAGCAGTAAAGAATTTGATAAAGATCTAGTTCTACAACTTAAAAAACATTTTAACGTTTCTGCTCGGGAAATAAAAGACTATTTAAAGATTTTAGATAAAAAAGAAATACAAAGTATTTTAAATAAACAAGGTTTAGAAGAAAAAGAAATTAAAAAATTATTAAAATGAAACCAGAATTATACGATATGCTACTTACCCAAGCAATGGCTGAAAGAAGCAAAGCAATGTTAACTCTTAATCTATTATCTGAACATCCCGCAGGTATTGGAGATCATTCAACTAAAGATTTTTATAACAATGCTGAAGAAGCTCTAACTATGTTAGTGGATGCAGATGATAAAATTGAAGCATTACAAAAATATTTTAAATCTAAATCTAAATCCATAATTTAATGAGCGATTCTATAACTGCTTACTATGATAGAGAAAAAGATAGACAGGACAAATATGTTCAGTCTGTAAAAGAAAAATTCGAACAGCGTTCACAAACTGGAATTAAAAAATATAATACTACTTTAGAAAGAGATGATTTAGATTTCCTAGACTGGTTGAACCACCTCCAGGAAGAACTAATGGATGCTACTTTGTACATAGAAAAACTAAAAGATTTTGCCCAAAAAACTACCTAAAATAGTTAAAGAAATCCAAAAAGCAACTCCACCACCCGTGAACTATGCTTACCAAAAAGGAATTTCTTTCTCTCAACTAACCATATTCAACAACTGTCCTCACAGATGGAAATTGCAGTACAAGGATAGAATTAAAGTATTTACTTCCTCTATCCATACTGTATTTGGTACTGCAATACATGAGGCTATCCAAAAATATTTGGATGTAATGTATGCCAGCAGTGGGGCTGAAGCCGATAGACTAGATCTAGTAGAAATATTTCAGGAAAAGTTTGTTGGAGAATATAAAGCTCAATACACATCAAACAATAAACAACACTTTTCCTCAGCTGAGGAAATGAGAGAGTTTTTTGATGATGGGGTAGAGATCTTAAATTGGTTAAAGAAAAAACGAAACAAGTACTTTTCTAGAAGAGGATGGTATCTAGTAGGTTGTGAAATACCCATTGTAATTCAACCAAATAAAATGTATAATAACGTATTATACAATGGATTTTTGGATGTTGTGATGTACCATGAACCAACTAATACATTTAAAATTCTCGACATAAAAACAAGTACTAGTGGATGGAGAGATAAGGAGAAGAAGGATGAAAATAAACAATTTCAATTAATACTATACAAACATTTCTTTTCAGAACAGTACAATATCCCTATTGACAACATTGAAGTGGAATTTTTTATTGTTAAACGGAAAGTAATGGATTGGGATGACGAGAAAATATTATCTCCACATCAAGCTTACAGAGTACAAACATTTGTTCCTGCTAGCGGAAAAATAAAAATAACTAAAGCTAAAGAAGCTTTAAATAGTTTTATAAAAAAATGTTTTAATACTTCTGGAGAAATAAGGGAAGAAGAATATCCAAAAGTTGTAAGTAAATGGAATTGTTTATATTGTCCTTTTAAAGAAGATAAAGATAATTGCGGAGAAGGCATTATTTTTTGATACTACTTATATATTTATATTATATATATTAATATACAATAACTATTAAACAATTATTAATTATGGCTAAAGACCTAACTTTAACAAGCGTAAAAATTCAAAGTGACTTATTTGAAAGTTTTAAAATTGAATGCGTAAAACGAAAATTTAGTTTTCAAAAGCTTGCCGATCGAGCTATTTATTTGTATCTTACGGATGAAGATTTTCGTAAAAAAATTACAAACCAAAACCTCACCGAACTTTAAAAGTAAAATATGAATAAAAGTTTTGATTACATCCCACGGGATGAAAGAAAAAAAATCGTTTTAATTTGTGATGACATTAGAGTTCATTCTGGAGTAGCAACAGTTGCTAGAGAAATCGTTACACACACCTGTCATCACTTTAATTGGGTTAATATTGGGGGTGCTATCAACCACCCAGACAAAGGTAAAAAACTAGATCTAAGCGCAGATAGTAATAAAATAGCAGGCATTGAAGATGCTTATGTTATGATGTATCCTACTAGTGGGTATGGAGATGTAGATTTTTTACGTCAGGTAATCAAGTTAGAAAAACCTGATGCTATAATGTTAATTACGGATCCAAGATATTTTGTATGGTTATTTAACATTGAGCAAGAAATTAGAAAAAATATTCCAATTGCATATTTGAATATTTGGGATGATTACCCTGCTCCTATGTACAACAGACCTTACTATGAGGCTTGTGATTTGTTAATGGGTATTTCAAAACAAACTGTTAACATTAACCAACTAGTTTTAGGTGATAAAGGTAAAAACAAAGTATTTAGGTATGTTCCTCATGGTTTAAACCATAATGTTTATAGACCAATTGAGGAAAATGATCCTGAACTAAGAAAATTTAAGAAGGAATTTTTTGGTAAAGACGATCCGGATTTTGTTCTATTCTTTAACTCTCGTAACATTAGAAGAAAACAAATCCCAGATACAATGTTAGCATTTAGAGCATTCTTAGATAGTTTACCTAAAGAACAAGCTAATAAATGTCAGATGGTGTTGCATACTGAAATTGTAAGTGAGCATGGTACCGATTTGAGAAAAGTTAAAGAATATTTCTTTGATGAAAATTATCCTAATGCAATTAAATTTTCAACTCAAAAATTATCTTCAATCCAACTTAACTATTTGTATAACATTGCAGATGCCCAAATATTGTTAACTTCTAACGAAGGATGGGGATTAACTATTACAGAGGCAATTTTAGCAGGTACTCCAATTATTGCTAACGTTACAGGTGGGATGCAAGACCAAATGAGATTTGAAGATAAAGATGGAAAATGGTTTACCCCCACTGCAGAATTCCCTTCAAACCATAATGGAACACTAACCAAACACGGTGAATGGGTATTTCCAGTTTATCCAACTTCTAGATCAATCCAAGGTTCTCCTCAAACACCTTACATTTTTGATGATAGATGTAGATGGGAAGATGCAACCGAAAGAATTAAAGAAATTTATAACTTACCTAGAGTGGAACGTAAAGCAAGAGGATTAAAAGGTAGAGAATGGGCAATTGGAGAAGCAGGATTCACTTCCGAAAAACAAGCAGAAAGAGTTATGGAAGCATTTAATGAGTTATTTTCTACTTGGAAACCCAAAGAAAAGTACGAGATTACCAATGCTACAGAGTACAAAGGAAAGTTTTTACCACATAAATTATATTACTAATGAGTAAACCAGTTTTTGTAATTAGCAGCCCTTATGACACTTATTCAGGGTATGGGGCTAGAGCTAGAGATATTATCCAAGCAATTTTAAATCTAGATAAATATGATGTAAAACTTTTACCCCAAAGATGGGGAAGTACTGCTTGGGGATTTTGTGAAGACAATCCTGAATGGAATCATCTACATCAATATAAATTAGATTCTCCTACTTTAAATGGTAAACCTGACATTTGGATGCAGATTTCTATCCCAAATGAATTCCAACCTATTGGAAAATATAATATTGGGGTAACAGCTGGAATTGAATCCGATTTATGTAAAGCTGAATGGATTGAGGGTTTAAATCGAATGAATATGAATTGGGTTTCTTCCAATTTTGCTAAACAAACTTTCGAAAATAGTAAATTTGAAAAACGAAGTAAAAAAACTAATAATGTATTGGAATCGTTTGAAGGATATGTTCAACTAGAAAAACCAATTGAAGTAGTATTTGAAGGAGCAAATTTAGATGTTTACAAACATATTGAGCCTAAAGAAATCAAAACTATTAATTTAGATGAAATTAAAGAATCTTTTTGCTACTTATTTGTAGGTCATTGGATGGGTGGAGATTTTGGTCATGATAGAAAAAATGTATCTCTACTAGTTAAATCCTTTTATGAGGTATTTAAAGACAAACCCCAAAAACCAGCTTTAATCTTAAAAGCCTCAATTGGTATTGCCTCTTATATTAGCCGAGATGAAATTTTAGACAGAATCAAAAATATTAGAGAATCTGTAAATTCTACTAACTTACCTAATATCTATGTTTTAAACGGAGAATTTAGTGATGGGGAAATGAATGAATTGTATAACCACCCTAAAGTAAAAGCTATGTTATCTTTTACCAAAGGAGAAGGATATGGTAGACCTTTACTAGAATTTAGCTTAACAGGTAAACCCATTATAGCCTCAGGATGGTCAGGCCACACAGATTTTCTAAAACAAAACCTAAGCACTTTAATTCCAGGAGAACTAGAAAATGTCCACCCAAGTGCGGCTAATGATTGGTTAATGAAAGAAAGTAAGTGGTTTAAACCTAGTACAGTTGAAATCGGTAGACACCTAAAAGATTCATATAATAAATACAAGCAATATGTTTTAGGTGGAAAACAACAAAAACAATATTCTAAAAGTAATTTTAGTTTTGAAAAAATGCAAGAACTAATTTCTACTATTTTAGAAAAAAATGTTCCTGAATTCCCAAAACAAGTAGAGTTGGTATTACCTAAACTTACTTTACCTAAACTTAAAAAAATAGAATAATATGCAATACGATAATCTAACAGAATGTAGCAGGTGTGGAAGTGATGCCTGCTATATCCAAGAAGTTACCTCTGAAATTAAATTAGAATTTTGCTATGGGTGTGGATTTCAATCCCATTCATTAATGAAACCAGGAACTGAATTCTTTATTGAACAATTAGCTTTACTCCCAGATTTATACAAATCTTTATTAGAAGAGGAAGAAGATACAGGTAAAGTATGGATGCCCTCTTTCATTAATGTACCTGAAAAAGGAATGGTATTTGTAGATGGAACAGGTAGAGATAATTGGAGATGGGCGGGAGTAAAAGCTGTTCCGGTTGAAAAAAAGGAAAAGAAAAAATACAAAGATGCAAAGTATAGAGCAGATATGTCTACAATAAAACACTTCGAAGAACGTGACTTTATGGAGGCTTTATCGTATATTGGGGTATTACCTGAATAAAGAAAGATGAAAAAACTACTAGAAAAAATATCTTGGAAGTTTAGAAGAGTTAATATAGCTTTTTCCCTACTCCATATTGATTGGAGTGGGGCATCAAGCTATTTTAGTTTTAGTATCTTTAAAATAGTATATAATCTTAGAGCTTACTCACTATTTGAAGTAGATTTACTACTACCTAATAAAACAACACATAAATATTTTCGTGTGTATTCTTGGGATTTTTTGTTCCTACGAGGATATTTGGGTATGTTAGCTGAGAGTTTATCTGACAAGGAGGTTTGGAATAGAAACAAATTAACTAGTTGGGATAAGTTTAGATTAAAAATTTTAAATAAAATACTATGAAGATAAGTTATGCTGTAACAGTAAAAGATGAGTTAATTGAGTTAGATAGACTTTTATTTAAACTTGGAAATCATAAAAGAGATGAAGACGAAATTGTAGTTGTGTACGATAGTGCAAATGGTGGAGAAAATGTAAACCAATATTTAAGAGCCAAAACAGTTAATAAAAGTTTCTTTAGATGGCATGCATTTGAGTTTAAAAATGATTTCTCGGAACTAAAAAACTATTTAACCAAACAATGCACAGGTGACTATATTTTTCAAATAGATGCCGATGAAATTCCAAACGAATATTTAATTTCCACATTACCCACCATACTAGAGTCAAACCCTGAAACCGAAGTGTATCTAACGCCAAGAGTTAATACTGTAGAAGGTATTACCCAATACCACACCCAAAAATGGGGATGGAAAGTAGATGAAAATGGGTGGGTTAATTTCCCAGATTATCAATGGAGAATTTGGAAAAATAAACCTGAAATAAAGTGGATAAATAAAGTTCATGAAAGGTTGGATGGGTTTAAAACCTATGTAGCTTTACCACCACAAGAAGAATTTTCTTTGTATCACCCAAAAACTATAGAAAAACAAGAAAAACAAAA
>Ga0222714_10003111_pt1 | contig 17105 bp, 18 predicted proteins | sample C33_3DmetaG_FD_165048 | JGI IMG/M metagenome (GOLD analysis project Ga0222714, IMG submission 165048) | Estuarine water microbial communities from San Francisco Bay, California, United States - C33_3D | ecosystem: Environmental > Aquatic > Marine > Unclassified | place: USA: California...
CTGAGATTGTCCATACCAGTTTAGGCCCTAGAGGGATGGATAAAATGCTCGTCGATTCTCTAGGAGATGTTACTATTACTAATGATGGTGCAACAATTCTCAAAGAAATTGATGTCCAACACCCAGCAGCTAAAATGCTTGTTGAGATTTCTAAAACAACTGATAATGAAGTTGGTGACGGAACAACTTCTGCTGTTGTTTTAGCAGGTGCATTATTGGAAAATGCAGAATCATTAATTGATCAGGATGTTCACCCAACAATTATTGTTGATGGATATAGAAAGGCTGCTAGAAAAGCAAAACAATTCCTTGAGAGCATTTCAGACAAAATATCACCAAATGATAAGAATATCCTAAATAAAATTGCAAAAACTTCAATGCAAACAAAACTTGTTAGAAAAGATTCTGATTTACTAGCTGATATTATCGTTAAATCAGTTCTTGCTGTCGCAGAAAAAAATTCCGAAAATTATGATGTAGATATTGATGACATTAAAGTCGAAAAGAAAGCAGGCGGTTCAATAAAAGATTCCATGATTGTTCAAGGCATTGTTTTGGATAAAGAAATTGTTCATGGAGGCATGCCAAGAAAGATCAATGAAGCAAAAATTGCTTTGATTAATACCGCATTAGAAATCAGTAAAACTGAAACTGATGCAAAAATTAACATTTCAAACCCACAACAACTGAAATCATTTCTTGACGAAGAAAACAGGATGCTTAAGACAATGGTTGACAAAGTTATTGGTTCTGGTGCAAATGTAGTTTTGTGTCAAAAAGGAATTGATGACATGGCCCAACACTATCTTGCAAAAGCGGGAATTATTGCTGTTAGAAGAATAAAGGAAAGTGACCTAACCAAACTGGCAAAGGCAACTGGTGCAAGAATAGTAACAAATCTTGATGATTTGTTTGAAAAAGACCTTGGCAGTGCAGACCTGGTTGAAGAAAGAAAAATTGAGGAAGACAAATGGGTATTCGTTGAAGGCTGCAAACATCCTAAATCTGTAACATTACTTCTTCGAGGAGGCTCACAAAGAGTTGTTGATGAAGTTGAACGTTCTGTTCATGATGCTTTAATGGTTGTAAAAGATGTAATTGAAAAACCAGAAATTGTAGCTGGAGGAGGAGCACCTGAAACTTACGCTGCTACAAAACTTAGAAACTGGGCTAAATCTCTGGAAGGAAGAGAGCAATTAGCAGCAGAAAAATTTGCTGATGCTTTAGAAGCAATTCCATTAACACTTGCAGAAAATGCCGGAATGGATCCTATTGACACTCTTACTTTGTTACGTTCAAAACAACAGAAAGGTGAAAAATGGACAGGTATTGACGTAATGAAAGGTAAGATTGGTAATATGAAATCTAGTGATATCATTGAACCTCTTGCAGTAAAACTTCAAATTGTTTCAGCATCTGCCGAGGCTGCATGTATGATTCTGAGAATTGATGACGTTATTGCTACACAAAAATCTGCTGGCGGTCCACCTGGTGGTGGAGAAGGTGGAATGCCTGGAATGGGTGGAATGCCTGGAATGGGTGGAATGCCTGGAATGGGTGGAATGCCTGACATGGGCGGAATGATGTAAATTATTTTGCAATATTTTTCAAAAGTTTATTTGATAACCAAATTTACGAACATCGTTGAATAAAACTTCATCAAAAATCCTTACTGGATTCAAATATGTTTATCTGGTTGCCTTCTTTGCGTTGTTAGCAGGATTTTTTCATCCATTAATCACTAACACTAGTTTTGACAGTGTTATTGTAGGAGTTTTGGTATTATTCGTAGGTCTTGCTGGTGGTGTATTGCTTTTCAAGGCTGCCACGTCAGAGAAAAGAAAAGGAGTATTTCTTGCAGGCGGTTTTGCACTAATGGGAATTTCATTATACTACATTTTCCAACTTAGTGGACGAGTCTAAACATCAAAGTATAGATAAAATTCATGTGGGTGTGGTCTTAACGAAATCTCACGCTGATCTCTTCTTTCTAATTCAATAATTTTATCAATTACATCATTTGTGTAAATTGGATTAAGGAATTTTCTGTCACTTTCTAACTCATCAAGTGCTTCCCCCAGACTCTTTGGTAGAACACCAATTCCTCTTTTTGCTCTATCTGATTTTGTCATCTTGAATATGTCATCACGAACTTGCTCCCCAGGATCCATTTTCTTTTTAATTCCATCCATTCCTGCTGCAGTAACTGCTGCAAATACTAGATATGGATTTGATGATGGATCGGGTGCTCTGAATTCTAATCTCTTTAGATGGGAATATTCTTTTCCTTTAAGATGTTTAGGAACTCTAACAATGGCAGAACGATTTCCAGAACTCCATGCAATATATGCTGGAGCCTCGTACCCTGGAACTAATCTGTGATAGGAATTTGTAGTTGGATTACAAATTGCTGATAATGCTTTTGCATGATTAATAATTCCACCACAAAAATATCTGGCAGTCTGGCTTAATTCATCTTCATCATCTGGATCGAAGAAAGTATTTTCCTTTCCTTTCCATAAACTAACATTTACATGCATTCCTGACCCTGCATCCATCGCAATTGGTTTTGGCATCATTGTAGCAACTTTACCATACTTTTGAGCAACATTTCTAATTACATACTTGTAAGATTGTGCTGCATCTGCTGCATTTGTCATATAATCATATTTGATATCAATCTCACATTGACCAGCAGTTGCAACTTCATGGTGATGATTATCACATAAAATTCCAAAATTATTTTTAAGAATATTTACACATTCATTTCTGTATGGTGTAAGGGTGTCTGATGGTGTGCTAGGATAGTATCCTTCTTGTAATCCCATTGGATATCCATCTCCTTCCTGACTCCATGGTGCTTCTTTAGATTCTATTGAGTAAGATTGTCCTTTGTATGGTGTTAAAACATCCCAATGCACTTTATCAAAAACAAAGAACTCTACCTCTGGTCCCCATGTACTAAAATCAAAACCTTGACTCTTGACGTATTCTTCGGCTTTTTGTGATATTCCTCTAGGATCTCTTGATAATCTGCCCCTATTTTCTCCCCAGTAAACATCACAAAGCATTCTAGCTGTTTTATTTTCTGTCATCCATGGTATTATGGCAAATGTGTTTGGATCGGGCTTTAGAAGTAAATCTGAATCATCAATACTTGTAAAACCTACAATTGATGAACCATCCAATTTTGGAAGCCCATCTCTCATTTGTTCTGGTGTAAATGTATCTGCGGAAATTGTTGTATGATGAAAATGTCCAGTTAAACCAGTAAATTGAAGATCTATGAAAGAAATACCCTCATGTTGGATTCTTGAGAATACTTCGTCAGGTGAATATGTTACTTGAATTGCTTTTCCGTGACTGACTTTATAGGGCAATTTTATACTTCAATCAAACACAAATACATCCAGCATTTAAGGATTAGGTAAGAAATGTCCGAATCAAATCAAATTGATATCAACTATTTGCATCACATAGTATTGAGAGAATCTGAAGATGAATCTCTACTTGAAATTGATACAAACTTTTACAGAAATCTATCTGATTTTATAGGAAATTTAAAAAAGCAGGAATTTGACGGTGTTGAAAGCAAAATCAAAGACACTATGATAGAAATGGCAACTGAACTTACAGATCTGTTGATAAATATCAGATTAGAAAAAATCTTAAAATCAAAAGATCTTGAAATTGGTTATCTTTTGGATGAAGAAAAATTTATTCTGGATTCACAAGAAGAAGAAACAGATAGGAAAGAAATGATCCTTTCGGCAACTATTAATGGAAAATCAAAATTTCTTGAATCCCTATCTCAAAATCATAAAACAAAGAGAATAACAGTAAGATTTTTGCAAGAAGTAGGAGAAATTGTTGGTGCTGATCTTGAGAAATACGGTCCATTCAAAATTGAAGATATTGCAACAATCCCTTATGAAAATGCCCAGGCATTAATTGCTAAAAATGCCGCAACAAAAGTTCGTTTAGAAGATTAGATAGAAATTATAGCTAATTCCTATCTAATTAGATGTCTCATACAGGTGTTGATGTAATTGATTTTCTATTTTATACGATTTATCCTGTAATTGGAATTTTTCTTGTTGAAGGAATTAGTAGAGCTGTTAAAGCTCCAAAATGGGCAAAGCTGTGGACCCAAGCTGCAGTTTCAATTGGTTTTGGAATCTACTATTGGTTCATTTTACCCGCACCACAAAACTTTCCATTAACTGCGTTGGTCATGTTTGCACTTGCAATTGCATTAATTTATCAAGGAAGAAGAGCAAAAATTGATCCTGAAAAAAGTCCTTATTGATTAAAAGCGTCCAAAAATTCTTCTAAAAATATTTGGTCTATTTCTTCCTCCGTCTCTGATAACTTTTTTTTCACCAAAACGTTTTGCTCTAATTTGGCTTAGTTTAACACATCGATGTTCTTCAGGAAGTCTATGTTCTGAACAAAATGGATCTTTGCAGTAGTTGCATTGAAATGGTAAATCAGTCAAATCACCACAATAGGCACATTTTTCAGACTTCACAACCAATCTTATTATTTTTCTTTTAATAAAGTTGCCAATTTTTCCTAAATGATCATTACCTGTGGCTAAACATTTTTACGATGTCAAAATTCAGTCTGTATAATTGATTAAAGATAAAGTAGCAATTATTACTGGTGCTAGTAGTGGGATTGGCTTTGCAACTGCTTTAGCGTTATCAAAAGCAGGGGCAAAAGTTGCTATTGGCGCTAGAAGAGTTGATAGATTAGAAGAACTGGCAAACAAAATTACTGAAAATGGTGGAGAAGTATTTTATCAAAAATTAGATGTTACTCAAAAATCGGAATGTGATAATTTTGCAAAAGCTGTTTTAGAAAAATGGAATTCTATTGATATTCTAGTTAATAATGCGGGACTCATGCCTTTGAGCTTCTTCAAAAATCTCAAGGTAGATGAATGGGATAAAATGGTTGATGTGAATATCAAAGGTGTTTTGTATTCTACTGCCTCAGTAATCAATCACATGAAAGACAAGAAATCCGGTCATATTGTCAACCTTTCATCCGTTGCAGGGAGAATTGTTTTCCCCGCAGGAAGTGTTTATTGTGCAACAAAACATGCGGTTGCAGCATTTAGTGAAGGCTTAAGACAAGAATTTAGTATTCGTTCAAACATTAGGGTTACCAGTATTGAACCTGGAGTTGTAGATACGGAACTGAACAATACAATTACTGATGAATCATTAAAGGGATTTGTAGAAAATGCAAAAAAGATGGAAGCTCTACATGCTGAAGATATAGCAAATGCAATTTTGTATGCTGTGGATTCGCCTTCTCATGTTAATGTTAATGAAATCCTGATAAGACCAACAACACAAGAACGTTAACTTGACAGATATACCTCATGTTGTCATTTTAGGAGGAGGTTTTGGTGGACTTGCTACTGCAAATGAAATAAGAAATTCACTACCTTTATCGAAAGTAAAAATCACTATTATTGATAAAAAAGATTGGTTTATGGTAGGATTTGCAAAGTTATGGATTATTAACGGGACACGAACTTTTGAAAATTCCATCGGTGATCTAAAACAGTTACAAAAGAAAGAAATCAATTTCTTACAAGACGAAATTCTATCAATTGATCTTCAATACAAAAATGTGAAAACTAAAGAAGATAAAATACCATATGATTTCCTCGTAATATCTTTAGGTGCAGTTTTAGCTCCACAAAAAATTCCGGGATTAATTGAGAATGGTTACAATCTATATGATCATAATCAACTTTCAGAAATTCATGACAAACTTCAAAAAATCAAATCTGGAAAAATTGCTATAGCTATAATGGGGATGCCATACAAGTGTCCACCAGCGCCATTTGAGGCTAGTTTGTTGATAGATTCAATGCTTAGAAAGCGTGGAATTCGTAATGATGTCCAAATTGACTTTTACAGCCCAGCTCTAATCACATTACCTGCAGCTGGTCCTGAAGTTAGTAAAAAAATTCTGGAATTGGTTAATACTGAAAAAATCATTTTTCATAACTCATCTAAAATTAAATCAGTTGAATCAAACAAATTGATTTTTGAAAATAATGAGGCTGAGTTTGATTTACTTTTAGCAATCCCCCCTCATACTGCTCCAAAAATCATTTATGATTCAGGACTAGCTAAAAATTCAGGATTTATTCCGATAGATAGAGACTGTAAAACCCCATACGAAAACGTATTTGCAATAGGGGATGTAACCAGTTTAGTAGTTACAGAAAATATGGCAGTTCCAAAAGCTGGAGTTTTTGCAGAAGGTGAGGGAATTGTAGTTGCAAAAAATATTATCTCAAAACTTCAATCAAAAGAAGCTTCTGAATTATTTGATGGAAAAGGCGGTTGTTATCTGGAATCAGGGAGAGATTCAGCTTCGATTATTGAAGTGGATATGTTTTCAGAATCAAAACCCTCAACTAGTATTTCTGAACCGACACCTGAAAATCTAATTTCTAAATTTGAATTTGAGAAAGAAAGACTCTCTAAATGGCTATGATCAATCAGAATTATCTTTCTCTCTAGCCAAGTGTTCCAAAACAGCTCTCATCTCAACACCAAGATCTTTATCATTTCTGGAAAGATTTAGTTTTTCAGGTATTCCATTTTTGAAATCTTCAGCTTCTAACTCTATACTGCGTTTTTGAACACAATCTATGTGATCCTCTCCTGTACCCGATAGCTTGTGGCAAATATTACAAATTTTCACTATTTTTGTTTATTAATACGACGATTTAATAATTTCACTTTGTGCCTCGAGACAAGGGATCGTCGTCTAGCTTGGTATGATACTTGCCTGGGGGGCAAGTGGTCGCAGGTTCAAATCCTGCCGGTCCCATTATAATTTCAAAATTTTCAAGAGATTTTCAAAATTTTCAAGAGATTTTTCTTGTTTATACTGCTTTAGACCACTGATGATCTTCTCTTTTGATGGGTTTTTGTAAATTTTTTGAATTTTTTTAGCCATTCCTGAACCAATAAAGATTGCTTGTGTGACTGATGTCACATTTGATGGTCTTCTTTTTACACTGGAACTCTCAAAATCTATCAGAGTAGATTTTGTTTTTCCAACAATAACATGTTTTGAAATATTACTTAATTCTCCATGATCAAAACCTATTTGATCTAAATTATAACAGTCTACTAGAATATTTTTTATTGTTGATTTTAATTTTTTGACACTACCAATTCCATTTAACTCATTAACCCAATCAATAATTTTTATACCATCAATGTATTCCATTATCAAAAAATTCTTACTTACATCAAGCATTTTTGGTCCAACATTACAAGAATTTACTAATTTCAATAATTTTGCTTCAGATTTCATTTCACTTCTCTGAGAATCTGTTCTTCGAATTTTTACTGCAACTTCTTTACTACCTTTTTTTGCAAGAACTACTACACCAACGTATCCTTTTCCAAGAATTTCTAGTTTTCCAAGTTTAGTTGTACCAGTTAATGAAATAGACTTAATTTTCAATTTTTCTAATTCATTAATTCTAGATTTTATTTGTCGTGATGTTGCTTTTGGATATCCAAGAATTTGTGAATATGGCTCATCTACAAACTTCTTAATTGAAATGAAGGAGTGTGCCATCTGTTGAGATCAACTCGTTTCCAACCTCTTTAATTGATTTGCTTAATCCTTTTTCACCAATAGTAATTTTGAAACCACACTTGAAATCATCTTGAAGGCCTTTTGGTATGCCTATTTGAGGATTATTTTTCAAAAATTCTGTCATGAATTTACTCGCATCTACATATCTTCTCTTTTCCAATGAGATGATTTTTTTATTATTTCCTACCCATACTATGGCAGAATTTAAGAGATTTTTTTTGATGAAACTATCGCAACTTCTTTCTCTGAAAAATTCTGGTCCACTTTTTGTATAAATCTCTGAAATTTTTGTTGATTCTAAAAAGAATAGAAGACAAACCTCTTTTTTTTGATCGGTATAGGCTTTACTTCTTAGCACTGTAAATCCAGACAATTCCAATTGTGTACTTAATGATGATGTTGCTCTCTTAATCTGTCCCCAAATTATGTCGGGACTCCTAATTTTGAAATTAAATCTTATTGATAATACATTTTCCCAATATTTCTTTGAAACACGTGCTTTTTTCTTCTTGAAAAATTCTAGTTTTGGATTTTCTTTGAATGCTCTACTAACAAGAATAAATTTCCCAATATTTTCATCAGAAATTGCAGCAGCTAAGTTCCTATTACTATCTATTGGATCAATTATTACAAGTGATGTCTCAAAAATCTTTGAGGTTTTACCTATTACTTGGCTTTCCTCAATTTTAGAAATTGATTTTATAAGGTTTTCAAAACTTCCAAAATGTAAAATTAGAACTTCGGAAACATATCCACTAAATCCCTGTTTTGCAATTTCTGCACCGTAAATTCCATTTGATTTTAGAAATGTCTTTAAAATTCTAACTTCATTCCTCTTTTTTTGTGTTAATGCATTTGACATGTATTTTGTATGGAATGGTGATCTGTCTGCAGCACTTTTCCATTCTCCAACTTTGACATCATAACATGGAACCACGTTGATCTTTGTTTCCTTTATTTTAGCCTCAACATATGGGTGCTCAGAATATCTTACATATGGAGAAAAATCCTTCAATGCATCAAAACCTATCTTCTTTGATATTTTTTCAAATTTCTCTTCTGAAGTTGATTTTTTGAATCTTACAAAAATATCAATATCTGCATCTTTTGATAACCATGTACCTTTAGCAAATGATCCACCAAATTCAACCCCAATAATTTCAGGAAATTTTAAAATTTCTTTCTTGACTAATTCTAATGCTTTTTCAGCAATTCTTTCTTTTGATTTTTCTACAGTCTTTGAAGGAATAACATTCTTCATGACATTAGTAATGATTTTTTTCATTTTACGGCGTTTACCTCCAGTAAGTCAGTATAGATTGGACCTTCAGATGTAAGTTCACTTTTCTTTAATTTAATACTAGAAATCTTTTGCATTCCAAAATTTGTGCTCTTTTTTCTATTCAATTCCTCTGTTATATCGCCAATCTTCTTTTTAATCCTAAATATTGTGATATGTGGTTTGAATGGTTTATCAGAAATCAATCCTAATGGTTTAAGCACAATTTCTACCTTTTTTGCCAATTCAATCAAATTTTCCCCTCCCTTTTCATTTGTTCCAATCCAAATCACTCGTGGAAATTTTGGTTTGGGAAATGCTCCTATTCCTTCCAAGTTTATCTTAAATTCAGAAAATTTGATCGTTTTTAATGATTCAATTACTTTTTCTGATTGTTCCTTTGATATTTCTCCCAAAAATTGTAATGTAAAATGAAGTTGTTCACAATTTACTGGTTGAGCATTAATTTTCAAATTACTTTGAAAATCTTTGACGGATTTTTTCACATCCTTATTTGAAATTTCAATTGCTACAAAAGTACGCATTACAACTTTTTTTGATGTATCTTTATAATAATTTCCGGTAGCTTCATAGACGAGATTAATTTTTGATATGCAATGGCAAAACTAATTGTTTGTTTAACAGGCATGCCTGGTGCTGGAAAGTCTACAATTGCTGATGGTCTCCAACTCAAAGGTTATGATATTGTCAACATGGGAAATGCTGTTCGAGAAGAAGCCAAAAAAAGAAACTTAGAACCATCAAGATCTAATCTTGGAAAATTAATGCTTGAACTTAGAGATAAAAATGGACCTGGTGCAATTGCTGAATTAATTAAACCACAAATTGAATCATCACCATCTGATGTAATTTTAATTGATGGTGTGCGTTCAAATGAAGAAATCGAAGTTTTACGAAAAATAGGAAATGTGAAGTTATTAGCTATACATGCATCAACTGAAACAAGATTCAACTTTTTACAAAAAAGAGGTAGATCAGATGATCCACAAACAAAAGAACATTTTGATGAAAGAGATAATCGTGAATTAGGTGTTGGAATTAGTAATTCTATTGCATTATCTGACTATGCAATTTCAAACATTGGGTTAACAAAAGATCAATTAATAGAATCAGCATATGAAATTATTAAAAGTTGGATATAATGAAAATTCCAAACTTAAATTGTAAAATTCAAATGTTTTGTCCTGTAAATCTATCTGAAGATCCAGATAAAGTGAAAAAATCAATTTCAAACATTTTTCCATATTCTAGAATCAAAATTGAAAACTACTCGATTTCTGCAGAATCTAAAGATTTGACTTCATTAGAAAAAATTTATGAAGTAATTCATTCAAAAAAATCTCAAAAACCCTATAGCAGAAATATTCAAAAAAATCTCAAAAATGATTCTACCTGGTTTTATCTGAATAAACAAGCTGCATTTGTGGAAAAAATAGCTATCTGTGAAGAAGCTGAAGAATCTCCTCTAGGCCCAATCAAAGTAATTTTAACTTCATCACAAATCGATGAAATTATTGAATGGCTTGTGTTTGGAGCCTAAAATTAGCTAAGAAAATTAATCATTTTTGACTATTTTTTTTAGTATGAATCTAAAATCTATTTTTTACAATAATTAACAAATGTTCATAAAATTAGGCATAATTGCAGGCATAATTGTTCTAGGTGTCATGATTTTCTCAAATGAAATAGATACCCTCTTCCCATCAACATCTGCAACTGTTGTCGGTTCCATTAAAGATGATATAACTAATCTTAGTTCTAAAACTGTACAATCTCTAGAACAAAGAATCGACGATTCTTTTGAAAAAATCACTGAAAAAACCACTAATGCAATTACAAATGAAATCAATGAAGTTGGAGAAAAATTACAAGATGAAATCTCTGATGTAAAAGAATCATCACAAAAAGCATTACAAGATGAAATCTCTGATGTAAAAGAATCATCACAACAAGCAATTACAAATTTTAATCCATTAGAATTAATTAAAAATACTCTTATTAATTTTAATTTCATTTAGAATTTTTTAATTAACAATTTATTTGAATAATGATACTAGTTTTGGTAGTACACTTGCACTAGTATCTCTTATTGTAAGATCCATTTCTGATGACATTTGTGTATTTTCAGGATTAATCTCTATTAGCATTGCATTGTTTTGTTTTGCATATATTGGTAAAGTGTTTGCAGGAGATACTACAAGTGATGTTCCTGTAATAATCATGAGATCACATTGGTTTGCATGAATTATTGCTTTTTGCCATACATCTTGTGGAAGTGATTCTCCAAACCAAACAACATCCGGCCTCAAAATATTTCCACATTTACATAAAGGTGGATTTTTAGCAAATTGTGTCATTACTTCATCATTAAAATCACAAACAGTACATTTTATTTTTACAATACTTCCATGCAATTCCAAAACATTTGTACTACCAGCTTTTTGATGTAATCCATCAATATTTTGGGTTAGAACAATGACATCTGCAAATTTTTCTAGTTCCGCAATTGCTTTGTGGCCCTGGTTTGGAACTGCTGAAAAAATATTTTGTCTACGTTCATTATACCATTCCCAAATCAATTTTGGATCCTCATAAAAAGCATCAATCGTGGCTAATTTCATGGCGTCATAGTTTCTCCAGAGTCCATCTTTGCCTCTAAATGTAGGAATTCCGCTTTCTTGTGATATTCCTGCCCCCGTAACGAAAACAATTTTTTTTGCATTATTTACCTGATCTTTAATTGACTCAAACATTTTCATTTAATCTCTATTTCCAAAAGATCTTTTGCAGTGATTACTGAATTATGAATTTCATTTGCTTCCTTCAAATGCTCCACTTCATCTCTATATCTTGCTGAAAAATGTGTTAAAATTAGATTCTTAACTCTTGCATTTTTTGCTATTGTTGCAGCTTGTTTTGCAGTTGAATGACATGTATCTTGAGCCTTTTGTTTTTCTGCTTCAAGAAATGTTGAATCAAATACCAGATAATCACAATCTTCAAAAAATTCTTCTAATTCTTTTGTAGGCATTGTATCTCCTGAAATCCCTATTTTTTTACCAGGGCGTTTTTCTCCTAGAACTTGTTCTGGTTTTATTATTTTTTCATTAATTATAATTTCATTCCCATTTTGCAGTTTGTTCCATAATTCTCCTTCAGGTATTCCCAATTCTTTAGCTTTATCAACATTAAATCTTCCTGGTTTATCTTTTTCTTCAAATAAATAAGAAAAAGCAATAATTGAATGACTTGCTTTACATGTCTTTATTGAAAATTTTTCATTCTCAAAAATTTTTTCATCTTTTATTGTATTTATTAAAATTGGAAATGACAAACCAAAATTTAATATCTTTATGTTTGCTGTAATAAATTCTTCAATCCCACTTGGACCAAATATTTCTAATGTTTCTGTTCTATTTTGCATAGACATTGTTTGTAATAATCCTAAAATTCCTACGCAATGATCACCATGAAGATGTGTTACAAGAATTTTCATTTTTTTATTCCAGCCTAATCCTGACTTCATATACGATATTTGTGCGGCTTCACCTGCATCGAACATAAAAATTTCTCCATCCCTTTCTAAACAAATACATGATAATCCTCTATTTTCCGTGGGTTGTGCAGCTGAAGTTCCAAGAAATACCAGTTTCATTTTATCAAAATTGTCCTTGTCAAGCTTTTATGCCTATAGATTTGATATTTTTTTAACCCCTTTAGTTTGAGTTTGTCTCCGAATTCTTTTTTGTACATTATTGCCATCCTCTTTCTTTTTGGCATTATACTCATGAATCTCTTGATAATCTTTTCAGGATTTTCAGAAGTTTTTGTATTCTTTCCATATGGAAAATCTGTAACTATGCCATGAAATTTGTCAGAGATGTTAGTAATTTCTTGAAAATCTGAATGAATAACTTGAGATTTGAATCCATTTTCCTCAAGATTTTTTTTCGTGATTTCAATCATTTTTTCATCAAAATCTATACCAATTCCATGAATTCCCATTGATTCTGCCTCCAAAAGAGTAGTTCCTGTACCACAAAACGGATCACAAACAGTTTCACCTTTTTTTAATCCAATTAGGTTGATCATTGCTCTTGTCAATTTCCAATCTAATTCATGGGGTTGTGATATTGCCTTTTTTGGTCTTCTTTTCTGTTTTAAAATTTTTGAAAACCCAAAAAAATTCTCTTCATTTGTAAAAATCAGATAAACTGTGATATCTGGATTCTCAAGTTTAACTTTAGCATTAGAGAATTTTGAAATCATATCTCCCATTGAACTTTCTAATTCTGGAATGTCAAATTGATTTGAAGATAGGTTAATGATTCTACAAACAAACGTTTTTGCATTTTTTAGTATTTCAAAATTTCCCTCATCTAAAAATAATCCTGACATTTTTCGTAATATTTGTCCAGAAGTTTTTACAAACGTTGCTCTTTTTGAAATTTCATACCAGTTTGTTTTTGATTGAATGATTACTAAATTAGAAATTATATTAATTTTTGAAAATCTATCGAATGTTTTTGCTATTGCAATTACTTCATCTATTGCAATTTCTAGATGATCTTTAGATAGTACAAAAAAACTTTCTGGCATTATATTATTGCCTTTGCAATTGTATTTGATATATCAACAATAGAGGTTTTACCAGGAATTGTATTTGTACTAACAATTTTTGTTACTCCTGATTTTCTTATTTTCTTTTCAGCCTCATTAATTAATAATGCATGTGTACAAGCCACAAAAACTCTTTTACATTTTTCTTTTTTTAGGAATTTGGTTGCATTAATAATACTTCCACCCGTACTGATCATATCATCAACTAAAATCAAATCACGTCCCAAGACATCTACTTGTTTTGTTTTGATCTGTACTTTTCCTGTTTTTCTATCTCTTTTCTTTTCTAATACAATGTACTCTGTCCCCAATTCCTTTGCAAATTCCTTTGCTCTTTCTTTTCCACCTTGATCAGGTGAAACAACTAACGGACTTTCCAGGCTCAATTTTTTGAAATATGCGGCCAAATCTGCAACAGCCGAGACATTTTTAGATTTTATTTTAAAATGTTTGAGTCCAATCAAACTATGTATGTCAACAACAATTAATTTTGACGTACCGGCACCTTTGAATAATTTTGCTAGAACTTTCATGGTTACAATTTCACCAGGTAAAAATTCTCTATCTTGTCTTGCATATCCCATGTAAGGAATAATGGTAATTACTTCAGATGAATTTTCTTTAGCTTTTGAAATCAATGATAACGCTTGAATAAGATTTGTATCTACAGGTGGATAAATTGATTGAACCACAATAGATTTTGTTTTTGATATGTTACCCTTGAGTGTAATCTTACTTTCTCCATCTGGAAAAATTCTGATCTCTGTTTTTACTAGATTGCCGTTAATTTTTTTTGCTAATCTTCTTCCTAAATCTTCAGAAGACTTAGCACAAATTACTGATATTTTACCCATTAACAAAATGTGAATTGATGGGATTCTTAAGTTTTGAGAAAATCAGTCATCTTCGCCACTTCCTCGACCAATGTCACCCGTACCATATTCATCAATAACCTTGTTTCTTTGTTCTTTTAGTCGCTCAATCTCTTCTTGTTCACGTTTCTCATCTCCTTGGTAAACTGTTCTAATTGGCCATGGGATTCTAATGTCATATCTCTTGAATTCCTCATACATGATAATTCTCATATCTGTTTTTGTTTTGAATTGAGCACCATAATCTCTGACATACACCCATAATGAAAAATCTAATGAAGAATCATTAAACTGATTAAATCTAACTACTGGCTGATTAATATCTACATGGATGTCTTTGTCACAACCGCAACTAGGCTTATTTTTATCTAAGTACGGACATTTTATCTGTCTGATTAAGTGCTTACCTTTACTGTCAACGACTTCTTTCATTGCACGTTTTCCTACTTTAACTAGAATGGCTGAAACTTGTTTTGGATCATTTAGATAGGAAACACCTACATCAACAATTGCAGGCACCATCTTTACTCCTTGCGTATAATTTACAATTTGTGCATTAACTAACTGTCTAGTTGGAATTATTGCCATTGACTCGTTTAATGCATCTCTAACATATGTCACTCTAGGCGTAATTTTGTGCACATACCCATTATATCCTGTATCTAGTTTTACTCGTTCACCTTCGATGAATATTTTGTCTTTTCTAATGAAAATATAGGCAAAATAGTTCTGCATTGTTTCTTGTAATGCAAGACCTAAACCAATTGCTAATCCTCCAGTAGCCGTTGCTAAGACAATCAAATCAACTCCCCACCATGAGACAACACCCAAAATTGTTGCAATGAAAATTCCTATTGGAAGAATTTGCTTTGCTGATCTAGGAATTCCCTCTCTTTTCTTTTTTGCATATCCTGGTGGACGATTACTTGGAATAATTGGTTCATAACTATGTGTCCGTTTCTCTTCTCTCCAGACATCAATTGGAAATATTTCGTCTGGTTTTGCACCCGGTCTTAATTTTCTTCCAGATTGGTTATTCCCTGAAATACAATTCTGATAATATTTTTCATATTTTTTACGTTCTGATTTTTTCCATTCCTCGAATGGATTATCTACTAATTTTTCATATCCTCCAATTGGATTGCCTTTAACAGTCCTAAATTGCTCCAATTTCAACATCCCTTCTTTTGACTTCTGCATTTCCTTAAACTCCTCTTCTGAAATATCTTCTGGAGTAATTTTTGGTGCAACCCACTTGTACAATTTATGGAATAAATCTCCCTCATCATCAACAAATCCTCGCATTTCAAACCATGCATCAAAATCTACTTTTTCCAAAATTGATTTATCGCGTTTTGTAAGAGCTATCGGAATAAGATGAGATATTGTATAACCAATTACAAGAATATTGAAAGTATTAAGAATTTTGGCAAAAATCTCTTGTGGTGATACATTTTCAGTACCAATTATAGCAAGATCTTCTTCTAACAATAATCCAGTTTGAATATGTACATTAATTGTTGTAATTAACGCAATCGCAAAAGCAGGTAATACTGCTCTTCGTAGAAATCTTGAGAAATGCGGTCTCTTATAGTAAAATTTTTTTGAACCGACCCAATATGAAAATTTTCTATAACCAATCACAATTCCAACAATTCCTGCTATCATAACCATGAATGCTATTTGGAGTGATTCAGATGATGCTAGAAGCTGAGAAACTGTTTCAAATTCTCCTACTGAAATTTGAGATAATTCTTCTTCTGCCATAATTTATCACTATTTTAGTTCAATTTGCTTCCTAGAATACAAACCTTAAGACATTTTATCATTATTAATAGAAAAATTTTGTGCGTAATTAACCTGTAACCTTTAACAAGGGTGAACGTGCTATTTACTAAATGACCTATCAGGAAACAGTTTGGGACGCTTCACCTTCACTTAAGTCATACACATTAACAAATTTTCGTAATCTTCCACAAATTCAGAATATCTCTGAAGAAAAACAATTTGAAATGGAAGTTGTCGGTAATGTTTTACCATTCAAAGCAAATAACTATGTGGTTGAACAATTAATTGATTGGAATAATATTCCAAATGATCCAATGTTTGTATTGACATTTCCTCAAAGAGGTATGTTAAAGCCTGAACATTATTCAAAAATGGAAAATACTCTAAAAACTACCTCCGATAAAAAAGAAATTACATCTGTTGCAAATGAAATTCGTTTACAACTTAACCCCCATCCAGCAGGACAAATGGAACTAAATGTACCAAAATTAAATGATGGAACAAAACTGTATGGAATGCAGCATAAATACAAAGAAACCTGTTTGTTTTTCCCAAGTCAAAGCCAAACATGCCATGCATATTGTAGTTTTTGTTTTAGATGGCCGCAGTTTGTAGGAATGGATGAGATGAAATTTGCAATGCAAGAAGGAGAACAACTTGTTCAATATGTTTCAGAACATCCTGAAATCACTGATGTTCTTTTTACTGGTGGTGATCCCATGATAATGAAAGCTAAAATGTTTTCAAAATATGTTGATGCATTAATTGAAGCAAAATTACCAAATCTGAAGACTATAAGAATTGGAACTAAAGCGTTATCCTATTGGCCATACAAATTTTTAACAGATTCAGATTCTCAAGAAATGCTTCAAGTATTT
>Ga0222714_10003113_pt1 | contig 17103 bp, 12 predicted proteins | sample C33_3DmetaG_FD_165048 | JGI IMG/M metagenome (GOLD analysis project Ga0222714, IMG submission 165048) | Estuarine water microbial communities from San Francisco Bay, California, United States - C33_3D | ecosystem: Environmental > Aquatic > Marine > Unclassified | place: USA: California...
GCCACGGCGCTCCGGCATGCCGGCGCCAAGCGATCCGGTGGCGCGCCCGGTCCAACCGGAGTTCATGGCCGGCCGCCTCGTCCGCACCGAGATCACCCCGCCAAACGCGTCCGACCCGTACGCCACCGACCCCGGCCCCCGGGCAATGTCGATGTGGTCCACCGAGAAGGGATCGAGGAACGTCGCGCTCGGACCCACACGTCGCTCCGACGTCACACGCGCGCCGTCGATCAGAATCAGGGTGCGCCCGCGCGCCAGGCCGCGCACGGCCGGCACCGCCGCCTGACCTTCCGACACCTGACTGACACCGGGCACGTTCTCCAGCGCCTGATTCAGATTGCTGGGCAGGCGCAACGCAATGTCCCGAGCGGTCAGCATCGTCATTCCCGCGCCAGCGGCCGCGTCGATGCTCGGCGCCACACCGGCGGTGACGGTGACTTCCTCATTGAGGACCGATTCGATTTCGATGGTCAGTACCGCCGACCAGTCGTGTGTGGCCACTCTCGTCGGCCGGGTGACGCGTCCGCCCGGCAGCACCACGAGCACTTCGAAGGGCGTGGCCGGGGGCGGATTCCACGAGAACCGGCCGTCGGCATCGGTCTTCACGGAGCCGGTGAGACCGACGATGAGGACCTCGGCGCCGGCGATGGGCCGTCCGTCCTGTTTGTGGATGAGTCGTCCACGGAAGTCGGCGGACGCCCACGCGGGGGTTGCCGCACAGAGGGCGATCAGCAGCAGGGTGAATACGGCGCGCATCTGGCGGCTATGGGAGGACGGCGACAACCACTTCCATGGCGTCGTGAATCTCGTGCTGCAGGACGAATGCGGCGGTCAGGAGCATCAGACCGAGGGCGCCCGCCCAGGATCGGCCGCGGTGATGCCCGGCCTCAGGGCCGTCCACGAGGCGACGGACCCGATGTTCGATGGAGTCACCCCGATAGAGGGCGCTCGCAGGCAACTGCGCCTGCCAGGCGCGTCCATCCTGTGGCGGCGCGAGGCGAGAGACGCGGAGCAGCGCGGTCGCCAGATGGAAACGCGCATCGTCCGCGCCGGTCGCCGCGAGGTCGTCCGCGGCCTCTTCGGTGGCGTCCCGCCAGGCGCGCGCGAGTCCTGGCGCGCCCCACGACCCGGGCACGGTGGCAAACGCGAGGCGGCGCAGGTTGTCGCGGCGCCGGACGTGGCCCCGTTCGTGCGCCAGAATCGCGTCCAGTTCCGGCGCCGTGCACACACGCAACACAAGACGGTCAATGACCAGCCTCGGGCGCAGAACGCCGGTGACGGCGACCACCGGATAGCCGGTGGTGATGGCGTAGGCCGGGATGGAAAGGCCGGAGAGGGCGAGGGGCGTGGCGTCGGCCATCCACGCCCGGGTCAGGCGCGCCGTGCGCCACTGCATGAGCGCCACGCGGCCGACACCGACGAGGAGCAGGGCCGCGCCGGACGCTCCCAGGAGCCAGAAAATCCCCCCGAGCAGTTCGTCGCCGTCCCGTGATTCAAACCGATAGAGCCCGACGGCGGAAAAGACCAGTATCCCCAGCGCCCAGAGGGCCGGCTGAAGCCGGAGGCGCAGGAGGCTGTCAGCCCGCCAGGCCGCAGGTCCGGTGGGACGCCGGAACGCCCAGCGTGCAGCCGTGACCATCGACGCCACCACAAACGTGATGCCGAAGGCGGCCAGGGCCAGCACGACGCACCGGAGGAGCACGTTCATCAGGACTGGGGTTTTGTCTCGCGTTCGGCGCGGCGTGCGCGTACCAGCGATTCGAGCTCCGTCAATAGCGCCTCGTCGTGGTTGCCGATGGCGTCGACAAAACATGAGAGCACCGGACGGGCGCCGCCGCCCCGCTCGACGGCCGTCAGCAGGGCCCGCGTGGCGCGATGGGAGTCAAAAGCGGCGCGGCTCTGCCGCGGCGCGTAGACAAACGCCCGGCCGGCCTTGGTGCGGGCCAGAATGTCCTTCCGGTACAGCCGGTCGAGGGTGGTCATGAGGGTGGTGTACGCGATCTCCGGAAAATCCGGCTGCAGGTCGCGTACGGTGCCTGGCGCCTCCCGTCGCCACAGCGCATCAAGCACACGCCATTCGAGGGGGCCGAGAACCGACGAAGAAGTCATCATGGGACTCATAGTGGGGAATACTGCCCAATCTGTCCCAAAAGTTTACCCGATTGCCCCAGGCAGAACCCTGAACCGATGAACCATGAACCATGAACCCGGCCCGGCCGGAGGCCGCGCCGCTGGCACGGCTTCTGCTACATTCAGAAGCAGAGAGGTGTGTGTTCATGAACGCAAGAATCGCTACGGTAGCAGGTCTTTTCTTAGTGTCCGGACTGGTGGTCGCAGCGGCGGATCGTTCGGCGGTCCCGACGCCCGTCCCGCAGGATGCAGCCAAGATCGAGGCCGGCAAGAAGGTGTATGACGCTCAGAAGTGCAGCGCCTGCCACATGATCGCCGGCAAGGGGGCCAAGCTGTCAACGCTCGACGGCGTGGGCGCCAAGCTGTCCGCAGCTGACATCAAGATGTGGATTCTGGAGCCGGCGAAGATGGAAGCCAAGCTGGCCACCAAGCCGAAGATCAAGATGAAGGCCTACAAGCTGGCCGACGCGGATCTGGATTCGCTGGTCGCCTATCTCGCGTCGATTAAAAAATGAGGCAATGAGGCAATTCCATTGCCTCACTGCCCCATTGCCTAATTAGCGAATCGTGTGGCAGAGGTCACAGGACTGGCTGATGACCCTGCCGTCCTTGGTCTTGTGATTGTCGTCGTGGCACCGGAAACACCCAGGGAAGTCCATGTGCCCGAGGTTGTCGGTGTAGGTGCCGAAACCCACCTTCATGGTCGTAAAGACGTTGCGGCGGTAGAGTTCCTGCGTCGCCGCAACCACCCGTTCCACGTCGGGGCGCCGACCCATGTACGCGGCTGACTGTTCCGTGCGGTAGTAGCTGCGCAGGCTCGCGGCGATCGCGTCGAGCGCGGCCGCCTTCGAATCGTAGGTCCCGGCGAGCGCAGCGACACTCTGGGCGCGGGCAAACGGCAGGTCGCCCGGCAACTCGCCGGCGGCCAGTGCGCGATCCACCGCGCGCTGGGGCGTCGTGGCAAAGGGATGGCCCGTCCGGTTGTGGCAGTCCACACAATCCATCTGCCGGCGCTCACCTTTGGCCAGTTCTTCCTCCGGCGTCCCCTCCGCGACGTATTCGCGCACGGTGCCGTCCTTCTCGGTCACGCGCACCCAGGGAATGTGTTCGCGTTTGGCATCCGTGGCGATGTACTCGATCGTGTGCGCCGCACTGGTGTGCCAGTGGATGCCGGTCGCCCGGCGCAGTTCATCCGCCCCGCCGCCCACATGCAGCTGTAACACCGTTTCGGTCGGGGTGTTCGCCTCGTCATCCCCGTACTCGCGGCGCGTGACGACCTTGTCGCCATGGAATTTTTCCGGCCAGTGACACTGTTCACACGTCTCTCGCGCGGGGCGCAGGTTGTGCACCGGCGACGGAATCGGTCGCGGGAAGGTGTTCAGGTTGACGGCAAAGATCTGCCGCGTGCCCGACAACTTCGACTGCACGAACCACGAGGCGCCGGGGCCGATGTGGCACTGCACGCAGCCGACACGCGCGTGGGCGCTTGCCTGAAACGCCGTGTGCTGCGGTTCCATGACCTCGTGACAGACCGTGCCGCAAAACGCCGTGGAGTCCATGTAGTGCAGGCCGGAGTACGCCGCCAGCGACACGATGATGACGTTCATCACGGTCAACACCATCACGGTGCCCACCACCTGTCGGTGCCGCGACGTGTTGAGGTTGATCGTTGGCCACAGCAGCTCGCCCTTGCCGGCGGCCGCCCGTCGCCGCTGGCGCCACACCCCGAGGGGGATGAGCAGCAGCCCCGCGATGAACATCGTCGGCAGCAGGATGAAGAACACCATGCCCATATAGGGATTGGTGTGCATGCCCATCGACTCGGCGACGAAGAAGACGATGAACAGCGCCGCGCTGAGCACGGCAATCACGGCGCCTGAGAAGGAAATAGGATGACGGAGATAAGGGAATCGAGACATCGTCAGGTCAGTACAGCATACAGAATCAGGGCAACGAGCAGGAGACCGATTGTCACGGCCGTGGTGCCAATGACGCGGCCCAGGCGCAGCAGCCACCCAGGCGCCGCCGCAGTCCGGAGCGCGCCCAGCGCCCCCTGCGCCCTCAGGCGGGCGTATTCCGCCGGGCGTTCATGGCGGAGCTCCTCTTCGGAGACGCGGCCGGTGAAGATGACCGTGTCCATCGGGAATTTCTCGGGCCGCAGGTGGCCGTTGAAAAAGTGCATCGTGAAGATGAAGCCGACAGCCAGCAGGGCCTCCTCGCCATGGATCAGCAGCGCCACGTTGAAGACCCAGCCCGGCATGAACTGCGAGAACACCATCGGAAACCAGAGCAGCAACCCCGACGCGCCGATGACGCCCATGCCCCAGAACACCGCCCAGTAGTCGAACTTCTCCCAGTAGGTGTACCGATCAAACTCCGGGCGCGGGCCGCGGCCCACAAACCACTTCATGTGGCCGATCAAATCGGTCAGGTCACGCGGACGCGGGACCATCGACGTCGGCCCCCACAACACGCCGTATTCCTTGCCGACGAACACCCGTCGTCCCAGCCGGTAGAGGTGGACGATGAAGACCACGATGAGGATCGTCGCGCACACGTGATGCAGCCAGCCGGCCACTTCAAACGTGCCAAACAGACGCACCAGCGTCCGGGCCCAGGTCTCGTCACTGAAGACCAGCGGCAGACCCGTGGCGGCCAGCCCGAGAAAACTCAGCATCAAGAAGCCGTGCAGCACGCGGTCAGTCGCGTCGAACCGGCGGACGAAAATGTCACTCATGCGTACTGTCCTTGCGCCGCCGGCGCCGTTCGAGCGCGCTGCGGGGGAACCAGAGCAGCGCGTGGACGCCGAAGAATCCGAACACGCCGATGAGCAGCCAATGCATGAACCGTGACGAGTAGTACAACTCGGGGTTGCGCTCGCGGTTGTCCTTGTCCGCGTGTGGGTCATACTCGGCAAATCCCGGTCCGGCATCGGTGTGACACGACCGGCACGTCGTCAGCAGCTGCTCCTTCGACACCATCGATCGCGCATCACTCTTCGGATGCACTTCGTGGGCCCCGTGACAGTCGGCGCACTTCGCGACTCGCTGGAAGCCGAGCGACGTGACCTGGCCATGGAACGTATCGCGATAGGTTCGGATCTTGTCGATGTGGCACGTGCCGCATTCGTTGATCGTGTCGAGCTTCCACGACCCCACATCCGCGCGCTGGATCTGGTGGGCCGAATGGCAATCCGTGCACACCGGCCCGGCCGTGCTGCCGGCGTTCAGCGCGGTGCCATGCGACCCGCGCGCAAACTGCGCCTGGATGCCCTCATGGCACGAACCACACGTGGCGGGAATGTTGGCGCGGAACACCAGGCTCGCCGGATCTTCCTTGGCCACAATGTCATGGGAGCCGTGACACGAGGAGCAGTTGGCGGCGACGAGCAGCCCGCTCCGCGAGATCGCCTTTCCGTGAATGCTGTCCTGGAACATCGACCCGATGTTGCCGGCCTGGATGTGCCCCTTCTCAATGGTCGCCGCGTTGCCGTGACACGTGCTGCAGGTCTGCGGCAGATTCAGCGCGTAGGTGGGGGAACTGGTGTCGCTTGACGGCCGGATGTCGTGCGCCGAGTGGCAGTCCACGCAGGTCGCCGCCGGACTGTCACTGTCCTTGCGCCTGGCGGCGGCATGGATGCTCTTGTCGAAGGCACGCACCGAGTCCTCATGGCACGTGGCGCAGTTGACCGTGGCCAGCGGCGTCTCGTGGGGCAGTTCCTTGCCCTCCAGGTCGGTGTGGCACGTGGTGCAGCCCATCCCGAGCGCGCCGTGAATTGATTCAGCAAAACGCGACCCATCCACGGATTCGCTGTGGCACGCCAGACAGTCATCGCTGGTGGCCGTGACGACGAGCGGCGGTCCGGGCGGGGGACTTGGAGGAGTTGCGCCACGGGACGCCAGCGCCGGGACCAGTCCGAGGCTGGTACACCAGGCCAACACGACAGCGATGAGGAGCGAGCGAAGAGCCATGGATCGGTCGCACCCGTCGCCACTGCAGGATCAATGCCGTCGCAGGCCGCCGAACTGAGCGCAAATCGGGCCAAAAAGCGGCCTATCCGCCCAGCCGGCCAAGCCCCTACGGCTGCGGACTATTCCGCACCACCCGGTCAGGCCACGTGTATACGTTGAACCGGCCATCACGCGCGAAGCCGACCAGTGTGACGCCCGCGGACCGCGCGGCGTCCACCGCCAGGTCGGTGGGGGCGCCCACCGCCAGAATCACGGGGATCCCGCACCGCGCCGCCTTCTGGACGATTTCGTACGCTACCCGGCCGCTGACCACCAGGACGCTCGAGGTGGCCGGCACCGCATGGCGCCGCAGCAGCGCCCCGGCGGCCTTGTCCACGGCGTTGTGCCGGCCGACATCTTCACGGACGACCTGCAGCGTGCCGTCTGCGTCGAAGATGCCCGCCGCATGCAGGCCGCCCGTGTCGTCAAACGCGGCCTGGGTGGCGCGCAACAGGTCCGGCATGGCCGACAGCATCTCCGCGGTGACCAGCGGGGTGTCCCGCGTGGCCGACAGCGCCGGTGAGGTGTCGGTCGCGAGCACTTCAAGCCGGCCGCACAGACCGCACGCGCTGGTGGAGGCACTGCCGCGACCGGCCGCGGCCGCGACGTGGGCCGAGGCCGCCACGTCCACCACCACTTCGTCGCCGAGCGGCGTGGCGGCGGGGGCTATCGTCACGTGCACCCGGCGCACATCAGCCATGGAGTGAATGACCCCCTCCGTGAACAGTGCCCCCAGCACCAGATCCTCGTCGTCGCCCGGCGTGCGCATGAGGACGCCGAGGGACATGGAGGCGCCGTCGGGCGGCTGGACGCGCAAGGTCAGGGGGGATTCGACCGCGACCAGATCCTGATCGGGCTGGCCCGGACCGTGACTCCGGGTGAACCGGACGAGCGTGCGGATCACGACCGGGCGCGTCATGGCGCGCGCCTCCGCACCCGGGCTTTCCAGCCGTCGATCAACATGGTGACTGCGACCCACACAAAGATCCCTCCGATCGGCCAGGCCACCACGCGCGGTTCCCAGAGTCCGATGCCGGCGAGCACGAGAAACGTGGTGCCGAGCAGCAGCAGCGGTCCGGCCTCAAAATCCTCGAGGGGCCGACTGCCGGTCACGGCGGCGCTGAGGCTGCGCGCAACGCCGGTGACTTCGCGCACCACCCGGCGGGCGGAGTGGCGCGCCCGGCCACGGCGTGGCGGAGGCGACACCATGAGGCGGCCGCTGGGCCCCACCGAAATCGCCGTGGTGGACGCGAGATCCTCGAGGAAATGGGCCTCCAGGGTCGCCGCAATTCCGGCGTCTTCGATCAGGACATCGAGCTCCCAGTTGCCGAGCCAGCTGTTGATGTTGAGATTGGTGGACCCGACGCGCACCCAGCGGTCGTCGGCGACGGCCGACTTCGCGTGCATCATCGACCCGGTCCACTCGTAGATGCGCACGCCGGCATCCATCAGCGAACGGTAGAGCGAGCGCGACACCGGGACCGTCCACCCGACATCGCTGCCGTGGGGGAGCAGGAGCCGCACATCCACGCCGTCCTGCGCCGCGCGGGTCAACGCGCTGGCATACGGACCGTGGCCCATGAAATACGCATCGGTGATCCACAGGCGCTCGCGGGCAACGGACGCGATCAGCAGATCGATCCGCAGCATATCCGCGGAGAACGGTTCGGTCGCCACAATCCGGAGACTGACGGTGCCGGCGGCGGCCGGTGTGACCCGCGACGGCGCGCCGAGCCTGCTCTGATCGCCGCCACACCACAGCCAGCTCGCGATGAACGCGTCCTCGGCATGCGCGACGGCGGGCCCGCGGATCTCCACGGCAGTGTCGCGCCACGGTTCGCGGCCCCTGGCCGGGATCCCTTCCCAGGCTTCGCCGATGCACAGGCCGCCGATGTAGGCGACGGCGCCGTCAACCACGAGCAGCTTCCGGTGGTTCCGGCGAATGAACCCGAACGTGGCTTTGATCGACGGCGGATTGAACACGCGCGCCTCGCCGCCGGCCAGTTCAAGGGGACGAAACAAGCCGCGCATCCGGCTGACCCCGGCGCCAAACCAGTCGTAGATCACACGAACGGCGACGCCCTCGCGCGCCTTCGCCGCCAGCAGATCCATGAACCGCCGGCCCACCCGGTCGTCGTGGATGATGTACATCTCCAGATGGATGGATGTGCGCGCGTCGCGGATCGCGGCTTCCCAGACCGGATAGTTTTCGCGCGCGTCCCGCAGCACCCGGACGGCGTTGCCGGCAATCAGCGGTGCGCCGGCCGTCCGGCTGAACGTCTGGTCGGCCAGTCCGCGCAGCGTGAATCCTGGCAGAGTCTCCCGCGGCATGATCACGCCACCGGCAACCAGACGCGAATCGTGGTGCCGCGGCCCTCGGCGCTGTACACCCCCAACGCACCGCGATGGTGACGGACGATGCCTTGCACGGACGCCAGGCCCAGCCCACGGCCCGTCGTCTTGGTCGTGAAGAAGGGATCAAACATGCGCAGTGCCGTCTCCGGCGACATGCCCGATCCGGTGTCGCTCACTTCGACAAACACATACCGTCCCGACGGCAGCGGCGTGACCGGAGTGGGCCGCCGGCCCGCCGGCCGCGGCAGGTGTTCGAGCCCCGTGCGCAGCGCGACACGTCCGTCCGATGCCGGGGCCACCGCCTCGGTGGCGTTGACGACCAGGTTCAGGATGATCTGCCGCAACTGTGTGGCGTCACCCAGCACCGGCGGAAGCGGACCGTCGCCATCACTGCCGGGTTCGTAGACCAGATGGCAGTGACGCGCGACCGAGGTGCGAAGCAGATCCGACATCTCGGCGGCAAGTTCGTTCAGGTGCACCGGTTCGGCGGGACCGGCACCTTCACCGGCGTAGGCCAGCATCTTCGCGACCAGATCCGCAGCGCGCTCCGCGCCGACAGTGATCGCCTGGGTCATTTCGCGCAGGTCCCGCGCGTCGGGAGGCAGCTTCATCGCCAGCATGTCGGCGTTGCCCATGATTCCGGCCAGCAGGTTGTTGAAATCGTGGGCGAGACCGCCGGCCAGCAACGTCAGGCTCTCGACGTGCTGCTGTTCCTGGAGCCGGCGATCGAGGCCGAGCCGTGCCTCTTCGATGCGCAACTGCTCGGTGATGTCGCGGATGACGACGAGCCAGCCTGCCAGCTGTCCATCCTCGTTGGTGATGGGGGTCACGGCGGCATCGAACGTGCGGTCGCCTTCGCGGATCACGGAGGGGCCGTCGGCCTGCCGCGTCTGACCGCCCAGCAGTCGCGGCCACCAGGGCAGCACCGTCGCCGCCGGCTGGCCCGGTGGCACCTCGCCCACGAGTGTGCGCGCGGCCGTGTTGAGGTCGATCACGCGATAGTCGGCGTCAAGCACAAACACCGCATCCACAAACCGATCGAACAGGAGGCCGCGGGCCACCGGCATCAGATTGAGCAGATACCGCCGGAACAGACTCCATCCGAAGATGCCGCCGGACAGCGCGAAGCCCATCGGCGTGTAGTCCGGTGTGAGGCGTGCGAGGTACAGCGCATTCGCGATCAGCGGCACGGTGGACGCAATCGCCAGCGCAAACACCTGGCCGCGATACTGCGGCGGGCTCTCCTGCAGCGACCGCAGCAGATGCCACGTCCCTGTGACAACCAGGCTGTACGAATAGACAACGGAGGCCCAGAACAGCGGGCCGTAGAAATACGTGACCCCGTCTGCGGGGTGGTCGGTGTGCTGTCTGACGCCGGTCCAGTACCACCCGTTGGTGCCGTTGACGAGGACTTCGGCCGTCACCAGCACGGGCAGCAGCCACAGGCCGACTTCCACGCTCGGCGTGAACGTGCGGTGGCGTGAATAGATGCGACTGAACAGAAACCACAGCGGCGCGACCGCGACGATGCCGATCACCTGCAGTTGCGCCACAAGGACACGCACCTCCAGCGACAGGGGCAGTCGATGGATCGCGCTCAGGCCGGTCCACACCACGAGCGCCAGCATGAGCCACACAAACGCGGCCGCGCCCGGCACCCGCCGGCGCCAATACGCGACGATGCTGAGCCACAGGCAGAAGACAGCCGTCAACGCCAGCAGGACGACGTCGAACGGCCAGGGTGACATGATGGCAAGGATAACGCGTCACGCCCCGCGACGGCGGCTCATCAGCACGACGAGGCACGCTGCGGCGACGAACGCGGCCGCACTGCTGAACGGAGCACCCGGGCTGACGTGGTCGAACATGAGACCCGCCCACAGCGGACCGATGACCTGGCCGAGCGCGGCGGCGGCCTGCGCCGCGCCGAGCATCGCGCCCTGTTCGCAGGCGGCCGCCCGCTGGGACACCAGCGACGCCATGGTCGGCAGGCTGAGGCCGACGCCCAGTGCCAGCACGGCCACCATGCCGTACACCTGGCCGACACCGGCAGCGAGGGACAGGCCGAAGAATCCTGCCGCAGAGAGCCCAAGTCCGAGCATGAGGGTGCCGAAGTCGCCCCAGCGGTCGACCGCGCGACGGACGAGGCCACCCTGCGCGACCACCATCATGACGCCGAGAAATCCCATCACCCCGTAGATGCGGCTCAGTTCAAAGCCGAGCTGCACCCCCGCAAAATACGCGAAATGCGACCGCAGGCCGGCCATCGCGAGATTGGCGAGAAACGTCGCGAGCAGCAGCGCCCGCAGCGGTCCGCGGGCCAGCGCCAGCCGGAGCGGCGCAAACGGGTTGAGGTCTGCGGCGCGCACCGGCGTCGTGACCCGTCGATCCGGCGTCAGTGACTCCGGCAGGCGCCACCACGCGAGCGCCATGCTGAACAAGGCCAGGCCCGCTGCCAGGAAGACCTGTGTGGACGGCGCGAAGCCGAGCCGCGCCAGCACGTACCCGATGAGTGGACCGACGACAAAGCCGACACCCAGCGCCGCCCCGGCCAGGCCCATCGCGCGCGATCGCTGCGCTGGCGCCGTGATATCGGCGACATACGCCTGCGACGTGCCGATGTTGGCGCCCGTCAGGCCATCCACGAGGCGGCCGGCGAACAACACCCATAACGCCGGTGCCCAGCCGAACAGGAGATAGGTGATCGCGGAACCGAGAAACGCGGTCAGCAGAATCGGGCGCCGGCCAAACCGGTCCGACCACGCGCCCAGCAGGGGGCTGGAAAAAAACTGCGCCGACGAATACATCGTCTGCAGGAGCCCGATCGTCAGCGCGTCGGTCCGGAATTCTCCGATGATTGTCGGAATGACCGGACTGAGAAGGCCCAGCCCGGCCATGTCGAGAAACACAATCAGCAGGATCCAGCGCAGAGCGCGGGGCGGTGCGCCCGGTTGTTCCAGGCCGCGCCGCGACGAGACAGACATCCCGTTAAGTCTACCCGGCTCTCCGTCACGTAGGGCCCGCTGGGTTGGAGCGGGCCAATGCTACCGAATCAGATTCGCCAGAATCCGATATGCCCCCGGCACGCCGGCCGGCAGCTGACGCCACAGGCCGAGACCCACGTAAGTCCACGTGCCTTGTCCGAGTTGGGCGACCGTCAACATGCCGGTCTTTTCACCGGGGTTGAACGCCCAGGGGTCGGACGCGGCGAGGATGTCGGTGTAGCGCGGATCGTTGGCGCCGAAGAAATAGAGGCCGCGCTCCTGCACCCAGCCCTCGAAGTCGGCGGCAGTGATGCGATTGGGCCGCGACATTTCGGTCGTGCCGTCTTCGAGCACCCGGACCGGCGCTTCTTCCACGGTGACGCGATTGCTGGTGATGCCGCCCGGGTACGGGACGTACGGGCTCGCGGGAGGCGCCGATCCGCGGCCTCCGCGTGCCCCGCCACCCGTGAACTGTCCGGGAGGCGGCCCCGCCTGGCCGCCGCCGAGCTGGTTCATCGCGGTCTTGTTGTACTGCACCACGAGGTGCCCGCCCCGACGCGCGAAGTCGAAGAGACGCTGGTTGTACGCGCGTACGTCCGGACGCTTTTCATACACGCGGATGCCGAGCACGATCGTCGAGTACTTTGACAGGTCGCCAAACGCCACATCCTCCGGCGACAGCATGGTGACCGTGGCGCCGAGCTGGCGAATGGCGTCCGCCACTTCATCGCCCGAGCCCATCACGTAACCGACCTGCAGATCGCGCGGCACGGTGACGTCGATCATCTTCACCTGCGACACCGCCGGATGAAACAGGTGCCGCGTCTGGATGTGGTTGTAGGCGATGACCTGATAGCCCTCGCGGAACGTCTCGTCGCCCCGCACCGCGACGGCGCGAATCTGGGCCTCGCCGGGCGTGACACGCGCGGGCGGCGTGACAAAAAACTGCGCCGACATCTCTTCTTCCTCGACGGAGAAGTTCAACGTGGTGGATGCGGGCTCCACCGTCCACCCGGCCGGCGTCTCAAGCGAGACACGCACCGCCGATCCGGAGGTGGCGTTGTTGAGCACCGACACGCGGAATTCCTTCTTCTGGCCGCCCGCCGCCAGCGGCACCACGGCGATCGACGGACTCAGTTGCACCGAGACGTTCGGGACCACGTTGAGGACCTTCTGCTTTTCGCCGCCGACCCACGGGCCGTCGTACCGGTAGTACGCGGGGGACGAGAGGGACGCCTTCGCGCCGCCGGCGGTGTACCGCACGGTGGCCGTCACGTCGGAGGGACTCCACGGCAGCAGATGATGCTCGGGAATCTCGATGTCGTAGCGATCGCTGCCCGGCCCCTTCGCGCCGGATCGTTTCCAGTACGGCTGCGAGTAGCGCGCGTTCGGACCGACGGTCACGCGGTAAATCAGCGTGGCGGCCTCGTTGTACGCGAGCGGCCCGGGCTGCCCCTGCGCGAGTGTCGCCGTCCACCCCTGCGGCACCTGCAGCGCAACCTCATCCACGGTCATCGGCTCGGGGCCGGTGTTGAAGATCTGGGCGGTCACTTCGAACGTCTGGCCCCGCACCACATTGCCGTCCGGCACGGTCACGTGCACGACCAGCCCCTGCGCGAGTTGCAGCGCCTTGAGGAAGTCCTGCTCCTTGCGGTCGAGGCGCCAGCGCAGTTCCTCGCGGGCGTCGGGCGACAGCGTGCTGCCGGTCACGGTCGTGCGGAGTGCGCGGACCAGGCCGAGGCCGCGTGCCAGGTGGGGCAGTGTGCGGTGCGGCGCGCGGAGGTCGAACGCGTCGAGGGCGTCCCGCGACGCGCCGTAGATCGCGTCGAGGTCGCGGCCCAGCGTCGGGACGGCGGACTCCTGACCCGCGGCAAATCGCGCCATGCGCCGCACCGTGGTGTCGATGCCGTCGAGAATGTCGCCCTCCGTGCCGGTCACGGCCGGGGCCGCGTCATACAGCGAGAACGATCCGCCTGTCTCGCCCGGACGCGTTTCCATCTGGCCCATGCCCTGACAGAGGTGATTGGCCCGGGCGCGCTGTCCGAACTGCGCCCACGACATGCCGAGCAGCGGATCAAAGTCGCCGGTCGCCACACGCACGGGGGTTTGCGGCGGCGCCGCGCCCCCGGCCGACGACTGCGCGGCGCCGCCGCCCGGGTTGCCGCCGCCGGCCTGATACACCTTGCGCGCCTGCCATGGGCGCAGCCCCGCCTGCAGCTGCTCGGGGAACCGCGTCGGATCGGCCGCCACTCGGAACGCTTCCTGCGCAAGACGCGCGGACCCCATGTGATGCTGGCCGCCGGCCTGCCCATCACGATTCATCGTGAGGATCACGTCGGGCCGCGTCAGACGGATCACCTTCACGACGTCCCGGAGAATCTCTTCCTTGCCCCACTTTTCGAACGTCTCTTCAACGCTGAACGAATACCCGAACTCGTACGCGCGCGTGAAGTACTGATCCGCGCCGTCATACCGATGCACGGCCGCCAGTTCCTCGGTGCGCAGAATGCCGATCGCCTGAAACAGTTCGGGGCCGATCTCGTTCTGCCCGCCGTCGCCACGCGTCACCGTCAGCAGCGAGGTCTTCAGGCCCCGCCCGCGGTTGAGCGCCACCAGCACCCCGTTGTTCTCGTCGTCGGGATGCGCCGTGACGTAGAGGACCGACCCGTCGTTGGGGAGCTGCCGCAGCGCGAGCCCAAGACCGACCGGGCCGCTGTCGTGCGGCGGCGGCGTCACCTGGGTGGCCACCGTGGGCGTGAACCAGAACATCGTGGCGGCAAGTACGCCCGCCGTGAGCGCAGATCGAATCAACCGTCGAGTCATCGTCTTCTCCTCATTTCCGGACTTCTGGACTCCTGGACCCCTGGACCCCTGGACTCCTGGACCTCATCCAGCACGGAGAGCGCCCAGGGGACGCCGTACGCCGTCGTCCATCCGAACACGCGCAGGCCGTTGGTGAACGACCAGATCGCGCGCCGCGGGGCCGGTGCGGCCGTGTATTCGTTGGCGGCGTTGGGCCGCAGGCGATTGGGGTCGGCCGGCAGCCGGCTGGCCCGTTCAAGCGCGGTGAACAGATCGGCGCGTGTCCACGAGTCGCCGATCGGACGGGGCAGCGCGTCCACGCGAAGTGGTTCAAGGCGTCGCTGCATCTCCTCCACAAACGATTGATCACCGGTCAGCCGGTAGCCGAGGCTCAGCCCGTGAATGGTCGCGAGGTACGACTCCATCATGTGGTTGAGCGGAGGAATGTCGCGCACGGCGCGCGCGTTCCGCACCAGGGCCGCGCGCACCGGCGCACTCTCCGTCATGGTGTAGTACTTCCACAGGCCATGCGTCGCATAGACGTTGGCGTAGCCGTAGCGTTCGAGCGCTAGCTGGTCGGCCTGGTCGCGCTGCAACTGCAGCATCTTCAACACACGGACCTCGAGTTCCTGTGCGTAGCGCGCGTCCTTGGTCGCGTCCCAGACCTCGGCCAGATTCCAGATCGACAGATAGAGGCGGCGGCCGGTGAGCTCGTGCTCGCCCCACAGGCGGCGCAGGTGCATGTCGGCGGTGAGCCGGGCCACGTCGAGCGCGCGGTGGTCGGCGGCGAGATAGTAGGACGCCATCCAGCCCTGCACCCACACATGCGCGCTGAGGATGTGCATCCAGTGCTGCTCGGCATGCCGGCGGCCGACGCCGAGATATTTCGTGGCCTTCGGCGCCGTCAGCGTGTTCCACCAATCCATCGGGTAGTTCGTATCGCCGAGGAACACCGGACCGGCGGGCCAGTGGGTGTTGTCGACATCCATCAGATGACGACTGAAGGCCTGCGCGGTGTCGAAGACATCCGGATCGCCGGTGCGCATGAACTGCAGCCACCACATGAAATCCTGGGCCGGTTCGCCATGGCCGTACACGCTCCACCGCGTGCCGTCGAAGGTGTTCATCATGTCGCCGTGGTTGAATGCGCCGAACCACGGCTCGCGCACCTGATTGAACCGCATCCAGTCGTACTTGTAGTCGAGGGCGCGTTGCAGCTCCGGCTCACGCGCGGACCGCGGCGCAAAGTCGCCGTACACCCCGGACGCGCCGTACCACGCCGGATCGACATGTGCGACCGGCGGCGCGATCGCCAGTTGCATCGTGCGACGCACGTCGTCGGTCGTGGTGCCGGGGCCATGGAAGAACCACACGGCTTCACTCGTCTTGGCGAGACCGGTCGCCCAGTTTTCGACCGCCCCTTCATTGGCGGGGGCATTCGACGACCGGGCAAAACTCATGGGGCCGCCGCGGGGCGACCAGAAGTACGCCGTCATCGCGCCGGTGGCGGGGTCGAACGCCAGCTCCTTCGGGTACTCCTCGACGAAGTGACGAAGCCCGACGGCGACACCACGCTGCCCGTCGGAGACATGCACCCATCCTGGCGCACCTGGTGTGGCGTCCAGCTGCGTCCGCGACACCGGGGACAAGCCGTTCCGGTTGAGCCGGAGCGTCAGCGACTGCCCGAGACCCTGCAGCCGGTCGTTCGGCCGCGTCCATCCGGTATCCGTGGGGTCGGTGACGATCAGCCGCTCACCCTGCGTGGCCACGTGAGGATAGTCGCCCTCCTGTGGTCGATGGTGATCGGGCGTGCCGGTGTAGATCCACGTATGCAGCACCCGGATGTACGTCCGCCCGGCATACGCATGAATCCGGGTCACAAACGGCGACGTGTCGTTGTCGCCGCGCCCGTAGCGGTATTCGCCGTCCACACGCAGCACGGTGTGCAGCGGCCCGGTGCCGCGCTCCAGCGTCGTACGCAGTACGGTCGCCTTCGAACTGTCCACCCCCGCATCGTCCAGCACGTCCGCGAAGGACCCGCGCGCGGCGGGACCGCTCGCGATTTCATCGGCATCGGTGAAGCCATTGCCGTCGATGTCGAGCTGCACGGAGGTCAGAAACCCGGTGTCGCCCTGGCGGACGACGACGCGCAGAGGGCCGGTGGTGATTTCCGCGAGTCCGGCGGCGCGGGGGTTGTTGAGCGCTTCGATGGGCGCCGCGATCCGCGTCCGTCTCACGGAGGCGCCGAATTCCACCTGATACCGATTGGCGTCACCGGCGAAAAAAAAGACCCAGACCCATTTCACGCTGGGATCGACAGGCTCCCAGGTCGTGACTTCGGTGACTTGTGCGGGGACTTCCCGACCGGCGGCGTCAAGGACTCGCACATGGTCAGGGGAGGCCAGGGCGCCCTTGGGAAAGGGGACACCGAGGGTAATCGGGGCGCCCGGCTGGTGGCGCGCAATGGTGATGGGGATGGATGAGGCGGTGGAAGGCTGCGGCGCGGCGGATGGGGGCGCGACGAGAAGGAGGAGGAGGGTGAGCGCGAGTGTTATTGAGGATTGAGGATTGAGGATTGAGGATTTGGGTTTGGATTGCGGATTGTGTGATTGAGGCAATCCGTCAGTCAATCGCGCAATCCACATTCCAGCAATCCCGATCCTCAATCCTCTATCCTCAATAACGAACGACAGGTGAATTGCCGGGCCAGAGCGCCTTCGCCCTGGCCCGGGTGTGACTAGAAGAACAGCTTGAAGCCGAGCTGGAACTTGCGCTGTTCGTAGCCGTTGGTCGGGACCAACGCGTTCCCGTTCGTCGGGAGG
>Ga0222714_10003114_pt1 | contig 17101 bp, 12 predicted proteins | sample C33_3DmetaG_FD_165048 | JGI IMG/M metagenome (GOLD analysis project Ga0222714, IMG submission 165048) | Estuarine water microbial communities from San Francisco Bay, California, United States - C33_3D | ecosystem: Environmental > Aquatic > Marine > Unclassified | place: USA: California...
TTAACATTTTTGGACCAGGTGTATTATTTTGAGATGTATAGGCTGATATAACCCGTGAATTGGGACATAATAATGGACCTGTGTTAACATTAACATTTTGTAAATTCCTTGTATTCGCATTTGTATAGGAATCAGATTGTGTTGCAAAAGTAGAACCTCTTTGTCTACCTATTCCCCTGGCTAATCTAGAATATAATTGTTTACTAGACATATTTATATTATTATTTTTATACTGAAATATTACAGCTTTTCTTTTTTCACTTAAATTATATCCATTTGATGTAGGTTGTTCATTTGCTCCTATTCCGTCTATATCAGGACAAGATGTAGTAGCTCTAGTCCAAACTCTCGGAGGATCTGGTCCTGGACCTGTATCACATCCATCACTTCCTTCAAATTCTAAATTAAAACTTATTGTACCAGTATTAGATGTTGTATTATAAAAATTATCTGTAGTATTTTGATTCGTTACTGTAAATTGAAACGATGCTGTTCCATAATAAGGCGAACCTGACCAATATACATCTACAATATTACTACATAAATCTAATACATATGGAACAGAAATAATTTTAGTACCATTGTACTTTAAATAAAGATTTTGCGATATATCAACTTCTTCATTCTCTAAATTTTTATAAGTAATAAAACTTGTTATCGTAATTAAATAATCTGTTACATTGTTGTCTAGAGTAAATGGTATTTGTATAGGAATATTTTGCCCATTTGTTATAATTATATCCGAGCTCATTTATATTAACATTTTATTATTTTAATTTTATAGTATATGTTTTATTTTCTGCTACAGGTGGATATTGATATTCTGGTATATTTATTGTTACTGTAGCTATGTTAGATGTAGCTGTATATCTATTGTTAACATTAGTATAAGCTATATACCATGTAAAAGAATCGTTTCCAGCATAATTGTTATTGGCAGTATATAGAATTGGCAAACCTGATTGTGATTCAGAATTTCCTGATAATTGTGTTGTAATAAATGGGAGGGTGGAGGAGGTTATAACACTTCCATTATAAGTCAATTTTCCATTTGATACATTGCTCTTTATATAATAAGAAAATGTATATCCTGTTCCATTATTAGTTAAATATGTATATTCTGTATTTAAATATATATTTCCACTTCCATTTTCTATTACTTGTACTCCAGTATCTTCCAAATAAGGAATAAGATATACTCCTACTGTGGCTGTATTAGATGTTGCTCCTGAAGGATCCTGTATATTAAATGTAAATCCATAGTCTTTATCTAAATCAGCTAATGTATTATCAATTACTCCTACATTATTTTTTTCATAGCCTCCCGTTTCACTTAAATTCACCTCGGGTAATGTAAAAGGATAATATGTAATTAATTCTTTTGTTAGAGTAGCATAGGAAATATCTGGACTATATGATTGTAATATAAAAGAAAGGTCACTTAAACTTCTATTCACAGCACTATATGGTAATTCAACAGGAGTTCCTTTGGAAATATCAGTTATATTATAATAAGAAACTAAAGATACATCATATGATATAGCAGTTGGAGAAACATTAACATATTGAATTGAAATGGTATTGGTTGCTGTATTTGATAGTAAACTTTCACTATCCGTTGCATACCAAGTAAATGAGTCTGATCCATAATAATATTTATTACCTTGATAGTATAATTCAAAATTATAAGTGTTAGCAGCTGTCATTTGCCCAATAGTTACACCTCCTTGAGTAACCCAGTTAAAAGAACTATCACTATTGGACTTATAATATAAATTACCATTTAAAGGTACTGTTTTTATAATCATGTTTAATGGATAATAACCACTTTCATCATTTGCAGATAAATCTATATAAGCTTGTGAAGTACTATTATTTGTTCCTGTATTTTCTGAACAATCTATTAACATATCTGATACCTGAGTAGGAGCTTTAATATTAATATTAAGTGTAATATTTCCTGTATTTCCATTACTATCTGTAACATCTTTATTAAAAATATCTTGAATGTTGAATGTAAAACTATCAGAACCTAATGTAGTTCCAGCTATATATGAAATATCATAAATAATCGGAGAAGTAGAAGGAAAGGGATAGTAAGTTTGTGGGGTTCGGAACTGGGCGGTTCCAAGGGACGGTAGGGTAATACTATTTGCGGATAATTGTACTTGATTATAATTAGAACCTGCACTACTAATTCCTTGAGACATAGATACTTGGAAAGGAATAGATAAAGTTTCCCCAGCCAAAACAGTATAAGTTTGTAAAGAAGAATCAAATGTAGGAGTAGTATATGGAGTAATATTAAAACTTATATTACCACTATTATAACTGTTTCCCAAGGGATTAGTTACAATATAAGATGTATCATAAGAATTTAAGGTGTTATAATATGCAGTAGGAAGGATATAAGAAAAGTTTCCTACATAATTTGTATTATCTTGATTAAATAATGCTGTATATGTTAAAGGACTAATATTAATATCTGGATTAAAAGAATATTCAAGATTATTTGGGTATGTACCGTTTAAGGCTGCAACTGTGCTTGTTATACTAAAACTTACATCTCTATTAGGATATGAGTTAATTGTAGTATTGATAGAAACTGATGGTATGCCATTTACTATATTCATAGTAAGAGTTGAATATTTTGTATACCCACTACTATCAGTAACATTTTGATTAAAAGTATCTATGTAAAAAAATGAAACGCTATCTGTGTTCGGAATCGTGTAAGCAGTATATGATATATATGGTACATTAACGGTCTTAGAACTAATAACTGCTTGGGGGAAAGAAGGAACAGTTAATGTACCATAAGTCCCTTGGGTTTGTATATTCCCTGATAATTCTACTTGTTTATAGTTAGTTGAGCCAATAGTACTAGCAGTAGTAATATTTGAATCAACAATCACATTTACCGATATATCTATTGTTTGACCAGTATAAAGATAATAGCTAGTTATATTATTTGGAAAAGAAATAGAAGGTTGATTATAAGGTTCAATAGTAAACTGAATATTATTGCTACCAGCTCCACTATCAGAATTAGAAACATCATAAGTAGCTGTATTACGAGTAGTGGACATAATTCGTGTAGTAAAATTAATTGATAGGTCAGAGTTATAAAATTCTGCTGTACCACTGCTTGGTGAATATGAACCCCCTCCAACAATATCATATATTTGCCAATTATAGGTTATCCCATTGACGGAAGATAAAACTGGTAAATCAAAGCTACTAACTCTATTTGGATAAATAGTATTTGAATAAGAATTACATTTTGGAGTTGGATCAATAACTTGGTAATAAAAATAAACTGTTTTTGATACGCCTTGGTTTGATATACCACTATAGTTAAAATTAACTGGGGTTATTGATGTAGAAACATTCCAACCTAAATAAAAGTTATTACTACTATTGGTAGTTGCATTTTCTAAAGTAAGATTGTAGGTAGTTTGATTACTATTATTACTTTCCCATCCTAAATTCATATTTACTAATGTAGTCCCTGTAGAGGGTGAAATAGTTGAAGGAGTAGTACCTTCATATTGATTAAGTATTGTCTTAACTGTTTGGTTAATTAAAGGATACTCTGCGGCATTATCCCAAATATTAGTTGTATTATAAGAATTATCTTGAGTAATTGTAAAAGATATTTCCAAATTATCTCCATAATTTATATGATACGGATTATTTGAGGAAGTATTCGGGGGGGAAATATTAGTAATTGTGGGAGCAGCGTATTGTCCATAAATAATTGGCACCTTTATATCAAATGCTCCTGTTACATTATCTACCGTGCATGTGACTAATATATAGGTGTTTGACCCAGAGCCAATTTTTCCTGATGTTACAATTGCTAAGTCAAATTGAAATGTAGATGAATCATTGCCACTTTCTGTTATATTAGTACTGGAAATAGCACCATTATTATTATTTTTTAGAGAAGTAACATAAGTAGTACCACCATCCCAATATTTTGTTGGTGGAAAACCAGAAGGGGGTGATAAATTATCATAGCTAAAGGAAAGATAATAATCAGTTCCATACATGTAATAAGGATAAATTGTAGCAGCACTCACATCTATTGTTGGGTTACCCATTATTATTATATATAATATGAATAATTATAAATATAAATATTATACTAAAGTTATGGATTATAAGAATCTCTATTACCTGCAAAGAACCATCTTAAAGAGAGATATCGGGGTTTACTTTCAGTCAAAGTTGAACCAGTCATTTGCATATTAGGACCAGCATCTACAATTCTTTGAATTTGTGCTGTTCCTAAGCCATAATTATAATATCTTAAATCTGATAAATATCCTGAAAATCCTCCATTCATAGCTACATACACATCACCAAAGTTTTGTCTTGGAACACCTTTCATAATTAATCTTTTAGCTAATTTACCATTAATATATACATCAAGTTGATGATTTTCGACTCTAATTTGAACACAAATCCATTTATTAATTGGGATATCATCAATAACTAGTTTTTCAGTTATATTATTAAAAGTATTCATAACAACTACCAATGCATTGGTATTAGGGGCTATATATAATCCAGGGGCATTGTTAGGGAAATTCATGCCAATAGGAGGATTAGTATAATTAATATTATCATTACCTTTGTGGAAAACATGTCTAAATTGCCCTTGTTGATAAACTAAATCATCAATAAACATCCATACAGAGTAAGTAAATTCTATTCCTTCATTACGATTATCAGACCTTAATAAAGTAACAGATCCCTTAGTGTTTGGATCTTGGGGAATTATTTGCATAGTTTTAGCATCCACCATTCCGCTAAATAAATAAGGTGAACCATTAAAAGAAAAAACCCAAGCTAAAAATTGAGAAGCAAATCTAACAGCAATGACAAAAACAACAACTACTAATAATAAAAATGCAACTTTAGCTACTAAACTATTAGATTCTAAGAATTCTTTAGAACCTGATACTGTACTATCTGTTTTAAATGAATCAAATGCTCCGGCACCGGAAGAAATATTTCCTGTATCTGACATATCTATATATTATACATAAGAAATTTAGATATGAAATTAAATTGTAAAGCTTCCTTGTTCTTCACCATCCTTTAAATAGGAAACTTGGATTTCATATGGGAATCCACCAATTCCTGACCCACCATAACCTGCTCTATAAATGTTATAAGCTTGTTGAGGATTGACTGCATCTCCATAATAATGAACATTTGAAGTATATCCTGAAAAACCACCGAGAGGAGTAATATATACAGGTGCGTTATTAGCAATCTTCGCTACACCTGGTAATACACAAGTTCTAACTAGTTTTCCATCAATATATACATCTAAAGTTCTTCCATATAAACTTACAATAAGATTAACCCACCTTTGAATAGGAACATTAGCCACATTACAAGTATGAGTAGATCCTGAATTAGATTGAGCAGAAGGATAGACAGTAGTTTCAATTTTAACATTATTCTCAATTGCTCCTAAAACTATGGATGGAGAAGGTTTTAAATCAGCATCCAATCTTCCTAAAATTATTTTAGGTTCACCATATCTATAACTCCAGTCATCAATATAAAACCAGACACTATAGGCAAAATTAGATGCATTAGATTGTTCTAAATCCTCTGCAGAAATTTTAGTTACTTTTTTTGCATCAGTAAGACCAGATAGTTTGGAAGAATCCCCCATTAACCATCTAACAATTACAATGATCAATAAAATTACAACAACACCAATTATAATGTTTTTGACAGCCATGCTAATATATTATACATTTAGAAATTTTCTAAAATATTGGTGGATTTAAATTTTTTACCGAATTATATAACCAACTAATTTTACCCCTTGACAAACTATCTCTAAAATATCTTACATTACAAATTCCCCCCATTATACCTTCATTCGTTCCTGATGTTATTACTGTATTTTTATTATAAGGGACTACTCCTGGTGTTGATGAAACTAACTCATTATTTATAAATATGTCTAATGTAGATCCATCATAGTTAATAACTACATGATTCCATCTTTGCATTTTAAAATCTCTTGTTTCATACAAGATCTTCTCGTTACTTCCTTGTGTCTTTAACATTATTTTTAATTTATTTTTTAATACATTAAATAATATATTTGGTTTATCCCCAATGTTTAATAAAGATGTATATTCTGTATAACTAGAATTGGTTTCAGGGGGAAAAGAATCAATAAAAAACCATGATGATACAGCATAATTGTATGAAAATTCTTTATCTCCTGTATTTATATTTTTTCTATAATTTACTTCTTGAAATGTGCCTAAATTTTCTTGTGAATTTAAATTAATAGCATCACCTAATAATAAGGAAGAATTATAGGAAATAAGTTTTTCAATCAACCAAGGTAAAATAAAATATAACGCAATTAGTAATATTTCCCCTATTAATAATAATACAATTGGTTGGGTGGTAATAGAATATTGATATTTAATATAGTCAATAAAATCCAATAACAAACATGGAAAGTAGAATATTATTTTTTTAAACAACGAACCCCAACTAGGTTTTGCATCTTTAGGCTCACCCTTATCATACCCAAAAAATTTCAATAAAATAGCAACGATTCCTATAAAAATAAATAAATTAATTACCAGAAATACATATTTACTCCAATCATTAAAATAGGAGGTAAAATTAAAAATTATCAATGACAAAAAAATAATAAATCCTATTAATCCAATTGTTGTAAATACTTTTCCAAAAAAACTTAATGTGCCTCCTTCTTTTTCATTCTCAAATAATTTTTTCCTTTTTGCATAGAAAGAAAATGTTAGTAATATTAAAAATCCACCAAATAAAGCTAAAAATATTGCTCCTCCTCCATTACTTTCATTTATCCAATCCAACGGATTTTTTAAAAATAAATAACCAATCAATATAGTGTATATTATAAAACCTAAAATAAACATGGTTGCCATCGGAAAAGTTCTTATTCCTCCTATTACAAAAAATTTAAATAGGTCTAATAAAAAGCTAAAAAAATATCCTACTTTCTCTAAAGTAGTAGTTCCAGTCTTATTATGTGAAGGTTCTGGTAAACCTGTTTTTTTCGATATTTGCTCAGACATACTTTCTTGTTTTGGGACTTTTACTGTGCTCATTAATAAATCGTTAGAAATAAATTAAAGGTTTTCCATCGCTGTTTTTCTACCATGACAATCCCTACACATTGCTACTAAATTATCCACATGGTTTGACCCTCCATATTCCAATCTTATTTTATGATCTACTTCAAACCAAGCTGGTAATTGTTTTTGACAACCACCGCATTTCCATCCTTGCTGAGCAGCTACAAATTTTTTCTTAGTTTCACTTACACATCTCTTAGTTCCTTTTTTCCCAGATTCCATAATTCTATTAACTTGTTGTTGTTCTGGTGATCCTGGCATAAAAGAAGTTTGATTTGTAAAATCCGTAAAGGGTGTAAAAACATCTAGTGGAGATTTTGCAGACGGCATTGATCGAATAATATTAGTGGCCTGTTGAACGATGGTCTGGGATTCAGTTGGGTTTTTTTTTAAAAATAAATATATACTTAACCCAGCAAAAGCAAATCCCGCCATTTTAAAATATTTCTGGGAACCTTGTATAAATTTCATATAATTTCCATCATAATAAGTATTTGCTATAAAAAAACCTGTTATTGCTAAAATAAGTAATTCTAATTTCATATAATATTTATAAAGGTTATTTTTTATAAATATTTCGTTTAAGTTACTTCTGTAACGACTTCTTGGATATCTACTTCTTTCTTATTTTTTTTATTATATCGACTTTTACTAGTTCTACTTCTTCTAGAAGATGTGCTTTTCATTTCCTCAACTCCTACAGGTGATCTTCGTGTTTTACTTAAGGAATATTTTATTTTGGTAAAAGAAAATTTATTGTCTTGATTTATCAATTCATTTAATTCATTTATATAAGATATAATCTTATTTATGTCATACTTTTCAGCCCCATTCGAATATATAGTTTCGACTAACATACTTCTTACTCTATTCAAAAATATTTTTTTCATTTCTTCCGACAATTTTATATGTTCTAATTGTAAATTGAAAAATGTATAATAAGTAGTCATTAATCCAAAAACATCGGAATTATATAGATAGCACTGCAAAAAATAACCATCTAAATCAAATTCATATTTATCATTTGTAAATTTCATTAAAATATCTGTTATGTAATTGGATAAATAATATAAATAATATCCATACTCTATTAAATCATTTCTTTTTACTTCTGATAAATAGGTTTCTTCACTAATCGATGGAGAGAAAATAATATTAAATAAAGCAACATTGTCATCATAATATCCATAATATCGCGCTAATTTAATTAAATATTCATTAATAACATAATTTCTAACATTTGTGCTATTAAATAATATAATCCCATCCTTAACCCTTTGTAAAAATATATCATAATTTAATTTAAAATCATTAGATATTATCATTGATGAAAAGGGAGTATTGTATTGAAGTGGTCTATTTAATATTTCCTTTGGTATTTTTTTATTATATACAACCCCCGATAATCCCCAATCAATTATTCTAGCTTCTAATTGCTTATTAATCATAATATTTGTATCTTTTAAATCATTATGTATTACTCCCTTTTCATTCATTGGCCTAACTGCATTTTTTAATAATTCAATAATAACTTTATTTAAAATAAATATCTTTTCCTTTGTTATTTCTTTTTCTCCCATTAACCAGTCTTTTAAATCCATCCCTGCATCTGGCATATTTAAAATCGTTAAATTAGATAATTTACTATTTACATTCTTAGAATTGACATTAAATCTAGTTAATGCATAACATTTTTCATCGAAATTTTTAAGATCATCATCAGTTAATTTATCTGGTATGCAAAGATCCGTTTCAAGCAAATAATATTTTTCATAGTTTTTAATCGATTTTAATCTATCTTTTATTTTTTTTATTTCGCTTATTTCTTCCTTACCATATTTCTCTATTGACATTTTACTTACCCCATTTGTCCTTTTTTTACTGTTTTTACATTTTAACGCTGGTTTAAATATACATCCAAAACCACCCGAGGTTAATGCTTCCCCTCCTAATTTACTTCTTTTTGCATTTTTTTTTGTCTTGGATTTTTTATAAGTCATTTATATTCTCAAGAGAATTATTTTTTATACAAATAATACCCTCCTCCTAAAAGACTAAGTATTATTGCTACAAACATTAATTTCTTTCTATATTTTATTTGCTCTCTCAATCTAATTTCTTTCGGTTTATATAATTCATAATATTCATCTAATGATTCTGTTAAAGTTTTTTCATCTTTATTTATGGATAAATTAATTTTATTATGAATAAAATGAACCCACTTTAAAAATGAATCTTTACCGTCTAAATAAGGCGATACCGGATATTTATCTAATAATTCACTAAATTTATTACCTATTGGTGGATGAGGTATAAACAAAGGAATATTTGAAATTAAATCATAATATTTTTTCTTAGTTGTTTCATTTGCTTTTAAAGGATAATTAATTGCCAAAGTCATTAAAAAAAACCAATAATGCGGTCCCCAAACATTCGGATCAAAGAGTTTTTCTGTCATTAAATTTAAACAATATAAAAAGATAATTAAATAAACATATAACGATATCATGAGTCAAAAATCATATAATTTTTGTAATAATTGCGGAAAAAACGGACATATTTTTCAAAATTGTAAACATCCTATTACTAGTATTGGTTTAATATGTTTCCGAATGCATGAAAATAATATCGAATATTTAATGATTAAAAGGAAACATAGCCTTGGGTTTGTTGAATTTATGAGAGGTAAATACCCTGTGTCTAATTACGAATATTTAATTAATATATTTAATGAAATGTCTAACGAAGAAAAAGAGAAAATAAAAAATTCTGATTTCGAAGAATTATGGAATTATTTATGGGGAAACCAAGTAGGAATTCAATATCGGGGGGAAGAAAAAACCTCACGAGAAAAATATGATCTATTAAAAAATGGAATTTCGGGTAAATTTGAATTCAATTTAGAAACATTATTAGAAAAATGCGAATATAATTGGATTGATACAGAATGGGGATTCCCAAAAGGAAGAAGAAATTATCAAGAAAAAGATTTAAACTGTGCTTTAAGGGAATTTGAAGAAGAAACTGGCTATGTAAGAAATAATATACAATTAATTCAAAATATTTCCCCCTACGAAGAAATATTTACTGGATCCAACATGAAATCCTATAAACATAAATATTTTTTAGGATATATTGATTCTAATATTAAAACTACTAATTCTTTCCAAGAAACAGAAGTAGGTGATATGATGTGGTTAGGTTATAATGAATGCTTGAATAAAATAAGACCATATAATTTAGAAAAAATAAATATTTTAAATAAGATAAATAATGTTTTAATCAAATATAGATTATATTAACAATATATAAGTATTATGGAAAAACCCAGAAAAACAAAGAAGTTAAAATTAGTTCCTGAGAAGCTAACTGAAGAAAATATGGAACAGGTTTTTAAACAAAATTTTGAAAAAATAAATTTATTATTGGATGATTCTAATTATAACTCTTTCTTAAATGAAAAAGAAATATTGAATTCTAAAAATATAAGTCAGCAAGAATCTAAATATGATAATTTATATCCATCTTTAGATGACCCCATGTTAAATATCAAAATTGCTGAAAAAAAAGAATTTAACGACAACAAATATGATGGTAAAATTTATGATATTGAAGAACAAGCTAAAAAATTATGTGAGGCAGATTTCGATTTAGTCCCACATCAAATTTTTGTTAAAAACTTTTTAAGTTTCCAAACTCCATACAACAGTTTATTATTATACCATGGTTTAGGAACTGGAAAAACTTGCAGTGCTATAAGCGTTGCGGAAGAAATGAGAACCTATTTAAACCAATTAGGTATTTCACAAAGAATTATTGTTGTTGCCTCTCCTAATGTGCAAGAAAATTTTAAATTACAATTATTTGATGAAAGAAAGTTAAAATTAGTGGATGGTTTATGGAACTTACGAGCATGCACAGGTAATAAATATTTAAAAGAAATAAATCCTATGAATATGAAAGGTTTATCAAAAGAAAAAGTTATTAAACAAGTCAAAAGAATCATTAATAATTCTTATTTATTTTTAGGATATACCGAGTTTGCTAATTATATACTTAAAATATCTTATTCTGAGGATGACAATAAAAATGTTATGATTTCCAAATTAAAAAAAAATTTTAATAATCGATTAATTATTATTGATGAAGTTCATAATATAAGAATTAGTGATGAAAAAAGTGATAAACGAGTGGCAAATGAATTATTTAAATTAGTGAAATATGTTGATAACTTACGATTATTATTTTTGTCTGCCACTCCCATGTATAACAGTTATAAAGAAATTATTTGGCTTTTAAATATAATGAATTTAAATGATAGACGCTCACAAATAGATGTAAAAGATGTATTTGATAAACAAGGAAACCTTTTGGTTGCGCCTGATGGAACAAAAATCGGAGAAGAACTAATTAAACGCAAAGCCAATGGATATGTTTCCTTTGTGCGTGGTGAAAACCCATATACTTTCCCTTATCGCATTTTTCCTTCTCTCTTCTCTATTCAAAATACTTTTAAAGAACTTCCTTATCCTAGAAAACAATTAAACGGGAAGACTATTGTTCAACCCTTAGAACATGTGGATGTTTATGTGAATGTAGCTGGAAGCTATCAACAAAAAGTTTATGATTATATCATTGATCAAATTAAAGAAAAAAGTGGGAAAACAAAACAAGGTTTACCATCATTTGAAAATATGGACGCTTTTGGATATACTATGTTGCAAAAACCATTACAAGCTTTAAATATGGTTTATCCTAATAAATCTTTTGATGAAAATGCAAAAGTAGATCCAAAAATATTATTAGGTTCAGACGGTCTTAAAAAAATAATGAAATATACAGAAACTACCAATCCTCCTACTAGAAAAAATTTCGAATATAAATCTTCATCTTATGGTAACATTTTTTCCCCTGAAAATATTGGACAATATAGCAATAAGATAAAAAGTATTACCAATAATATTTTGAATTCTGAGGGTATTGTATTGATTTATAGTCAATTTATTGATGGAGGTTGTATTCCTATGGCTTTAGCCTTAGAAGAACTCGGATTTACACGATTCGGAACTAAAGCTTCTAATCTTTTTAAAACAGCCCCTCATAGTCCTATTGATGCTATTACTTACCAAACCAAAGAAAATATGACTAATCCAGAAAATTTCAAAAAGGCAACCTATACAATGATTACTGGGGAAAAAGCTCTTTCCCCGGATAAAGTGTTTGACCTTAAAAATTTAACAGATGAAGATAATAAAAATGGAGAGAAAATAAAGGTTGTAATTATATCCATGACGGGATCCGAAGGAATTGATTTTAAAAATTTAAGGCAAGTTCATATATTAGAACCTTGGTATAATTTAAGTTTAATTGAACAAATCATAGGTAGAGCAGTAAGGACCTGTAGTCATAAACAATTACCATTTAAAAAAAGAAATGTCGAAATATTCTTATATGGAACTATATTTTCTGACTCAGATGAAGAGGCAGCAGACTTATATATTTATAGATTAGCCGAATTAAAAGCAATCCAAATAGGACAAGTTAGTAGAATTTTAAAAGAATCCTCCGTTGATTGTATTTTAAATATCGAACAAACTAATTTTACTGAAGAAAATATGAATACAATCGTTCCACAACAATTATCTAATAAGATGGAAATCCAATTCCCTATAGGAGACAAACCTAATACAGTGTCTTGTGATTATATGGAAACTTGTAATTTTAAATGTAAACCGTTTAAAGAAATCAAAGAAGAAGACATTAAGTTAGATACTTATAACGAAGCTTTTATATTTATGAATACAGACAAAATAATCCAAAGAATCAGGGAATTATTTAAAAACCGATTTTTTTATAAAAAAGAAAACCTAATCAGTGAAATTAATATATTTAAAAATTATCCATTAATTCAAATTAATGCCGCACTATCCATTTTAATTGATGACCAAAATGAATTTATTAGTGACAGATTTAATAGATTAGGTCATTTAATTAATATAGAAAATTATTACCTATTCCAACCCGTAGAATTAAATGATAAAAATATAAGTATATTTGATAGGAGAAATCCAATTGACTATAAAAGAGAATCCATTGTGTTACCTATTTCCAAAGAGGAACCCAAAATTAAAATGAAAATAGATGTAGAAGAAACAAAGAGTGACAATATCATTATATCTTCTATTAAAAAAAATTATGATTTAGCTTTAACAAATACAACCAAAGTAGAAAGAGGGGAAGAAAGCTGGTATGTCTTTGCAGCCTATTTATTTTCCACAGATTATTTAACTACTAATTTTAATATTAATAAGAAGGATTATACAGAATTTATTTTAAATAATTTATTAGAATTATTATTATTTGATGATGTAAAATCATTATTAGATTATTTATATTTTTCTCCTTCCTTATCTGTGTTTGAACAACTTTTAAAAAATTATCTTGATAATCAAATACTTCGTATAAATGATATAGAAGGAATAATTATTCCAAAAGAAAATAAACAATTTTTATTAGTTAAATCTGAAAATGAATGGACCAAGGGTCAACAAGAAGATTATGTTGATTTAGCACCCGCTATCAAAGAAAAAATTATTAAAATTGCAAATATGAACCAATATCTAGGATTTATTGGAGATTTCAAAAATGAATATAATATCTTTAAGGTTAAAAATATGGAAGATAAAAGAAGCAAAGGAGCTAGATGTGATCAAGCGGGAAAAGCAGAGACAATAAAATTATTAAATGCTATATTAGAAGAAAATAAATATACAACGGCCAATACCAAAGGAAGAAATAAAAAAGAATTTTGTGTAATTCAAGAACTAGTTTTGAGGTCTTTTAACAAAAATAAAAAAAATAATAAAATTTGGTTTTTAACTCCTCAAGAAGCAATAATCAATAATATTGAAAAGGCATCTTTTTAAATTAAAATTGAATTATAATTAAAGATATATTATTATATTATAATAGATATGGAAGCTACCAAAAAGGATACTGTTCGAAAAAATAAAGAAGTTGGGGTATATATTAATAATTTATTAACAAGGAAAGTTCATGTTCCTTTCCAAAATGTAGGACAAAATCTTAAACAATCACTTGAAAATAAAATGAAAAAAGAGATTGAAGGAAAATGTAGTGTAGAAGGATTTATTAAGCCTAATTCCATCAAAATTACATCTTATTCAAGTGGATTAGTTGAAGCAAATAATATTGTATTTGAGGTAGTATTTGAATGTTTAGTATGTTGTCCTGTTGAAGGACAGAAAATTAAATGTGTTGTTAAAAATTTAACACAAGCAGGCATTAGAGCTGAAATAAATGAATCTCCTTCTCCCGTAGTAATATATTTAAGTCGAGACCATCATTATAACAATTCCTATTTTAGCACTGTAAAAGAAAATGAAGAAATTACTATCAGAGTCATTGGCCAACGATTTGAATTAAATGATGACCAAGTTAGTGTAATAGGAGAAATAGTAGAACCAAAGGCAGATAAGTATAAAAAGGATGTCAAGAAAAAACCTAAATTAGTTATAAAGTAAATTATTTAAAAAGATAAATTTAATTTATAAAATGCCTAGCGACTTAAATTTTTTAAAGGAAAAAATAGAAGCTTTAGATAAATTTCATCAAATTGAAATTTTACGAATATTAAATAAAGATGAATCTTGTATTTTAAATGAAAATAATAACGGAGTATTTATTAATTTAACGAATATTAATGAAAAAGTCATTGAAGAAATTGAAAAATATTTAGATTATGTAAAAACCCAAGAAAAACAGCTTACAGAAATCGAGCAACAGAAAAATATGTTATCAAATACATTTTTTAAAGATAATAAAGACAATTTGATAATACAAGCTAATGCAGAACATTGAATTAATTAACGAATTAACTCCTTTTATGTTAAATAATAAAAATATTAGTAAATTTCCTGCTTATTATTTAAATAAGCAAGAAATAAAAACAAATAATAAAAAGAGTATTTCTGTAAAAGATATTAATATTTTTTATCCTTCCCAAGTTGATCAATTATTTTGGTGTTTTTATATAATTTTATCAGGTAAACATGATTACGATATAATACCAAATTATTTTACCAAAGAAAAAGAAATTAAATATGGATGGATTGAGCAATTTCGCGAACATAAAGATATATTTAAAAAGATTAAAATCAGTAGAAATAATATTGAAGATGAATTGGCTAATAAAAAACATATTTCAATGAATTGTATTAAAGCCTTATGCAATCTATTTCAAATAAATATTTTTTATATTGATAACAAAAAATATTATGAGATTATAATAGATGAAAATAAAGATTATTATGTCATTGAAAAAATAGAACAAAATTATGGTCTAAAACAAAATATCACTATGGAAAAAATTAATTATTTTAAAGAACATTTTTGGAAAATGGAAAATTTAGATAAACCATTAAAAGCCGTTTCCAGTTATAAATCAGATGAACTTAAATCTATTTGTAAAAAATTAAATATTGAGTGTGCTAAATTGACAAAACCCCAGATGTATGAAAAAATTCTTAATATCTTATAATTTAATATAAAATTGATTATAATTTAAAATAATATGTTAAATTATATATACATGTCAGAATTAAATTCACAACAGCAATTTGATAATATTGTACAAAAATATTTAGAACAATTACAAGATGCTAAGGGACGACAAGACGGTGATCCTGAGTTAGAAATTCGTTTTGGAACAAAAGGAATTAAAACTATTAGTCTTATTGAATTTAATAATGTTATTAGAAAACTTAAATCATTAGGATTTGAAACTATTTATGATAACTATAGTTTAAAAATATCCTCTGAATTTACCGACAAAACAACGGGTCGAACCAAAGACTCTAATGTCCGGGTTGAAATTAACGGTATTCATAATATCCAATCTTATTGTAACAGTAATAATTTGACTGGTAATATATTTCCCCAATTCACTCAAAAAAGCTTTTACAAAGATGATAAAGAGGAAAATATTCGACCCGTTGATATTAATGATTTTAATTTGAGAATTTCTCTCCAAAAAGAAAAAAACATTGGTTCCCATACTTCGTTTGCTCAAAACATTATTAATGATTGGGTTAACAATAAAAAATCCTTTAGATATATTAATCGTATTTCCTTTACTCATTCCTCTTTACCTATTCGTATTGATATGAGTATTGTTAAAGAAAGTAATACAGAAGAGTATGAATTTAGAGGAAAAAAACGAATCCGTTTGAAACCTGAATACGCTATTGAAACTTCAAATGTATTTAATAACACCGAAAAATATGAAATTGAATTAGAAGTTTTAAATCAACAGGTTGGAGCGGCTACTCAATTCTCAAATGCACAATCTCTTTCTGCCGCTCTCAGAAAAACTATAAAATATGTTCTCTCTGGTCTTCAAAACACCAATTATCCTATTTCTTATATAGATATGCAAAATATAGGCATTGAATATTTGAAAACGATCAATGGAAAAGACTATAACGAAAGAATGAGAATGCTTCCAAAATTCTTTCCTGGTCCTGGTTCTACTACCTTACAAGTTAGACATATCGCCCCCATCAATGAAGATGCAAATATTCCTAATATTCGTAAAAATTATACGGTTACAGACAAAGCTGACGGTATTCGTAAATTATTATATATTGCTAGAACAGGAAAAATTTATCTTATTGATACAAATATGAATATCCAATTTACAGGAGCTATTACTAAAAATGTGGATTTAAAAGAAACCATTTTAGATGGTGAACACATTTTACATAATAAAAAAGGAGAATTCATTAATCTATATGCTGCCTTTGATATTTATATAATGAACAAAAAAAATGTTAGAAGTAATCCATTTATTCCTTTAGAAGATGAAACTGATGTTGTTTTAAATAAATATAGACTCCCTGTATTAGTCA
>Ga0222714_10003116_pt1 | contig 17096 bp, 20 predicted proteins | sample C33_3DmetaG_FD_165048 | JGI IMG/M metagenome (GOLD analysis project Ga0222714, IMG submission 165048) | Estuarine water microbial communities from San Francisco Bay, California, United States - C33_3D | ecosystem: Environmental > Aquatic > Marine > Unclassified | place: USA: California...
ACCATCATCACCAATGTGGTGGGCAAGAAACCAAGATAAGGAGAATAAACAATGGACGCAATGAATGAATTAAAAGAATGGGTTGGCAACAATCATACGGAATTAGCAGATTGGGCCGCAGAGGCAGAAGCATATACCAATGACTTCAAAGCAGGCAATTTGTCAGAGGATGAATATAAGGAGTTAATGGAAGATCTAAAACATTCAAAAGCGATCTCAGACGCCGCTGATGACCTAGCAGTTCGTTCCAAGGCTAACGAAATGTTGGACAACTTAATCATAGCCGCAGGGTGTGTATTATAATGGAAGGCACAATAGGAGAAGTAAGATATTTTGCAGGAAACTTTGCCCCAAAAAATTGGGCATTTTGTCAAGGACAGATGATATCTATTGCAAGTAACACATCATTGTTTAGTATATTAGGAGACAGGTTTGGCGGAGATGGTAGAACAACGTATGCCTTGCCTAGATTAGAAGATCTACATGGTTGTAAAGCAATTATTTGTGAAAACGGCACAATGCCTGATAGATAGGAAAGTAAATTATGAAAAAATTCTCAATGAAACAGATGCTATGGGATAAAATGGTCGTCAAGACCATCCGTGGCATCCTAAAATTACTTGGTTTAAAAAAATAATATTTTTTGATTAGAATAATAAGTTAAATATTAGGGTAAGCATTGACGCTTACCCTTTTTTATTATATAATAGTTAATATGGCAAACGCATACGAAACATTAGGTGTTAATAGAAACGCTTCAGAATCTGACATAAAGAAGGCTTATAAAAAACTAGCCAGTAAACATCATCCAGATAGAGGTGGTGACACTGCCAAGTTCCAAGAGATACAGGCCGCATACGATACACTGTCAGATCCTATGAAAAGACAACAACACGATAATCCAAATCCATTTGGAGGATTTCATCGTGGCGATCCAAATGGTTCGCATTTTGAATTTCATTTTGGGGGTGGAGGTCCTGAAGATATTTTTGAACAATTCTTTAGAGGCGGCCGTAATCCATTCCAACAACAAAGACAGGTCAGACGAAATAAAGATCTAAGAGTTAGTATTCTAGTATCATTAGCATCTACCTTAGATGATCAAATAAAAAAGATCAGTGTACAGACTACCAAGCATGATAGATTTACCATTGACGTCAGTATTCCAAAAGGTGTAACCAACGGCACAACAATAAAATTTTCTGGTAAAGGTGATAATATGTTTGACACTTTACCTAAAGGTGATTTATATGTTATAGTTAATGTAGAAGAAGACCCAAATTTCTTTGTGCAAGGAACAACACTGATACATCAGATTAATATTGATTGTTTTGAAGCAATAGCAGGATGTGAAAAAGAAGTTACAGGTATTGATGGTAAAGTGTTTAAAGTAAAAATACCAAAAGGATGCCAATTTGGGCAAAAGTTTGGACTAGCAGGTCAAGGTCTTTATTTTATGAATTCTAGCAGGAGGGGCGATCTTGTTGTTGATGTGAATATACAAATTCCTATACTCAACGAAGATGAAATAACTGCTATTAAAAATATCAGACATGGTCTATAAATATTTTAGTAAAGGAAAATTATGTCATTAAAATCAAATCCAGAAATTGAACAAATAATTGCTACAGCAACAACGCTGGCAAAAGACTCTGGTCACGAGTACGTGACTGTAGAACACTTGTTGATAGCATTAGTTGAATTTCCATCATTTAATGAATTACTTGACAAATATGGTGTCAATATAAGCGGACTATTAGATGACTTGTATGATTACCTTTTAGGACAAAATTATCTAGGTAATGCTGACATAACCAAACAACCACAAAAAACACACACACTTGAAAGAGTATTTAATCGTGCATTTACACAGGTATTGTTTTCAGCAAGAGAACAAATGGAAACTATTGACCTTTATCTCAGCATAAGTCAAGAAGGACAATCACATGCGGCCTACTTTTTACTTAAATGGGGAGTACAGAGGAAAGAATTAGTTGAACTATATACAACAGAGAATGGTGGTAATCTTATTCAACAAGGTAGAGCAAAATCTGAGAAGAATAAAAAGTTGTATGCAGATAAAATCTTAGATGAATATTGTATCAATCTAAATCGACAGGTAGATGAAAATAAAATTGATCCAATCATTGGCCGTGAATATGAACTTGAAGAAATTAGTCAGGTTTTAGCCAGAAGAAACAAATCAAATATTCTTATGATTGGAGATCCGGGTGTAGGTAAAACTGCAATAGCAGAAGGACTTGCCTACAAAATTGTTAAAGGTGAAGTTCCTGAGTATCTTAAAGAATACACTATCTATAATTTAGAAATTGGTAGTCTACTAGCTGGTAGTAAATACCGTGGAGAGTTTGAAGAAAAACTTAAAGATGTACTACATGCCTTAAATGAAAAAGGTAAAACAATTCTATTTATTGATGAGGCTCATCAGATGCAGGGAGCAGGTAGTGGTTCATCTAGCAGTGTAGACTTTGCTAATATGATTAAGCCAGCACTAGCAAAAGGAAATATCAAAGTTATTGCTTCAACTACCTTTGAAGAATACACACAGAGCTTTGAAAAAGATCGTGCATTAATGCGTAGATTCTATAAGTTAAGCATTGACGAACCAACACCTGAGGTAGCCAAAGATATATTATTTGGACTTAGACCACATTTTGAAAAATTTCATGGTGGTAAAATTGGTAACCTAGCTATAGAAACTGCTGTTGATCTCAGTGTTAGATATCAAACTGATAAGAAGTTACCAGACAAGGCCATTGATCTAATTGACATGACCTGTGCTAGATTAAAAATTATAGATAAAAAATTTGTTTGTAGTAAAGACGAAGTTATCAATACTTTAAGTAAGGCTACTAAGATTCCAAAAGAAAACTTTACTAATGAAAAAGCAGATGAAAAACTTACTAATTTAGAGTTAACTATTAAAGATAGGCTCTACGGTCAAGACTCAGCAGTTGACCAAGTACTTGAAAAGATTTACGTTTCCAAAGCAGGACTTAAATCAGTATCTAAACCAATTGGGAATTTTTTATTCTTAGGACCAACTGGTACAGGTAAAACAGAATTATGTAAAATTCTTAGTGAATCACTGAACATGAAACTTTTACGTTTTGATATGAGTGAATATCAAGAAAAACATACTTTAGCAAAACTTATTGGTGCACCCCCAGGATATGTTGGTTATGAAGATGGAAACCTAGGTGGTGGACTATTAATCAGCGAAGTAGAACGTAATCCACACGCAATCATCTTGTTAGATGAGATTGAAAAAGCACATCCTGATATCAGTAACCTATTATTACAGATTATGGATGAAGGTAAAATTACTGGATCTAATGGTAAACAAGTAGACTGTAGAAATACTCTATTAATTTTAACCAGTAATTTAGGTGCGGCAGATAACGAACTCAATAACATTGGATTTGGTAGAAGTTTAGAAAAAGACGGTGAAGATGATGATGCTGTTAAAAAATTCTTCAGACCTGAATTCCGTAATAGATTAGATGCTGTGGTTAAATTTAGCAAACTTGATAAAATGTCAATGAAGAAAATTGTTGTTAAGTTTATCAATGAGATAAACAGTCTATTAGACGAAAAAGATATTAAAATATCATTAACTGAAAAACTTATTGATCATTTAACTGACGTTGGATTTGATTCAACAATGGGTGCTAGACCTTTAGCAAGAACAATTGATAAATTAATCAAGGTTCCGTTAAGTAAAAAAATATTATTTGATAACATAGAGTCAAAAAGTTTAATTACATGTAATATTAATGACAATAACGAAATTGTTTTTGCAGTTACATCCCCAACCGTTGAGTTGTTGGAAAATAAACCAATTGACTCAGATGGGATTATTAGAGTATAATTTTTCCATTGACTTTTCTGCCTGATAAATAATAATAGTATATTATGTGAGAAAATGTCATGGCAAAGTTACATGAAGAAATATTAGTAATCAAAGTTAGCAAACTTGTTAAAGACAACGAAACAGCTCAAAACTTTTTAACAGATGACACTGTTACAAGTTTAGAAGCAGTGGTTCAAGAGCTTGCTGGTGCTGGTTCACTAGTAGAGATACAGAAAGCATAGTTTTATTTTAACATTCAATTAAGAGAGAGATTTTTCAATGGCAAAAGATAAAAAATCAAAAAGAATCGTCCCACCAACGCAGGCACCAATGGTAAAACAAACAACGATTCCAGCTGAACAACTTAAACAACAATATGATTTTAGTAAACATCATATTCATTTTGGTATTCCATGTTATGGTGGACAGGTTACTGAACCGTGTTTTACTAGTTTTTTAAGATTTGTTCTATTAGCAAGTAGAGTTGGATTACAATGGTCATTGGATACCATGGTTAACGAAAGTCTAGTTACACGTGCTCGTAACAATCTTATGGCTAAGATGATGACCAATACCAAAGCCACACACTTTATGTTTATTGATGCAGACATTCGTTTTCAACCAGAATCAATTTTACAGATGTTAATGACTGAGAAAGATGTTATTGGCGGACTATATCCTAAAAAAGCACTACCAATTCAGTATGTGATCAATGCTCAACCAGGTACTAAAATTGAAAATGGTATATTCAAAGTAGACACTATGGGCACTGGATTTATGATGTTCAAACGACATGTCTATGAGAAACTCTGTAAAGCACACCCTGAAACAAAATATGTTGATGATGTTGGTCTTGGTAAAGAATTTGAACCTAACATGTATTCAATCTTTGATACAGAAATTGATGAGAAAGGTCACTATCTATCTGAAGATTGGACATTCTGTCGTCGTTGGGCAAAACTAGGTGGAGACATTTATGCACACGCAGGTGTACTGCTTAATCACAGTGGCTTCTATGAGTTTGCTGGTGATCTAAGTGTATTAACTGGTGGTGCTAAAATTGATCCAAGTAAAAAAGCAGAATAATTATGTCAGAAAAGCTAGGATTTTCTGTTAAGGTCAGTGGTACCTTTTGGGATAAACGTCCTAGTTACTCAATACTGTTAGATGATGATTTAATTATAGAATCAACAATTAATGGGGTTGAGTCTGATATACATAATTTTGAAAAAGAACTAGATCAAGGCCCACATGTTCTCAAAATAAGATTAAACAACAAAGAATCGTCGGATACTATCCTTGAAAATGGAAAGATAGTAAAAGACATGTTGCTTAATATTGAAAGCATAACTATAGATGATATCTCTCTCAATCATCTAATGTGGGAATCAAAATTTGTATTAGATCAACCCCACCTTTATCAAGGGCAAACGGTAGAACATCTTGATAGATGTGTTAATCTAGGCTGGAACGGTACTTATATGTTGGCGTTTGAAAGCCCATTTTATCTCTGGCTATTAGATAAAATTTAAATAAATATAGTAACACGGAAATTACTATGTTTTTATCACAACTTTTTGAATCACTAGATAATAATAAACATGTTGCCTTTTGTTTTGGCCGCATGAATCCGCCTACCATTGGACATAAACAATTACTTGATGTAACTGCAAAATCTGCCAATGGCGGTGATTATTTTATTTTTACTAGTCAGAGCCAAGATCCTAAAAAGAATCCATTAGACTACTCTACTAAAATTAAATTTTTATCTGCTATGTTTCCAGAACATAGCGGTCATATTGTAGCCAATAGAGAACTTAAAACTATAATGGAAATAGCACAGTTTCTTTACAACAAAGGCTACAGATCAGTTACCTTTGTGGCAGGCAGTGACCGTTTACCTGATTTTGAAAATCTATTAAAATCATATAACGGAGTTGAAGGTAAGAAATCTTACTACAATTTTAAAACAATTAATTTTGTTTCTAGTGGTGAGCGTGAAGATGGTGGCGACGGACTAGCAGGTATTAGTGCTACCAAAGCAAGAGAAGCCGCAGTTAAAAGTGACCAAAACGCTTTTGCTCAAGCAACAGGTGCAGGCAAACTAGCATCTGCTCTATACAATGCTGTACGTAAAGGTATGAATGTTACAGAAGATGCCGCAGGTGTTGGTGTTGTTGCTACAAACAAACGTATGGCAAAAGATCCTAGATATTCAACATCAATGACCGTTGATGTTAAACCAAGTACCCCAACTAAAAACGCAAAGGCATTTAAACTAGTCTAACATGCCAACAGTAACACTTACATTAGATGTAGATTGTGAAAAACCTACATGGGCACGGATCAAAGAAGATAAAAATCTTTATGAACCTCCAGCGTATAGGCTTATTCTTAATAATGAACTGTTAACTGAAAGAACTTGGCCACCTTCAGAAATTTTTCCTAATTTTTTAATAAAAGAAACTATGCCAGTGGAATTAGAAATACGTAAAGAAAATAGATTAAAACTTGTTCCTTTATTAGAAAATCCAGCTCAGGCCAAATTTACCTTAACAAATCTGATGCTTAATAATAAACAATTAGAATATAAACACATCAATGATCATGAATTAGTATTCAAACTGTAATAAATACAATAAAGGCATAGGAATCACAATGAAAGTACAAGATATAATTAGCAAAAAAGATACATTAGAAGAAACCGCATCAGCAGGTGGCACATCATCAGGTGGAGTGGCCACTGCTATGAGTGGTAATGGTTTTGCCAATGGTGGTCCAGGAACTGTTACCAGAGTTAAAAAGTCTCAGGTAAGAAGAAAGAAAAATGGATAAGTTTATTAATCAACTTAAAATAGCATTTGCCAGTCAATATTCATTTGCTATTAAAGCACAGAACTTCCACTGGAATGTAGAAGGATCTGATTTCTATCAACTACATAAATTGTTTATGGATATCTATGATGAGGTCTATGCAACCATTGATGCGTTTGCAGAAAATATTCGTAAGATCAAAGGTTATACTCCTGCCAGTCTAGAACGTTTTTCAACATTGACAGCAATCAGTGATGAAGTTGAAGTTCTTGCACCAGAACAGATGGTATCAGAATTATTAGCTGATGCTGAAAAAATGCAAGAAATAATGAAACATCTGTTTGTTCTAGCAGAAGATATGGGTGAACATGGATTGAGTAATTTCTTAGCAGATCGTCAGGACGCATTTGCCAAACATGCTTGGTTCTTAAGAGCAACTAGCAAGGTATAATATGGATATTAAAAAACTATTAGAAAAGATCACACAGTTTTCAGGTGAACCAGAACAAAAAGCTGGAGACCAAGTACGTGGTACAGAAAAAGCCAAACCAGCTAAGGGTGGCAAACATCCATTCCTAAAAAGATTAGTTGGAGATAGTAAAGAATTTAAACAAAAAGCCCTTGACGAAGAACTTGAAAAGGCCTTGTTAGAAAAATGGCAAGAGTTTAAAGACACTTTTGATAAACGTCCTACTAGAGAAGGTTCAAGACATCCTCGTGGGCATGAACCACAAGAACAATATCAAGTAATCCAGGATGAATCAACAGAAGCAGAAAAACGTGTTGCAACAAAATTAAAAAATATAGATAGATTAAAAAAAGGTATTAGTGACGAGGAGTGGAAAGCTCATCAAGAACGTATGAAAAAAGAAAGAGAAGAATACATCAAGCAAAATCCTAATAGCATATTTAAGGAAGAAGATGTGTTAAGCATTAAAGAAGATCCATTTGGACAATGGGTGTTGGTTGATAAACAAGATGGTCATATTAAACAGGCATTTGACGACAAAGAACATGCCTATAGGTATTGGGATCATTTTAAACTCAGTACTAAAGATTATAAGATCATGCACGGCAGTGAATATGTTGATTCAGAATATGAAGAATTAGCAGAATATGGTGCTACTTCTACTGGTTCGCCAACCAGTGGTGGCGACAATGCTGAGCAGGCTAAGAAGGTAGCGGCGGCTACTTCAACTATTAAAACAGCAACAGGTAGTACGGCTACTCCTGCTGTTTTAGCAAAAACTATAGATGCTGTAAGTCAAGGTAAAGCAGTTAACCCAATTGATGCTAAAAATATAGAACCAGTTATGGATATCATCAAAAAAACTGCTGAAAATCCACAACTGGCTAATCAATTTAAACAACTAGCACAACAGGCTAAAAAATCTACCTAGTCTTCGTAGTCGTAGTCATAAGAACTAACTTCTGCAGACTGTTTTAATCCTTTATCTAATCTAGTTAAATGAGCTTTAGCCACTGATAACTTATTAAAAAGTTTATTTTGTCTGCGTCCGCTGATATAAATTCTATATAGGCCTTTATTATCTATTTTAATTTCTGCTAAAACATCGTTTTTATAGCCAATTCTAACAGTATATTCTGGTTTTACATTTTCCAAATCATCAAATCCCAAAATGATAGCATCACCTTTTTGACCAAACTTAACTAACTTCTGATCAAATTTATTGCTAGTATTAACCTTACGACAGATCATACCTGCTAAACGATGATTGTATTCCGGAACTTCAATGAATCCATCATCAGTGATGTTAAAATCTTCACCCTCAAATGGACCGTTAAATGGATCTTCAACTATTTTAATAATTTTACTGATGTTTGACATGTAAATCCTTACGATTTAAAATTAGCATTATACATTCAAAAACTAAAATTGTCAAGTGAAAAAAATATGATAAATATTCATATATTATGATTTTTGGACCAGTAATGCTATTAAAAGAAATTTTTGAAAATAAACCTAGCAAATTACTCCATATCCCCGCTAAAAAGGATGTAAAATAAATGAGTTCACAAGAGACAGTCTATACCTATCTGAAACCAGGTACTCATAGATTAACTGTACCTGCAGGATTTAGTCCTTATGTTCTTGTTTACGCATGGGGAGCAGGAGGCGGAAAAGGATCAGGTACTAGTAGAGGATCTGCTGGTGGTTTTGCATTTACTCCCGTAGAAGTACAAGCTGGAGATGACATATTAATCGCTGTTGGTGGCCGTGGTGGCGATGCTAGCGGAACTACTCAAGGTTCAGCTGGTGTAGGATTACAATTACGTGGATCAACTACACAAACATTTACAGCATCAGCGGTTTCAAGTCCAACACAATTAGAAAATGGATATTTTACAAGATCAGCCCATGCCGAATCTAATCCATCTTCAAATGTTCGACAATATTATGTTGTAAGAGAATCCAGACTGGTCTACTCCTCAACAACTCCACCTCCTGCGATATTCCGAGCAGGAACATATAGAGGAAGTGTGTATTCTAGATCTCCTGGACTGCATGGTGCCATAACAACTGTTGGTGGGGCCTTTGTTTATGGCGGCTCTGCAATTATACCAGGTGGTGGTGATAATCTAAACGCTTTTGATCTTGTCTTTACCACTGATGATGTTAGTCTACGTGGTGGCAAGGGTGGTTTGGGTCGTGACGAAGACAATGACTCCGGTTCTGGTGCTGGTGGCGGTGGAGCCACAGCAGTATTTGTAAACGACATTCCATACATTGTGGCCGCAGGTGGAGGCGGTGGTGGTGGTTATGGAGACGACCGTGCAGGAGGAGCCACAGTTGGTTATCCAGGTGGAATCTATCCAGGAACAAACAGTATTAGCCCATGGTATCCTGTAAGCGATGGCCGATGGGGCAGTTTCATTAATCAATATGGTATTTGGGTTGCACCTACAGGTGGCACTAAAACATTCCAGATCAGATTAGATTTTCCTGTTTCAGGAACATATACTTTCCAAGTATCCAGTGATAACAATGCCAGTTGGCGTGTAGACAGTGGTACAACATATACCACATCATTTACAGCATTTAGTGGATCAGCTACACAAGCAGTATCTTTGAGTGCTGGATCACACACTATCTATGCAACCATATCCAATCCTGGTGATGTTGGTGGTTGGGCTATGCGAATCACTAAGCCAGATTCAAGTGAATTATGGCATACTAGAAAACCAGCAAACAATTCAGGATTAAACTATCAATCAGCGGGTGCTGATGGTCTTCCTGGTGGAGGTGGATCAGGTGCTGGTGGTGGTGGCTATCCATATGGTGGAGCCGCGGGCAAAGCCTATGGTGATGATAACAGAGGTAGTGAAGGCGGTAATGGTGGTCAAATATATGTATCGGGAACCAATATCAGTGTTCGTGGAGAAACCATTTCACCAATCGTTGAAACAGGAACCAACAGTGGAGCTCCAGGTGGAGTAAACAATGAGTTTTATCCAGGTAGCAGTGTAGGATATCCAGGTAGTGATGGCGGTGTTATAATTGTATTTGTTAAATCATTTCAGGCATGGATAAAAGAATCAGGCGATTGGAAAAAAGTAGAAAATGCTTGGGTCAAAGTAGATAACAGTGACCCAGTATTGTATCCACCCAAACGTGTTACATTAACTAGTTCAGGAAGGTTCGTAGTTCCTAGCAGAGTAGTACGATTCAACGCTACCATAGTTGGTGGAGGTGGTGGAGGTGCTTCTGGTGGAACCAAAGACGATGACGTTAACTTCTACGGTGGTGGAGGCGGTGGAGGCGGCTCCGGCTTTATCACTAACACTGGAGATTTAACAGTAGTTGGTGGTCAAGTGTTTAACATCACTATAGGAAGTGGTGGCTTAGGAGGCAAATGGGTATACAGACACGAAGGTGCAGGTGATCCAGGAACAAAAGGTGGATCTACGACTCTAGTAGATACAAGAAAAAATAAAACTTATACTGCGGCCGGAGGAAACACTGGTACTCCTGGCGGAGGCGGTGATGACGATCGCGGCTACGGTGTTGCAGGAACAGGTGGTACGGGTGGAACAAATGGTTCTAACGGTACAGCAGGAAGTACTAATCAAGGCGTAGGTGGTGCTGGTGGTAATTCTAGTCTTAGTACTGGAGGTGCAGGCGGAACCACTAGAGGTGTAGCTGGTAAGAACTCTGGAGCAGGTGCAGGCGGTGGAGGCGGTGGTAGTGAAGGTAACGGCGGAGCAGGTGGCAGTGGCTATGTTATCATTGAATACCAAGAAGAGGGAATACAGGATTGGAAGAAAATTCTACGTGGTTGGGTAAAAGTCAATGGTGATTGGAAAGCCATGGAATCAGGTGTATTATCTCCATTTAGAACTACTGAACTTGTTGATGAACAAAGAGCTGTTATTAATATAAATCTTAACGGCACTGTAGAAGATCCTACTGATGACGAATCAGCGATCTCAGCAACTCTTTATAACTATTCCTTATTTGGTAAGGCGTCAAGATTGGGATATGTTGCTGGTAAAACCACAGTTAATCTGACACTAGATGCCAACACTGTGATTTCTAGTAACTCAGTAACTGATCCAGCATTGGTCATTAATGGATTTAAAGCAGGTGATACAATTAATATAGTTAATAATGGATTGATTAAAGGCTCAGGTAACATTGGTATTGCTATATTAGCTGAATATCCAACTACAGTAACCAACAATGGAACTATTATTGGTGGTAACACACAAGTTGGTAATAGTGTAAGTGTTACTCCTGATTCATTTGCTAATCTAACACAGTTACTTAGAGATGCGATTAATAATGATCCATTAGCTATTACTAATGCTTGGTATGTAACAAATCCACCATTACAACCAATAGTATACAATGGTACAGATATTGGTACTCCAGAATTTACTCCATGGTATGGAAAAGATCTCTTTATTGACTTAAATGATGACACAGTTTATACTAGTACCAATGAAACTCAAACAACAGTTACATCAGGAGATTACACATACACTAGAGGAAGTCTAGCATACTCTGGTTCATTAGATCTTGACCAATTTATTGTTGATGAACTTAGTGTTACTAACCCAAATTTATTTCCGGTATACACATTTAATGTTTATAATTACAGTTACACCGTAGGAAGAAACGCTGTCCAGGGAAATACTAATATTACTTGGTCAACACTAGGCACTATCAGTGGAGGCACTGAATAAGTTTAAACATAGGGATTTTCAATGAAAAAGTTTTTAATAGGGTTGATCCTAGTATCAACATCAACGTGGGCAGATATCAGTAAAGAATGTCCACAATTTATAGCAGGTACTACTCCACAATATACAGCAGGTGCAGGTGATCAAGAGATCTGTCATCAAAACTATGCTGTAATTCATCGTTGTTCAGTTAAAGCACCATTGGCAGTGTTTGAACATCTAACCAAAGAGAATCTAACAGGTCCTGCCAAACGTAAAAATAATTTCAAACCTGATCCTAAAGTTTCAAAAGAATGTTCAGCAACATTAGAAGACTACGCCACTGTGGGTAGCACACATGATCGCGGACATATGGCACCTGCGGCAAATAACACAACCAATGATGAGATTATGAGTGAAAGTTTTTATCTCAGTAATATGCAACCACAGATAGCAAACAATAATCGTGGTGCGTGGAGACTGTTAGAATTACAAGAACGCAAATGGGCATTAGAACCAGGAACAGACTATTATGTAGTCAGTGGTGGTATTTGGGACGATGGTTACAAGACCACAGGTAACGGTCTTGGAATCCCAACACGTTTATATAAAGTTATCTATGAAAAGAATTCTAACAAGGTTCGTGCTTATCTAATGCCAAATGCACCCATTAGACCAGCAACAGATTGGCCTAAGTACGAAACTACATTAGAGGAAGTTGAAAAAGCCGCTGGCATAACATTTAGGATTGGAAAATAATGAATACACAATATTGGGGTTATCACTTAACATTAGATTGTGCAAACTGCGACAGAGCTCTTATCAAAAGTGAAGACAATGTACGTAAGTTTGTTAAAGAATTATTAGTTCGCATTGATATGCAACCAATTGGTGATACTCATGTTGAATACACTGCCGCGGAATTTCCTGATAAAGCAGGTCTAACTGCTGTACAGATTATTGTAACATCAACCATTGTTGCTCACTTTATTGATTCAACAGGTGACCTATATCTAGACGTGTTCTCATGTAAACAGTTTGATGTTGAAACAGTGGTACAGACTGTAGACGAATACTTTAAACCAGAGAAGTCAAGAGTTAACTATCTAACTAGGCAAGCGGGTTAATAGTTTACCTTTAGGAATATTAAAGAACAATAAAGTTAACCAATATTCTAAATTTAGATATCTCCATAGACCTGATCCAAAATATATATGATTTGGATAGTAATGATGCGTAATATGAAATGCTGATCCAAATATAAAAGGCATCATTAATGGGTAGTCTCTTTCAGTTTTTTCTGGATTTTTCCAGGTGTGTGGTCCGTGAAATAGATAGTCTAAACTACGAGAATAAAATACCACCACAGTCCATAACGGTATTAGATAATAACTTACCCAACTAGCATAGTCAAACAGCAGTATAAAAATTAAAGAAACCACTGTTAATACATGCCATCTATATTTGGCCAAACTGTTACTGATAAATCTTATTCCTAAATTAGGTTTATCAAAAGATTGAATGTCATGTGAAAGTAGATGCTGTATTTTAGAATTACTAAATCCAAATATATACATAAAGTTTGTTTTTTTCATTTCATTGACCAATGGATCCTGATCAGTTCTCCATAGTCTATGGTGATAGGTATGAAATTCTCTACCCCCCGGAGCAACAATAGGAGAATATAGATAAATTAAAACTTCTCCTATAAACTGTAAAACACTATTTTTAAATCTAAGTCCTGTATCGTGTAGTACATAATTATGCCCTAGAGTAGCTAACGTGGCTCCTAAAACGTAGGTTACAACAAACACTGGTAACCATTGTATAGGAACTAGTATTATAGAAAGTATTGTTAAAACTGTAATCCACATTGGCCTGATCCAAATAAAAAATAGCCTTGCTTTATAGAAATAATTTTTAATTTTTTCTTTTAGTGAAGGTTCTAATATAATCTGTTGGAATTCTTTTGTACTAGTTGGAAAACTATTTAGATTATAACAGGTAAGTTCATATCCGTAGTCTCTAATTAATCTTTGAAGTATTGCTTCATCTGACACTGACAAAGATTGCCATGAAAATTTTTGATTTTTAATAATTTTCTTTGCAATACTGGATAGCTGTTCTATTGTTAGATCTGATTCTAAGACTGCTGTATCAAAAGGAAAATATGAAAGACATTCACGATATTCCCAAACGTCTAATTCTTCAGGTGTTTTGCCTGTTAGATTAACTGTGAACTTTTTAAAGTTTTCTTTACCAATCTGGTTAATAAATTTGTCCATACAATTATTTATAAATACATAATGCGAGCAAATGAATTAACGAAAATAAACAAAAATAGTAAAATCTATCTAGATATGGACGGTGTTCTTGCTGATTTCTTTTCAGAATATGCTAAACTAGCAGGTGTTACATCATATAGAGATATTCTGCCAGCATCAGCAGATCCAACACTTGAAAAAATGGTAGGCACTGACTTTTTCAGTAAACTGCCTAAATTTCCTACCACTGACAGTCTAGTTAAACTGGTATTAAGATACGTGGATCACTATAATATTTGTTCAAGTCCACTACGTAAAGATGAAATAAACTCAGGCAATCACAAAAAGATTTGGCTTAAACAAAATCTTAATCCACAACCTAAAGACATTATTATTACATCAATTAAAGAACGTCACGCAGTTCAGCCTGATGGTACTCCTAACATATTAATTGATGACAGAGGCACCAACATTGTTGCTTGGCGGGCCAATGGTGGCATTGGTATTAAGTATCAGGCAGATGAAGATAGTCTACAAATAGTTGCTAATGAATTAAACAAGGCCTATGGTAAATTAGAAGAAGTAGATGTAAGATACAGCATCTATCCAAAACTAACTAAACGTTTCGTGATAGGTGAACCATATGGCAAAAAGAACCTTAAAGTTCCTCATGCCAAATATGTGGATAAAACTAGAAAATGAGAGCAAAAGAATTTATTAATGAACATAGACTAGTTTGGCGTAGAAATCCTAAAACAGGACAGATCAAACTAATGTGGAGATGTGAAACAGGACAACGTATAGGTAGAACTGTGCCTACGGTAGCAGACTGTTCAGCATCATATGACATTGACAAAGCACAAAGATTTAAAAAAACCAGAGCTAGGACTGCTAAAAATCAGGCAAGGTTATCTAAACTTACTAAAAAAAGATCTCGTGCAAGTAGACTAGTGGCAAAGTTAAACAAATGGCGCAGACCAACTAGGAAGAAAAAATGATATTACTAGAAGGCGGTAATGTTTTTAAAGACAGCAACGGTCAACCTCTAACCCAGAGGATTGATCTTGAGAATGTTGTGCCTACCGTACAATGGTTAGAACAACTTACCGGTCTTAACCTAGTGGATAATATGTTAGGTAGTACAGGTCGTAAAGCAACCAGTGGTGATCTTGATCTAGGTGTTGATGAGACCAAAGTCAGCAAACAGACATTAATAGACATACTGCTACGCAAAGGTGTTCCAGCAGAAGACCTACGCAAGACTGGTGACAGTGTACACTATAAAGCACCTATCTTGGGTGATGCTGGCCATGGTTATGTACAAGTAGACTTCATGTTCACTGATGATCCTAAATGGCAACAGTTTAGCATGACCACTGGAGCCAGTGAATACAAAGGCATGCACAGAGCCATATTGTTGGCCAGCATTGCCAAAGCACAGGGAATGAAATGGAGTTATAAACTAGGACTGGTTGATAGAGAAACCAATGAGCCAATCACCAAAGATCCTAATGAAATTGCTAAAAGATTAATTGGGGGTACTGCAAAAGATCTATCCAGCGTTGAAACCATCGTTGATAAAATTAAATCCAGACCAGATTATGAACAACTAGTAGCAGATGCTAAAGACGCATTTGAACGTGATCAATTGCCTTTACCTGAAAGTGGAATACTACCAGGTACAGGTCGTTGGTATAGGCATTGGAGAAATAGGAAAATATAACATGAGAGCAAAACATTTTATCCGGAAAGAGCAAGGCATTAGTAAAGATGCTGAAACTAAATTCCACAAAAAATTAGACAAACTTGTTCACGATACATTTGGCAAGCGTCCAGAAGAAATGAAAGAAGGCTGGGGTCAAGGTCAAGACCGTGTAACACTACCAGATGAGCCAGCAAACTATTATCACGGTAAAGGTCAATTATCAAAAGAATATAACGAACTATATGCTAAACTAGTTCCAAGTCAAGGTCCTGCTGATACCATTGAGGGCGAAGTACTACGTGCGGCTAGTAAGATTGTTTATCGTCACTACAACGATGGCGATGAGTTCAACGAAGCAAGTTTCAAACAACTTGAAGAGTTCATTGGTAAAGTGTCAAGTTACGATGATCTAGCACACAAAGCCACAGTATTTGCTCTAGCGGCAGAAGGTGAATATCATCCTAATCATGGTTGGGATAGCCTAGACGTTATGGAATATGGTCCAGAAGACTCCGATGACGACTATGAAGAAGATGACAGCGACTGGTATGATGATGAAGAAGATGAAGTAGATGAAAATAATCTAGCAGAAGGTGTGTTTGGTCCAGCAGACTATAAAGGTTGGAAATATTCATATGATGTAGAAGAATATGATGATAATAGAAAAATATTCCATACCGTTACTAAAGATGGTAAAGAAGTAAGCATGGATTGGTCACCATATTCAAAACCAACTGATGAAGAGTTTAAATTATGGATTGATTTGGGTATGCCTACACGCGAAGATGTTGGCTCAGTTGGTCCACTAGACAAAGATGACTTAATGACTTTAGCAAAAACTAAACAAGGCACACATGCTCTGTTACAAAGAGAAAGCCGCGGACATAAGATCATAGCAAACAAGCTAAAAACTATGGACAGATTAAAAAAAGGCATCAGCGATGAAGAGTGGCAAGCACATCAGGAACGCATGAAGAAAGAGAAAGAAGAATATCTTAAGAAAAATCCAGAAAGCATCTACAAAAAAGAAGTTACAGAAAAGAAAACCAAACAACGATTGGATCCTAAATGCTGGAAGGGCTATAAGAAACAAGGTACTAAGATGAAGGGCGGTGTCCGTGTTAATAACTGTGTACCAATGGAAGAAAATTCAGTCACTGATCTTAAAGATCTGCCAGACTATGAAGCAAAGAAAAAAGCTCTACAAGATCTCCAATTGGATCCAAATACACACAAAGACCCTGAACTATCAACG
>Ga0222714_10003117_pt1 | contig 17091 bp, 20 predicted proteins | sample C33_3DmetaG_FD_165048 | JGI IMG/M metagenome (GOLD analysis project Ga0222714, IMG submission 165048) | Estuarine water microbial communities from San Francisco Bay, California, United States - C33_3D | ecosystem: Environmental > Aquatic > Marine > Unclassified | place: USA: California...
TGCCAACATGCCAGCGGGTGCAATCCTTACTGCCGAAGGCCTAGATGTATTAGAAGCACCAGCAGATTTTGCGGTAACCTCTCGCCTTGAAATTTGTGTCTTTAACCTAATGCCAAAGAAGTTAGACACAGAGCTTCAATTAGCCCGAGTACTTGGACAAACCGAAGCCTATGTGTCACTGACATTCGCCGCGCCATCAAATTACGCCGGTAAGAACACGCCCCCCAGTCATCTGGATCAATTTTACTCGCGTTGGCGGGATATGAACCGAGATTCCGCTTTCGATGCTGTTATAATAACAGGAGCACCTATCGAAACATTGCCCTTTGAGGACGTCCTATACTGGGATGAAATGACGGAGATTCTGGATTGGGTGCGCGGGCCAAATGATTCTGCGGCGATGCCGCTTCTTAGCCTTTGCTGGGGGGCCCAAGCGGCTCTTTATAGATATTATGGAATTCCCAAACGTTTACTTTCGTCAAAGCTGTTTGGCGTCTATCCACACGAACTTCTGATAAAAAATTCTCCGTTTTTGAAAAATCTTGATAGCTGTCCCAAAATGCCTGTATCTCGGTGGACAGAGACAAATATTGCAGACCTGAAGGGCACACAAAACCTAAAACCTCTGCTTGTTTCTCAAAATACAGGGCTCGGTGCGCTTTTTGACGAGCATCTGGGGCACCTCCATATTCTGAATCACTTTGAATATGACGCCCTAACCCTGGATGCCGAATACCGCCGAGACACTGAAAAAGGCGAAAAAATAGCATTACCGGAAAATTACTATCCAGATAATGACCCGACACAAATGCCAAAAAAATCCTGGGGATCTAACGCCCATATCTTTTATGGTAATTGGGTGGAATGGCTTCTCAGTAAAAAATACTCATAAGTGCATTTTTACTCAATTTTACAGCCTAAACGCTCAAGAGTTTCGTTGACCCAAGCCCTGTTCACCTTGCCGGCATCAATATCAGCGAATTGCCTGATTTCTGCTGCGTTTTTTTCCTGAGTGGCTTTAAGAATAGTTTCTGCATAGTCCTTTGGAACGCATAGTACGCCATCTGAGTCACCAATCATGAGATCACCTGGTTGGATCACCATCCCATCTATAGCAATGTCGTAGCCAATTTCACCTGGCCCATCCTTATAGGGACCGCGATGAGAAACACCAGCTGCAAAAACTGGCAAGTTGCGTATCCTAAAGGCATCAAGATCACGAATAGCTCCATTGATAACGAAGCCAGCCACTCCCCTTGTCATCGCATAGGCAAGCATAATCTCACCCATTAATGAGTTAGTGCAGTCACCCCCACCGTCACAGACAATAACATCACCGGGTCGGGCCATATCGATTGCTTTATGGAGCATAAGATTATCACCAGGCCGTGTCTTAACAGTAAGAGCCGGACCTGAAAGGTATCCAGACTTATGCATCGGCCGAAGTGATGGCCCTCCGGCCGTCATGCGTGACATACAGTCTGAAACATTAGCGACAGGCATATCTTTAAACTTCGCCACCAGGGCATCAGAGACCTTATTTTTGTTATCACGAATCCTAAACCCTAGGGGCATTACAACCCTCCTCTCAGCACGTTATCGCCATGTCTATTAATACGACCGGGATCTTTAAGATAAAGCAATGCGAAATTATGAACCTCCCGTGGACAAGAGATGTATTGAAAAATTTTTAATAGATAATGTTGCAATGATTGCGAACCTTCAGCGAAGGATCATAGCTTTACCAGTGTTAATCATGATTACCTTGATGCATGTTTCGCGGTGACCTGAAATTTTTTGGAGCCTTAGACATGATGTTTTTTGAATGCGAAAAACTGGCAGGGATGCTTCCATGATCGAAGAAGCAAACCACTTCTCAGCAGAATGCGCGGCTCTTAAAAGCCTAGTCATACCTCTTACCGAAAGTGACTTTTCCCGAAAAACTCAATTTAAGGAATGGACCCTTAACGATATTTTTTCTCACCTCTACATGGGCGACAATAACGCAAGACTTACTTTACTTGACCCTGACTCCTTCAAGGCAGCACAAAACGCGAGGCAAAAGGCTCTGGACGGAGGAATTTCGCGCTTCGAGTATCAAAGTCAGTGGGTGAATGGCTTAAAGGGCCAAGCGCTTGTAACGGCTTGGTTTGAGTCATCTCTTGAGACGGCCGACGCATATGCCGATGCCGATCCCAAAAAGCGTGTTGCCTGGGTTGGCCCAGATATGAGCGCCAGATCTAGCATAACAGCGAGGTTTATGGAGACATGGTCCCATTCTCAAGCGATCTATGATCTGTTGGGACTTGAAAGACAAGATGATGACCGGATACGCGCGATCGCTCATCTAGGAGCAATTACATTTGGCTGGACTTTTGCAAACCGTGGCGAAGTACCTCCTGGCTTACCGCCTCATATAAGCCTTAATTCTCCATCGGGAGGAACTTGGGAATGGAATCCAGAAAGAGCAAACTCTGGTGAGTCTGTATCAGGTAAAGCCACCGAGTTTTGCCAAGTAGTTACCCAAACTAGAAATATTGCCGATGTCTCACTTAAGTTAGAAGGAACAACGGCAAAAGCTTGGATGACAAAAGCCCAGTGTTTTGCTGGTCCACCCAATGACCCACCGCAACCAGGGACACGATATAAACAGGCATAATCTTAATTACACCTAATTGCGATGAGATTGCTTAATAAACGAACCAATATGAATTTGAAAAAATATAATCGTCTGACTTTTTTAGGCGAGACCGCGCGCTGCTAAACTGCGCATAAGAGCACGCACTCCGTACGTCCAGCCTGGTATGCTTTGGGTCGATGCAGTACGGTTCACCAGGCGCCCAAGCTTAGGTGTGGTGATTTCCACAATATCGCCGAATTTATGCGTAAATCCCTTACCATCCCGAAGATCGGTTGGCGCGAACATAGTACCACACATCAAGAAAACGCCATCAGGATATTGATGATCCAAAGATAGCGTTGCCTTTGCTAGTTCCTCTGGGTCCCGGCTTATTTGCGACATCGAAGACTGGGCTTCCATGCGAAAATTATCTTGTCCTGTCACGGTCATAGCAACTACTGCCTGACGAACATCATCAATAGAGAAAGTAGAATCAAAAAAGCGCAGAAAAGGGCCTAGGCCACAGGACGCGTTATTATCCTTAGCGCGACCCAGCAGCAAAGCAGAACGACCTTCTATATCCCGAAGATTGACATCATTCCCTAACGTTGCCCCAACAATTTTACCACTGGGCGCAATAACGAGTACTATTTCTGGCTCAGGGTTATTCCACTCGCTGTCTGGTCGCAAACCCACCTCGGCACCAATACCGACCGCAGCCATTGGGGGACATTTTGTGAAAATTTCAGCATACGGCCCAATACCAACTTCCAGATATTGAGACCAAACACCAAGTTCTATTAACTTTTCTTTCAGAGCTTCAGAAGCTTGTGAACCTGGTTGGACTTTTGACAGATCCTCTCCAACCCTCTCTCGCACAGCTTCGCGCACATCCTGGGCTTTAGCTGGATCGCCCTTAGCCTGCTCCTCAATAACTCGCTCAAGCATTGAGGCGGCAAACGTGACGCCAGCAGCCTTGACCGGTTGAATATCTTGAGGTGCAAGAAAGTGTGCCACTTCCGCTGCTCGCGCTTCTGGCATACTGCCTATCAGAATATCATCAATGCTGCCAATTCGCTCCCCCAAGGTGACACGAGAAAGTGCCTCTGCAGGATCCGGCTTGTTTAAAAGGTCAGCTAAGGTTGGAAAATTCCGTGTTACATCAAAAACGCCAGTGTCCCGCATAACCGCAATTGCTGGCCCAATGCCCGGCCGCCAAACGCGGGCCACAAGACAACCATCCGTTCCATCATCAGGCAACACCGATCGAGCTGTCAGAATTTCCTGCATGTTGGCTCTCCTAAGTGTGTCGAAGGGAGTTAATGTGTTCCGCAGCGTTAATCGCATAATTTGGAGCAGAACGTCTGCGTCGGATTATCTCTTCAGGCTCCATGTCGCGCATCTTTTTGGCCGGAGCACCTCCCCAGAGCTCTCCGGATTTTACGACCTTATTAGGCGTGACAACGGCACCAGCCGCTACCATTGCGTCCGTTTCAACCCGGGCTCCATCTAATATTGTGGCTTTCATGCCAATGAAAGCTCGATCCTCCAAAACGCAACCATGAATCATGCAAAGGTGGCCCACCAAAACGTCATCACCAATATGAGTGTCGAATTGGCCGCCTGTAACATGAACAACGGTGCCATCTTGAAGGTTTGTACCCTTGCCGATCTTAATGAGACCAACATCGGCGCGGACTACAACATTGTACCAGAGGCTAGACCTCTCTCCAATCTCGACATCTCCCACAACAACAGAATTGGGAGCTAAGAACACATCATCCGCCACCCGGGGAGTGATACCTTTATACGGTAAAATCAATCCTTTAGGTGCGGGTAAGGAACTTATTTGCTGCATGGTTTTATAAGCCCATCTCTTCGTTAGACCCAATCAAGATATTTAAAGTCTGTACAGCTTGGCCGGACGCGCCCTTACCAAGGTTGTCAATAATGCCTGTCAGTACAACAGCGTCCCTGTCTGGGTTCGTAAGTACGTGGATCCGCAGTTTATTTGTTCCATTCAAACACTCAGGATCTATGCGATCAGACCCTTCCGGGGGCCCAAGAGGCGCAACTTCAATAAATTGCTCATTTTCATAATGTGCCGCTAGTGCTTCGCGGATCTCCTCCGGCGTTGTGCTATTTGGCATAGCCCAAAGCGGCAGAGGAATTTTGACCAACATACCCTGATGGTATCTACCAACATGTGGCTCAAAAATAGGATCGTGGTTAAGCCCCCCCCAACGCTTTATCTCTGGAAGATGCTTGTGCTTTAGACCCAAAGCATAGGAAAAAACTACCTGATCATTCGGTGAAGCTTCTCCACCCTCAAACTCAGCTATCAACGATTTACCACCACCAGAATAGCCTGAAACAGCGTTGATAGTGATTGGCCAATCTTGGCTAATCAAACCCGCACTGACCACTGGGTGGAGCATAGCAATCGAGGTGATTGAATAGCAGCCTGGGTTACTAATGCGCCTCGAACCACTTATTCGACGGCGCTGATCTTTAGAATATTCAGGAAAACCGTACGTCCATCCCTCTGCCGTCCTGTGAGCTGTTGAGGCATCGATGACCCGTGTTGTTGAATTAGTGATAAGTTCAACAGCATCCCGAGCTGCATCATCGGGAAGACATAAAATAGCAACGTCTGCCGCATTAAGGGCGTCTTTTCGGGCACCCAATTCCTTGCGGCTTTGATCATCAAGACGGATAAGATTTATATCCCTCCTATCCTTCAATCGATCATATATCTGAAGACCGGTCGTACCAGCCTCGCCGTCAATGAATACAGACGCACTCATGGGCTCCAATCCTTGAACAAAAGATTCGTTGAGTAAGCCTCTAGCATAGTTTTGTGCAAGACTGCTTCAGAATTCGGGCAACTCGACGATGCAATCTGTCTGAAGAACTTTAAAGTGCCGTCTGTTCCATTCGCCACAAGTCTCTTGCTCGCCTGAACTAGCCTGAGAACAGTTTCGTCTTCAGGATCCTAAATATCCCTATCAGCTACCTTCAATCTGATAGAAAGGATTACAGCAAATACAAAGCCAAGCGCTGCCAGACCCGCCATAGCGTAAAAAGCACCGCCTCCACTTTCTGCATATAGCCAGCCAGCAACAGGTTGCATGAGGGCCATAGCAGCACCCATGCCAAGAGCTGAGTAAAGCGCTTGGCCCGTTGCTGAGCTGTCGGCTGGAATATAACGCTGAAGATATGTCATTGCCCCCAAATGAGCAGCCCCAAATGTCAGTCCGTGCAGGGTTTGGAAAATCAGAAGCGCTGAAAAATCTGTTGTCCAGCCGAGGCCAATCCAGCGGACCACACCCCCGGCAGCGCCAAGCGCCATCAACCATCCAGGCCCCAATCGGGCAACAATGGGAGCAGACATCCAAAATAAAATTATTTCCGCCAAAACCCCAATTGACCAAAGATAACCAATTGAACTTTCGCTGATCCCGGCATCAATCCAATGAATTGACGAAAAGGCATTCAACACCGCGTGCGAACTCATATTCGCTGCGGCTGATGCGAGGAGCAGAATAAACGTTGGGTTACGAAGCAACGACCATGCGGGGGCCGCACGAAATCTTCGATCAGCTTTACCTCTGGGAGCAGACCGGAGATCAGGAAGACATGCGACCGACATTAGGATCAACAGCCAGCCCCCAATCAGCATGTAGACAACATGCTCTACCGATGCCGTTTCCAGCCAATAACCAGCTCCAGTAACGACTACAATAAATGCAACTGATCCCCACGCTCTCAATCGTCCATAGGACAAGCCTCGAGCTCTAATAGTAAGTAAGCAAAGGTTTTCACCAACCGGTAAAACTGGACCCTGGCAAGCAGCTGTCAGAATTAGCGCTGCCAGCACAGCAAAAAAGCCATACGCCTGTGTCAGAACAGCAAAACCAACACATGCCCCAGCCGCCGCGAGTAATGCTAACCTTTTACGCCTTCCCGTCACGTCTGCCACATGTGCAGCGACCGGATTGACCATCACTCGCGTCCACGCAATTGCAGACATTACAATGCCGATTTCCTCTGGAGAGAGAGCCCTGTCCTTAAGCCATATCGGCAGGAATGGGGCAAATACCCCAACAGTTCCAAACATCGCTACATAGTAGAAAATAATTCTTAGCGACGGCGATCGTGTCGCATGAGCAGCCTGGACCAGCGCTTCAGGCATATCGGGCATGCGATCAGACATATGGCGGTTGCAATCAGCCTCGTGTAGGAAAGGATTCCAACCTTAACCTTATAGAGTAATCCATGACAGATGCTTCACTGGCTCGCGATTGGCGCGATGATATATTTGACGCTTTGATGGAAGCTGGGATCAAGCAAGTTGCCTACGTCCCTGACGCTGGCCATAAAAAGCTGATTGAACGTGCTCACGCTGCAAATGAAATGCGGGCAGTGTCAGTCACCACTGAGGAAGATGCGGTAGCCTGTCTTGCTGGAGCTTGGCTGGGAGGCGACAAAGGGGCGCTGCTAATGCAATCAAGCGGTGTAGGTAACACCATCAACATGCTTAGTCTTATGAACACCTGTCGGTTCCCGATGCCAATGTTCGTGACTATGCGCGGAGAGTGGGGCGAATTTAATTCTTGGCAGATGCCTATGGGCAGCACCACACAAGCTCACTTTGAGCTTGCCGGCGTTAAATGTTATCGCGTTGAGCACGCAGAAGATGTAGCCAGCACCGCTCGAGCCGCGATTGATCAAGCTTATAATGGGGACTGTATGACTGCAGTGCTGCTAGCACAAAAATTGGTGGGTACGAAAAAATTTGCAGTGGGAAGCGCAGGAGATAACAAACAATGAGCGCCCCTGAAGTGTTGAAAAAGGCTGATGGCCTAATTGATCGACGCGTATTCGTGGCAAACCTAATGCATGGGAGATCTGATGATCTTCTAGTTGTGGCTGGTCTTGGTTCGCCCTGCTACGACCTAATGGCAGCGGGAGATCACCCGCTGAATTTCTACCTTTGGGGAGCCATGGGCGGAGCGGTGCCAATGGCAGTTGGGCTAGCTGCTGCGCAACCATCAAAACGAGTACTAGCATTAACAGGAGACGGCGAAGTTCTTATGGGCCTTACCGGTCTAGCAACTGCTGGCGCCGAAGGATTGCAGAACATAGTGGTGATAGTGCTCGACAATGGACGGTATGGCGAAACTGGTCAGCAATTAACTCATACTGCCCGTGGCGTTGATCTAGTGCAAACGGCGGTAGGACTTGGCTTTAAGTCGACCCGAAGGGTTGATACAATAGAAGAAGCCTCGGAACTGCGTGACTGGATGCGGACTGTTCAAGGCCCCGCTTTTGCGGCTGTACATATCAGCCCGGAAGCCGCTGGTATGTCGCTACCACCACAAGACGGCACATTCCTGAAGACGCGCTTCCGCGAGCGTCTTGGAATACCGCCACGGTAATCGTGAACCGCTACTTAAACCTTGGTTTTTTAGCAGCCGGCGTGTTTGTCTTAATGAGTGCATCTGCGCGCGGTGTATCCGAAACTTTTGCCGTTTTCCTTCTGCCAGTGAGCAAAGAATTTGGATGGACTCGAGCAGAGGCGGCAAGCGTCTATGCCCTTGGCATGTTGTTCTTGGGAATATTTTCGCCTGTCGCTGGAAAGCTTTTCGATAAATTTGGACCACGCCTGCTGTTCCCACTGGGAATGGCCTGCCTTGCAAGCGGGCCGTTGCTGGCATCTCAACTTACTGTTCTGTGGCACTTTTACTTCTGCTTAAGCCTGCTTGTGGGATTTGGTGCAGCAGCTCTCGGCATAGCGGTGCAATCGGCATTGTTGGCACGTTGGTTTCAACAATCGCTAACCACAGCTGTTGCAGTGGTATCCGGTGCAGCTGGGGTTGGCGTAATGATATTTTCTCCAATGGCGCAAGCTTTCATCGATGAACTAGGCTGGAGACATGCCTACGCTTCAATAGGAATTATTGTTTGCTGTGTTGGTCTAATTGTTCTGATTGCACCTTGGCGCAGGATTGCCGAAGGACGGCCAGATCTGCGCCGGCACAGACCCTCAACAGGCAACGAATTAAATACCGACTGGACATTCGCAACCGCGGTTAGATCTAGACCCTACTGGGCACTGTCTGCAGTTCATTTTCTAACCGCAATTTCTATGTTCGCGGTTCAACCGCAGGTGGTCGCCTTCCTAGTTGAACATGGGACTGATCCTGTTACCGCAGCCAATGCATTTGGAGTGTCTGGCATATCAGCAACATGTGGACTTCTCGTTTTTGGAATAATTGCAGACCGGTACGGCGCACTCCTCTCCGTGACCTTGTCATACAGCCTAACAATACTTGGGTACATCCTACTTTTTATTATGTTGGTCAGTCCCTCAAACTTTGTGCTCTGGGCATTTGTAATTTCCTACGGCGCAAGCTTTGGCAGTCGTGGGCCTGTCATTTCTGCTCTTACCGCGAGAATATTTGGCCGGGGCCCAGACCTAGGTTTAATTATGGGTGCAATCTTTCTGTGCATGGGTACGGGTGCCGCCGTTGGAGCAACCATGGGTGGGTTAATACATGACCTAACCGATGGTTACATCTTCGTGATTGCTTGGTCTCTGACTGCAATCTGCATCCCAGTCTTAATCTTCTGGACCATACCTGAACTCAAGCGCGCTGCCTTAAGACGTTAGTTATTTTTCGGCTGCAGAAGAATCCCGACTGTGTAAAATCAGTCCAACTGAACTAATGAATGCAAGCACTTTATAAGCTGATTTTTACTTCATTAGAGGTCGAACATTTTCTTGGAATTCCCGCATCCGATCTAGGGTCTTTTCCAACGTGGTACCTGCCGTTGAAATAACCACAGTAGAAACCCCAATGTCCTTCAGCGCATTTAAATCATCTGCACGAGCCTGAGCGGAACCCGTCAAAAACTGGCGGGTACCCTCACGGTTCTTCTGTTCTTCGGAAAAATGAAACGGCGCATTATAAGCAAGGGTGATTTCGTCCGGACTACGGCCAGCCGCTTCAACTTTTTTCCAAAGTTGATCTCGAGCCGCCAAGTATCTATCAGGTGTGTCCAGAGGTTGTCGCGGGTTGGCGCCTAATGGGTACCAACCGTCAGCAAGTTCCGCGACCCGCCGCTGAGCACGCCCCGACTCACCGCCAATCCAAATGGGAGGATGCGGTTTTTGAAGAGGTTGAGGGCGGAATGCTATATTTGAGAAGCTAGACCATTGGCTTGAATGGGTAGGGTCTTCTTCCGTCCAAACTTTTTTAAATATTCGGATGTAGTCGTCAGTTACAGCACCGCGGTTATCAAAATCTGCGCCGATTGCGTCAAACTCTTCTCTCATCCATCCTGTCCCACAACCAACGATAACACGCCCCCCCGACAACTGATCAGTTGTTGCCAAGGACTTCGCCGCTAACAAAGGCTCTCGGTGTGGAACAACCATCACGGAGGTCAGAAGCTTCGCCTTCTTGGTCATAGCTGCCACATAAGCCAGCAATGTAAGCTGCTCCATACACTCACCACCAACACGACCAGGAAAATCACCCGCCTCCGAATATGGATATCTGCTATCGATATCTTTCGGGACAACGATATGGTCAGAAACGATCAACACTTCATAGCCAAGCGCTTCTCCCTCTGTGACGATTGCTTGGATACAAGCTGGGTCCGTCATAGGCCCACGATGTGGGACCTGAACTCCTATTTGCATGTTGAAATCCTTTCTAGCGATCTTTCCACTTGGGTGAACGTTTTTCTATGAAAGCATCAATGCCTTCACCTGCATCTTCCGCCAATAGATTTTTAGTCATGACTTCGGAAGTGAATAAATAGGCATCGTCTAATCCAAGTTCACTTTGACGGTAAAAAGCTTCCTTGCCAATTCGAAGTGTCATCGCCGACTTTGATGCAATTTTCAGGGCTACCGCGTGGGCCTCGGCATAGGCTTTTCCAGCAGGAACCACCCGGTTTACAAGCCCTATTCGAGCTGCCTCTTCAGCGTCTATTGGATCACCGGTCAGCAACATTTCCATAGCATGCTTAGTAGCGACGTTGCGTGAAAGCGCGACCATCGGCGTAGAGCAAAATAGTCCAATATTTACGCCAGGCGTTGAGAAGCTTGCTTTGCTTCCAGCGAAGGCAAGATCACAGGAGGCAACAAGCTGGCATCCTGCAGCTGTTGCCACGCCCTCAACTGCGGCAATTACAGGCTTCTGTAACCGAACAATCCGGGTCATCAAGCTCGAACATTGCGCCATAAGCCAACTGTAGTAGTCCCTGGACTGATTGGCGCGAACCTCCTTGAGATCGTGGCCAGCAGAAAACGCTGGTCCATCATGGCAAAAAACAACAACACGCACTGAAGGATCTTTATCGATAGCTTCTAGAATCTCATGAAGTTCAGCTAGCATGCCCTCCGACAACGGATTACGCTGCTCCGATCGATTAAGAGTCAACGTTGCAACGCCAGATTCGTCCCTGCGCAATACGAAGGGCGTTTTAGCTGGTGGCGGTTTACCTATCATTTGGGATCTTTCTCCCCAGATTGATTATTGAAAGACTAAAGGGGTAAGCCATAAAGGCCAATGGGGGGGGTAGCATGGAAGAGTATGAGGTAGGGGTGGCGCTGAATGCCGAAGAATTTACTCGACGGATGCACCAGTTGGTACCTATTTCTGGCCAGCTTGGAATTGTTGCTACATCACTTGCGAAAAGCGGTGAAGCGGTCGTTCGTTTACCGTACCTTGCAGATTTAGTTCGGCCAGGGGGTTCTATATCAGGCCCTGCAGTTATGGCATTAATAGACGTAGCAATATTTGCTGGGATTAATGGTCACTTCGGTTGGACCCCCATGGCAATGACGGCTAATCTGAACACAACTTTTTTAAAACCGCCGAAACTTGAAGATCTTATAGGTTGCGCAAAACCGCTGCGACTAGGCCGAAGATTGGCGTTCTTTGAGGTCCATGTTTACTCATCATCAGACCAAGGCTCAGTAGTTGCTCATGGCACAGGATCATACGCCCTTCCACAATAGCGCTACTATATTACCCCATGCACAAATATCGGAAAATTAGTCATTTTTTCATTGACGAATACGGCAGAGGTCCTTAATACACGCTTCTTTGCAACTGGCGCCTAGGCGCCACATTGTTACTTTTGACTGGAGCAGGCAAGTGATGACCACTGTCTCGGCCAAGCCAGGAGAAGTCGCACGCGACTGGTATGTAATCGATGCGGAGGGGCTTGTTCTCGGCCGCTTGGCTGCAATGGTTGCTATGCGCCTCCGTGGCAAACACAAGCCATCGTATACCCCTCACGTTGACTGCGGTGACCATATTGTCATCATCAACGCTGAGAAGGTTGCACTGACTGGAAACAACAAACGGGAAACCAAGACCTACTATTGGCATACCGGTTATCCCGGAGGGATCAAGGGGCGCACTGCCCGTCAAGTCCTAGAAGGCGAATTTCCAGAGCGCGTTATCGAAAAAGCGGTCGAGAGAATGATGCCGAAGACCAAGCTTGCCCGAGCCGCAATGAAAAAATTGCACGTATACGGCGGCCCAGAACATTCCCACGATGCTCAGCAACCCCAGCCTCTAGATGTTGCCGGTCTGAACGTCAAAAATGCCCAGCGTCCGCGGAGGACCCGTTGATGAACGATGAAACTCGCACCCTAGCAGATCTGAAGGATGCACTCGACGGCGATAGCGCCTCGGCTGGAAATGCTCCAAACGAGGCTTCGGTTTCGGTTGCAGAGCCCGTGATTGATCAGTTCGGACGCAGTTATGGAACTGGACGTCGGAAATCGTCAGTAGCCCGCGTTTGGATTAAACCTGGCAAGGGGAAGATGACGGTAAACGGTAAGCTGGTTACTGATTACTTTGCCCGCCCTACCCTTCAAATGCATGCTTTAGCACCATTCGCCATAGCGGATCGCCTTAACCAGTACGATCTAATGTGTACAGTAAAAGGTGGCGGTTTATCCGGTCAGGCCGGTGCCGTTCGGCACGGACTTACCAGGGCGCTTATAGCTTTTGAACCAACGCTTCGTCCGGCTCTGAAACAAGCTGGATTTGTGACACGTGACAGCCGTGTGGTTGAACGTAAAAAGTACGGTCGCGCTAAAGCACGCCGCAGCTTCCAATTCTCGAAGCGCTAAGCCGATACCTGAAAAAAATACAATAAAATCAAAGGCCTCACTGCGGTGGGGCCTTTTTTTTATGGAAGCACGTAGAGGCACGTGACAGAAATACGCCTCCTGAAAACATTAGATTTTTTGGCAGGTTACAGTTCTCCACTTTTACACGCCTGAGGCACGCCAAAGAACATTTGACAAAAGAATTGTTCGAGATGACGCTTAATTATCTCAATGATAATTATGGCTCTGACCGATGAAAGCTATTCTCGTTAAACTAGGGTGCTTATTGATATTAAGCTTAGGGTTCTCACTAACATCAGCAAACGCAATTGCTGGCGAACGTTGTTCAAAAATTACTAATCGTTGTTTTGAATGGCCACTTGCCCCGCATGGAACACAGTTTGAAAAAATTTCCACAAATGGTGTTTGGAGCAAACCTGAGGGTAGCGGACCCTTTCCAGCACTGATAATTGCTGAAAGCTGTGGCGGATCAAAACCTACTACTGACAAGTTTTGGCCTGAATATTTTAAAAGCCTTGGATTTGCGACTTATACGCCCAGAGTACTTGCGCAATTCAATCAAAAATATTGCCCAAATTTAAAATTTGTTGTCAGCAATGAGAACAGGCTAAAAATGGCGCGAATTCTTTACTCTGCATTAGACGAAATGCGTAATAAAGAATATGTCGATAAGAATTCAATTGGTATTATTGGTTTCTCTTTAGGTGGACTTGTTATTCGCGATGTTGGCGAGATCAAAGACCTGAAATCCCCTGAAGGAAACAAATTTAAATATGCCGTGAATGTTTACGGATATTGTACCCTACTAGAACGCCAGGGTGATAATATTCCAACCCTCATGTTGCTTGCAGAAAATGACAATGTGGGTGGCAAAATGAAATACTGCGATGAAGCCAAGGCAAAGAATTTTGAAAACATGACTTGGCACACAATCGCAGGTGCCTGGCACGCCTTTGATGATCCTTCAGCTGATGGCAAAACTGATCCAGGTAAAAACAAAATGAAATATAGTAAGAGTGCTACAGAGGAGGCGAAGTCAGTCATAAAAGACTTCGTGATGAAAAATAAATAACAGCTGAAACATTGGCGTCTGATTAGACGCTTCAGAAAACACTTTTCCTACCCTGACTACGGCACCATTATTCCTATCAATTGATGGTTGATGGTGCCGTTTTTTTACTTAGCATGCTTAAATATGCAGGCACCCAAAGGGCTAAGACTATTAACGCTTAAGCATTATATTTTTACGGGCCACAAGCGAAGCACGCTGGAGGCACGCGGCAGAATAATGCGAATTCTCTCAATGGTTACAATAAGTTACACAGCTATCAATTTACGAAGCGATAAGCCGATACCTGTAAAAACACAACACAATCAAAGGCCTCACTACGGTGGGGCCTTTTTTTATGGAAGCGCGTAGGAAGCACGTAGTTTTCTTACTTTGCAGAGTTAGAAAGGCTTGAATTCATCACCTTTTTGATTTTTTCGCATCGTCCGGAAGCTGAACAATTGAAAAAAAATAAATCGCTATAATTTCTCCTGAGCGAACAGATGTAGGATTGAGCTATGAGATATGAATTTGTGTTAACTGCCAGACATGGCAGGGACTTAGTGGACATAAGTACCAAAAGTAATGACGAGACTTTAAAAGAGGATCTGATAGTTGGAATGCTATTCGAAGCACAAGAAATTTTAGGATTAGAAGTCGAGAGTTGGAAATTAATTAGATTTGAGAAAAACAGAGAAATTGAGGTTGAATTAATAAAAGAAGGCGATATCGACTAAGCCTAATTATTTACAACCCAATTTATTCCCAAATAGCCCACCAAGAGGATTTTAAAGATTTTCTGCATTGCGCAAGCTGTTGTCCATATACCACAGAATTGGCCTGCACCTTTTTTGCGACCTTCATCAGCCATTTTTTCTTGAGGTAGGTCTTTCGTTTCCACCCACCATGACCTTCGTGATATGCAAGATATAAATTATAAGCGTCATTTTTTTTGATTCTTAATTGCTTAAACGAAATATTATTGTACCACCCTAAGAAATTGACTGAGTCCTCATAGTTAGTTCTTCTAGCGGAGCTATCCCCGGTAGATCTCTGATAATCGCGCCAAGTTCCATCAAGTGCTTGAACATATCCATACGCGGTTGACTGACGCCACCAAAGTGGGATGCCTAAAAAGGTCTTTCTAGGTGTTTTAGCGTCATGAACGTAACTAGATTCCTGACGAATAATGGCTAGCTGAACTTGCATTGGAAGTCCGTATTTCTTCTCGACATCAAAGGAAGAGAGATACCAACTTCTTTTTTCACTAAAAATATCACACGCATTATCAGGGTTATCTGGAATACTTGGCGCACAAGAGGTGAGCAATAAAAGGAAAAAAACTGCCCCAATGTTAAAAACGCTGCGCATCATAACAGGGTACTTTTAACCCTGATGCCCGACATTAGAAACAGAATTACCACCGTCTTGCCATCCGGCGCTGCTTAAGCGCGGCAAATATCCCGTCTGATCTAGGCACGTTATTACGCAGTTTATCGAAAAGTTCTGCAGCCTTCTTTGGAAACCTCATCGCATCGTCTAACCGGCGATCAAGAAATGCCCATGTTTCTCTCGACCCTTCTGAAGTATCGTTAAGCCAGTAGCTCACCGTTGAAACATATACAGCAGCTACCAAGCCTCGCTTCGTATACCAGTTAAAGTCAGAAGACCGATCTCCAACCGCCTTCCAAATTTCATCGGCTGTTTTGGCAAGGGCTCGAAGGCCACGAGCGGCATTCTGGGGACGCGAAAGCAATCCAAACCCTAGTCGCACTGCTTCCTTTTGCTCAGCTACCCCCTCAAGACGCAAACGCACCAACGCCGCCACTTTTTCTTTGGTTCGCAAAGGCATCGTTTCCATTTCAATAAACGCCGCCACCATGTTTCTGTCTGCGACTTCAGAATGGAACTGCGCAGCCTCTGCTGGACCATCTGGAAATGCACGCACTGCATCGATTTTGGGATATCCCGCGTCTACAGCTCCCGCCTCTAGCGCAGCGAGGGTCCAGCCATCAAAAGGAATATGCGCCAAAGCGGCGTCTAGGATTGCCAAACGAAAATCTTCTTTCACGATACTCATTCAGCTTGCCCCTCCGCCCCAGATGCTGCCTCACGCTCCAGCCGCGCTAGTTCTTCATCAAAACCAAAATATCTAAAGTCTGTCATCCGCATTGGATACAGGATACCATCAAGGTGATCTACCTCGTGTTGCAGTATCCGAGCAAAAAAGCCTTGGGCCTCAGCCTCAACGCTTTGGCCAGCAGGGTCGTAGCCTCGATAGATCAACTTGCGCGCACGAGGGACTGCCCCTCTTAGGCCTGGAATAGATAGGCAACCCTCCCAGCCAAGATCTTTATCCGGACCTATGAATTCAAGCTCTGGATTGATCAGTACCGTAACACCCATCTTATCTTCGTCAGAACCGGACAATTGTGGTGCTTTAGCTAAAATAACACGCTGCCCCGCATAAACCTGTGGCGCCGCCAATCCTACGCCGCCCGCGTCATTGAGCGTTTCAATCATGTCACCAATGAGCTTCTGCAGGTCAGCATTACTTGCAATATCACTTGGATTAATTGGTTTTGCTTGATCCAAAAGGACAGGGTGCCCCATGCGGGCTATTTTCAGAATTGACATATTTAAAACTCGTGTAGCGATTAATATTAAGGCGCTTTTCTAAATGGAGGTGCACGAAGCGCTTGAAATGTTATATGTACTTGGTTTAAAGAAAAGCCAACCGTGATGGCGTAGTGTCAGTCGCGCCAAGAATCATGACAAGAGGATGTATATTGCTAGTCAGCGTACGTGATAACAATGTGGATCAAGCGCTTCGTGCATTGAAGAAAAAGATGCAACGAGAGGGCATTTTTCGTGAAATGAAGATTCGTCGTTCATTTGAGAAGCCATCTGAAAAGCGTGCTCGTGAGCGCGCTGAGGCCGTTAGGCGTCATCGCAAGATGCTTCGCAAACGTCTCGAGCGTGAGGGCTACTAAGCCTACCATTCCAGTATTTTTCTGACTGCTAAAAAGCAGGCTGAAAATTTGAAGCCTGCGCCGCCTAGGCGCGGGCTTTTTTTGTATTGGATATTTGCCTGAGGCTCCGAAGGACTAGCGCAGGAGATGAATCTTAACAGAGCATCAAAGCGCAAGACACATGACTGTTATGATGCACAAGCACTCAAAACACCCTTTGAGATTGGCTATTACCTAAAGCTTAGCGGGACTTGCTTTAACTCCCTTATAAAGCACTCCTTGCCTA
>Ga0222714_10003118_pt1 | contig 17084 bp, 15 predicted proteins | sample C33_3DmetaG_FD_165048 | JGI IMG/M metagenome (GOLD analysis project Ga0222714, IMG submission 165048) | Estuarine water microbial communities from San Francisco Bay, California, United States - C33_3D | ecosystem: Environmental > Aquatic > Marine > Unclassified | place: USA: California...
AAATCCGACCAGGTCACAGTGTAGCTTGTCATTTCCCCGTGGAAGACCCCCTTGTCCTTGTGGATGGATTGCTTAAAATTTCTATGGAAAAGCAGAGTCAATCGAGTGATGAGGAGGAGTGAAATGCGTCCCGATGAGGATCGTCCTGATTGGGTCGAAGGCTCAGAAGGGCGGCGTTCTGCTTTGGTTCGAGTCATCGACAGAAGTGCTGACAGAAGGCGAAAGCGTGTCGCTGGAATTCTTGCTCAAGAAGCAGAATCTTGGTCACATCTTCTCAAAAGAACTTTTTTTCTTATTCTGTGTATACTCTTTGATGGACTTATTCTTACCGAAATTCCCGAACGATTGGGTGGGAAACTTGGAGATTGGATATTCTACTTCATTCTTCTCTTCTTTGTTATCCGTTGGCAGGTATCAATGTATGACAAGTGGTTCAAACAAGACAAAGAACTTGCACAAATGATTGCAGAACGGCTACGTTGAGGTCATACATTTGTTCTTACTCATCATACCAGTTTCCATAGAAATCGTCTGCATTATCGACTTGAATAAAGAGTGAAAGAGCAATCCACACAAGTGTGTTGAATCCACTTGCCATTTGGGGTTGCCCTCCTGCTTTTAACGTCATAAATTCAAGTGTATCCGAAGGTGAATGCCATTCTTGCCAAAATGAAATCTCTCCACCGGGTGAGAAGAAATTGAAGGTTGGGAAGCCGGCCCTAAAGAATGAACAATGGTCAGATGCACACGATTCAGCAATTTGCCAGTAGACTCTATTTGCGTCGGTCCACTCGTATGCAAGGTCATCTTGTATCGTGGATGCAACCCAATCAATCATTCGATTCATACGTTCATCGTTGGCTCCAGCGATACTGATTGAAAGTTCGTACGGGCCGTAGCCTGGTGGTGGTATGATTGGATAGTTGAGTGCAACCATGTCAAAATTCATGTACGCTTTTACTGTGACATTTTCTGGCAAATGAGCGACATAGGCTGAACTACCGAGCAAACCTTCTTCTTCACAGGACCAGAGTGCTGCAACGACGGTGTGGTCAAACTCCATGGTTGCAAGGGCTTGAGCCATTTCAAGAGAAACAGTTGAGCCAGAGGTATCATCGTTGGCTCCTTCATTTGTACCACCGCCTGGAGGGGTGAAGACATAGGCGATATCGAAATGGCCACCCACAACAATGTATTCATCAGGATTCACACGACCCCAATTGTAACCCACAACATTGAGTTGATCCGGGTCATCATCATATCGTGTGACCTCAACAAAATCAAAGCCCATTTCTCTCATGTCTTCGGCCATTGCTTCTGCAGCGATTTCGTAATTTTGACCACCTTCGTGAAGAGAAGCACTGGCACACCAGCGATTGTTGTAATTTGATGTAATGTAGTCGATGGTATCGTACGCCCTTTCGCCATCGACAACACCAAGCCCATCATCGATGAATTCTAGGGAGAGATTTACTTCAAGATCACCACTTTGAAGTTGGAGGTGACTCATATCCCGTAATGTGTCTAAGGCCAAAAAATGAACCAAAGTTGTTGTAGCATCGAAGTCGAGGGCACCCACTCTGTGGACCCTGTTTTCATCGAGAAGATAAATTGCGGGACCTGGAGTGATTGTAAAACTCCTTTTTGACTCAAGTTGAACGGTGGAAACAACCCCGCGTGCAATTTGCATTGAAGGGGACTCATTGTCCAAATCGAGGAATGTGATGGATGCGGCCGCAGTTTTGCCTTCTTCGGGGTCAATACAGCCCGTCAGGGGCATTATCATGAAGAGGAAGACGACAAGGATAATTTTCCTGACCATGATATGGCTACAACCATGTCGTATATTGGGTTCACGATAAAAAAATAATTCATACGACTCAATATTGAAGATTTCCTTAAATGAAGGATTGAACAGGGCAAGGTATGGACAAAGATGCGGCTGAATTGCGACAATCTTCGATACAGCACCATTTTTTTGAATTCACCTTTCCTCATAAATGGGGGCGAATCGGATACGTTTTCGGTTTACTCCTTTTTATCATTGCTGGGCTGTTATTTTTGTCAAGTTTATCTATTCCAGATGTCATTCAAACCGCTGATGCTGAGAGCATCACCACATCAACTGAATTTGATACCTCCGATTTTGAAGAGCAAGAATTAGGCAAAGGCTTCGATGGTCAAACTGGAGCGTATTTTACAACGGTTGCAACGATTGAAAGCGGGAAAATGATTGAACGATACTGCACAACCAATGATGAAGGAGAGACACAATACCACGCGAATATCGTCGATTCAAAAATTCAGTTCGCGATTGGCACATCCGCTTTTACAGGTACGTGGTACACTCACAATCTAAATCCAGAATATAATGTAGCCAATGTCTGTGATGAGGACATTGGAAGCGGTGATGATGTTCGTTTGTTTGTCTTGAAGCAAGGTGAAACATTCACGATTCTCTCGATGTCAGAGTACCCTTCGGAGCTTCCCGAAGTCACTCAACGAGAGAATGCACAACGTTCTGCAATGATGCTGATGTCATTGGGTGCACTTATCTTGATGTTGGTGACACCTCCTTCACTTGCAAAAAACATTCGAAAAGTTAGGAAGGAAAGAACAAAAAGTGCAAGTATAATCTACGATGGCAATGGATATTCATTATCCACAAAGACATTTAGAAATGTCGACAATCAAGACTGGATTTTAGCCCCCCCAACATTTGATTCATGGACACCGACAAAGTATGGACCTGATGGTGATGGGAGGACCATTGCCGAACATCCAACCACCATTGGAACGCCTCATCCAGCAACATTCACCCTCTACAGCATCTGTGGTTCGATTTTTGTGTTGTTTAATGTGTGGCTGGTTGCTGATTTGAACGCAAGAGACACCGATGTTATTGGAGCATTCATGGGTGACCTAGGAAAGTATATTCTCGTTCTTTTTGCTCTTGGTTGGACCCTCACCTCAATACGAAAATGGAAATTACTGCATAACATTATCGACACTCCAACAAGTCGAGTGAGAAGTGTTGCCGTAGGTTCTGCAGAACTTGTAGGTCAAGTTCGACCATATTCAAGCACGCTCAACTTTTCAGTGGGAAGCAGAAGTTACGATGGCGTGGTTAGTTTCCATTGGGTCGAAGAAGAAGAACGATGTTCAAAAAATAGTGACGGTAAAGAATCATGTAGTTGGCATACTGTTGCGTCCGAGAGTCAACAATCAAATTTCATATTACATGATGGTTCAGGTGGCATTCTCGTTGATGTCGGATCTTGGAATGAAATTGACATGGGTGACAGATTGGATACATGGAGAATTGGCAAGCATCGATGGACAGTCATGACGCTGTGTAGTGGAGACCCAGTATACGCTCTTGGCACAGTAGATAAGAGAACATTGGATGAGCAAGAAGCCGGCCTCGATACATCGATTCCATCGGCAAATATTATCCTGCGAGGCAATCGATTGGAAGGTATGCAAGCAAAGATTGCGAGAGGCACAGAATTTAGTTTGCTCGCTGGATTACGAAGTACAACTGAATCTGTCTTCATTCCTATCATCATGCTCTTTGCGAGCATTATACCTTTCATTTGGTGATTAATCCCAAATACCCATTTCCATTTTTGCGTCTTCTGATGCGTGGATTTTAGGGTCCCATCTTGGTGACCATACGAGGTTGATGTGAACCGATTCAACACCATGTGCTTGAAGAGCAGCACGATGCGCTGCAGCCATAATTTCTGGAGCAGCAGGGCAACCAGGTGAAGTGAGTGTGATATCGATTTCAGCGTGATTTTTTCCTTCTTTTTGCTCAAAACGAACATCGTAGACGAGCCCAAGTTCAACAATTGAGAGGTGCAATTCAGGGTCTTCTACGGTATCCAGTTGAACCATAACATCTTCCTTAGTACTCACTTTTTCACCCCGTGATGTTACGTACTTCTTGCTGTATTTTATCAAACATATTACGGAATCCGTTTGAACGACTTGGAGAGAGTGAGGTGAGAATGCCCATCTCGGAAGCGAAATCAGGTGTTAATTCAAGCACCAACGAAGTTGGTTGTCCTTCGATGGCAATGGTGAGGATTCCCATCAAACCTTGTACAAGTTGTGCATCTGCGGCACTCTCAAAATGCACGGCGTTGTCATGTATAGCCACTCGAATATGTGCTTCGGATTGACAACCACGAACTCGTGTCTCATCGGTCCACTCGTTCCTTGGTAATTCGTTGACTTCGGTTGCGAATTCAAATAAGTATTCAATACGCTCTCGCTTGTCTCCAAGTTCTTTGAATTCCTCGATCAGTTCCAACAATTGTTGAGGATATGTCATGCGAATTTCTCCACAATCTCGTTCATTTCAGCGATAAATCGTTCTGCCTCGTCCATGGTGTTGTACACATAAAATGATGCCCGAACAGTTCCGAGTAGGCCGAGTCGTTGCAACAAAGGTTGAGCACAATGATGGCCGGTCCGAACTGCAAATCCTCTTGCGTCGAGTAAGTGTGCAATGTCTTCACTGTTGATGGTTGGATGTGTGAATGATACCACTGCTGAGTCTTGGTGCTCATGGCGTCCGTACACATCCATGCCCATCGATCTCAGTTCATCCGCAACATATCGTGCTATGCCTAGCAGTCGCTCGTGTTCTGAATCAATATCAATTGAACCCAACCAGTCCAATGCTGCTTTCCAGCCAATCGCTTCGGCAATTCTTGGCGTGCCCGCTTCAAATTTGTGCTCATCCGATTGAAATGTCGAGCCGGAAATTGACACGTTCTCAATCATATCGCCTCCTCCCATGAACGGTTCCATTTCTTCAAATGCTGAAGGTTGAACCAATAGGGCTCCGATGCCAGTGGGTCCACACATCTTATGGGCTGAAAAAGCAACAAAATCTGCTCCGAAATTCGCAAAATCGAGATGTGTATGTGGCACACCTTGAGCAGCATCAATAAGGATTCTCACGCCTTTCTCGGAGCACAGTGCAATGATGTCTTCAAGTGGATTACGAACACCCAAAACATTCGAAGTATGAACGACACAAGCAAGTTTTGCCCCTTCAAGTGCATAAGTAAAAGCCTCCATATCCAGTGTAAATTGTTGAGTAACGGGGACATATCTCAATTCAACACCGCGTTCTTGGGCAAGCATTTGCCAAGGTACGATGTCAGAGTGGTGTTCCATTTCGGTAAGAACAATCACGTCACCTTGCTTTAGATTGGCTCTTCCCCAACCATGTGCTACGAGATTGATTGCCTCTGTTGTTCCACTTGTGAGAATCGCAAACTCCGCGTTGAATCTTTTTTTGAGAGCAGTTCGGCATCCTTCGTAACCGTCGGTTGCCTCGCCGGCAAGGGTATGAACTGCACGGTGGACATTTGCATTTGAGGTTGTGTAATAATCATTCATTGCATTAATGACAACTGATGGTTTTTGGGTTGTCGCAGCGTTGTCGAGATAGACAAGCGGGTAACCATTGACCATGCGCTTGAGAATTGGAAATTGTTCACGAATACTCAACTTCTCACCTCTTGATGTGGCACTCAAGGTGAACGGTCAATCGGGTTCGAACTGCATCAATGATGCTCGGGTTTTTGATTTCACCGAATGCTGCTGTAAGAAAACCTTCAACAATGAGCGACGATGCTTCTGCGGGACTAAATCCCCTCGACATCATGTAATGCATTTGATTTTCATCAACTGGCGCACTTGCTGCACCATGGGCAGCAGATACATCATCTGCGAGCACCTCCAATTCGGGAAGCGACTCAGCCCTTGCTTTTGGTGAGAGGAGGAGGTTTCGGAAAACTTGTCCAGCATCGCTTCGATTTGCATGCCTGGCAATCGTGAGCAGTCCAGTAGTAACCAAATGACTTTCATCATCGCAGGCAGAGTGGGCTGACAAACTTGAGGTTGTGTGTGGCTCGACGTGATGAATTTCGATGTGATGGTCGGAATGTCGTTGACCGATGCCGTGGGTTGAAATGGCTTGAGTCATGTTCGCTCCTCTTCCATTCAAATTTGAGCGGATATCGGATTTTGTCCTAAAGCCACCAAGAGTTATACCAGCAAATTCAACTGAGGAATCTTGGGCGATATCCCAGTCTTGGCATTCAAGATAGGTTGTTGTGTTCGATAATTCATTCACAATGGCAAATGAAACATTGAGGTTTTTAGCAATTTTTGAGGTGATATGAAGTCCACACCAGTCCGCCTCTCCAGAGAGATGAAGGAGAATGGTAACGGAATGTTTGATGTTGAAATGGAGGTGGCTGCATGCGACATGACCCGAGGCTACAGCATACAAATTCATGAGTTCATTGTCTTTTGAAGATGAAACAATAGTGGAGGATTTTGCAACCTCATGAAGAAACACTCGTGCATATTCATTGGATGATGAGGCTACACAAATATTTGTGTTCATATCAACAGGTTCTTGTGCTTCAAACCGAATCGGTAAGGCATCAGGTATGATTTCAATATCTGAGGGGTGCATCCAATGCCAAGGCGTGTAACGCCAGAGATGTTCTGACCTTGGAGGGGGAGCCATATCGGCATACTTCATCCAATTGAACCCTCCATTTCCAATTCAAGCAATTTGTTGAGTTCGACTGCATATTCCATTGGCAACTCACGAGTAAAGGGTTCGAAGAAGCCGTTAACGATCAGCCCCATAGCTTCCTTTTCTGAAAAACCACGACTCATCAGATAGAACAGTTGGTCTCCTGAAATTTTTGATACGCTTGCTTCGTGTTCTAAATCTGCAGTCGAGTTTCCAACTTCCATCGTAGGATAGGTGTCCGAACGTGAATGTTCGTCGAGGAGAAGAGCATCACAAACAATTTTTGATCGACAACCCGAAGCCTTTGGCGTCACTTGGAGCATACCTCGATATGAAGAGCGCCCACCGTTTTTCGATATTGATTTCGAAAGAATATTCGAAGTTGTATTCGGGGCGAGATGGTGTACTTTAGCACCAGCATCTTGATGTTGACCCTCACCTGCGTAAGCAACTGAAATCACTTCAGCATGGGCTCCTTCACCTCGAAGCAACACAGAAGGATATTTCATGGTCAATTTTGAACCGATATTTCCATCAACCCACTCGATTGTTGAATTTTCGTAGGCGACACCACGTTTGGTGACCAAATTGTAAACATTGCTGGACCAGTTTTGAACCGTTGAGTATCGAATTTTTGCACCTTTCATGGCAATCAGTTCGACGACCGCTGAGTGCAATGAATCGGTTGAATAGGTTGGTGCGGTGCAGCCTTCGACATAGTGAATTGAACTTCCTTCATCGGCGATGATAAGGGTTCGTTCGAATTGACCCATGTTCTTTGCATTGATTCTGAAGTAGGCTTGAACAGGCATTTCAACATGTACTCCTTTTGGAACGTAAATGAATGAACCCCCTGACCATACCGCAGTATTGAGGGCGGCAAACTTGTTATCAGAATATGGAACGACGGTTCCAAAATATGTTTTGACAATGTCAGGGTACTGCTTTAAGCCACTGTCCATGTCAAGAAAAATTACACCTTGAGCCTCAAGGTCTTCGCGGATGGAATGATACACAGCTTCAGATTCATATTGGGCGGTAACGCCACCCAACCACTTCTGTTCGGCTTCTGGTATGCCCAATCGATTGAACGTGTTTTTGATATCTTCAGGAACATCATCCCAATTTTTTTCTGTTTGTTTACTTGAACGTAAAAAATAGGTGACATCGTCGAATTTGATGTTGTTTAATTCAGAGCAATTGCCCCATTTAGGCATTGGTCGCTCATTGAAATGGTGGTATGCTTTCACTCGAACCTCAGTCATCCATTCAGGTTCGTTTTTGAGGGCTGAAATATCACGAACAACTTGCTCACTGAGTCCTTTATCGAATCGAATGGTGGCATGCTCAGGGTCATGAAAACCATAGCGGTAATCACCGACTGCATCCCTTGCTTGTTCACTCATCCAATCCCCTCATTGATGTTGCTCTAGCCATTCGTATCCTTGTTCTTCAAGTTTTACTGCAAGTTCAGGCCCGCCAGACTCCACGATTCTTCCATCGATCATTGCGTGAACATAATCCGGCTTGACATGGTCAAGCAATCGCTGATAGTGGGTAATGATGAGGCAACCCGCTAGAGGTGCAACCATATTGATTCCTTGAGCAACAATCTTGAGCGCATCGATATCAAGGCCGGAGTCTGTTTCGTCGAGCAGGGCAAGTTTAGGTTGCAAAAGCAGCATTTGTAATATTTCCAACCGCTTTTTCTCACCGCCAGAAAAACCATCGTTAACATAGCGACTCAGGAATGATGAATCCATGTTGAGCATCCCCATAGCATCCTTGAGTTCTTTACGAAAATCCCGTGCAGAAAGTTCGACTTGGCGGACACTTTGCGTTGATTTCTTAAGAAATGTTCCAACTTGAACTCCAGGAATGACCGCAGGATATTGAAATGAGAGGAACATTCCTGCTCTTGCCCTTTCAAATACTTCCAATTCATCAAGCGGCTTTGACATGTAATGGATGGAGCCTTGCGTAATCTCGTATGCTGGATGACCCATGATCACATTTGCAAGCGTTGATTTTCCAGCACCGTTGCGACCCATGATGGCGTGAATTTCGCCCTTGTGAATGGTCAAAGTGAGGCCCTTGAGAATTTCAACACCTTCAACAGAAACGTGAAGGTTTTCGATTCGAAGCACTTCCTCGCCCATCTTCATCAACCTATCCTGCTGATGCTCCTTTATTTAGGGTTGTAGTATCGTTCAGTAAATCAATTTGAGGCGATGTCATAGATTTGATAGGTAAGAACATCTCCACTCCATCATGGAAGAGGACGACTTGGTCGCGTTTTACGCCGCCCAAGCCAAAGAGGAGATGGCAGCAGAAGCGAGTCGCCGAATCAACGAAATTGTCGATGTGCAAGAAGAAGAACGATTACGCAACATAAAGTTACAGGATGTCATTGGAACCGAATATCTCGTACCAGCATTGCTTGCGAGACTTGGACCGGTGCGGGCAGCACTTGATGGCCACGGCGGTGGCGTGAATGTCGATTTGGTTGAACAAGCATCAGATGGACTTGATTTTGTTCTCGATTTGACGGGAGCATGTTTGTCATGCGGGGCTGCTCCTGGAACCTTACAAGGCATCAAAGGGGACCTCGAAAATGATGTTGAAATCTGGCGAATTCGATTTTCATCATCCCTACTCGACACCTTCGATGAGCTTGGACGAGAATTTATTTTGACACATGGCGATGTTGAGTTTGTTTCATAGATTTTTTACATCTGACACATGTCAAAAGTTTTAATGTACTATTCGTAAATGTAAAGTTCCATAGGAATAATAAAACAATCGGTTAGGCGTGGTTCATGGTCGCTTGGAAACAAGGTTCTCGTGCTAACCCCAAGCCTTGCAGAGAACAGGACCAAGGTAAATTCGAGATAACTCAGCGAGATGGCTGGGCAAGATGTGGTTTGTTACATACGGCCCATGGTGTTCTCGAGACCCCAGCCCTCCTACCCGTGGTCAATCCGAATATTCAAACCATAACGCCAAGGGAGATGTGGGATAAATATGGAATTCAAGCCCTCATCACCAACTCTTATGTGATTTCGAAACACGAGCATCTCAAAGAACAAGCATTGAAGCATGGCGTACACGCCCTTCTTGATTTTCCGGGCGTCGTCATGACCGATTCTGGAACGTTTCAATCCTATGTGTACGGAGATATCGATGTTGGGCCAGAAGAAATTGTTGCGTTTCAAAGAGACATCGGTGTTGATATTGCCACGATGCTCGACGAATTTTCACGTCCCGATATGACGGAAGGGGAGGTAAAGCGGTGCATAGATACCACAGTTGAACGCTCTGCGGCAAGCATCAAAGTTGCTGGTTCAACCATGCTCAACGGACCCGTTCAAGGTGGTATTTTTCGAGAGTTGCGAATTTCATCAGCGATGCAGATGGCGAAATTTCCATTCACCATTCATCCACTTGGAGGTATCGTGCCCATCATGGAACAACAAAATTACAAGCAACTTGTTCAAATCATGCTTGCAACAATACCTCACCTGCCAAAAAACCGACCAATTCACATGTTTGGATGTGGTCACCCCATGTTGTTTCCAATGCTCATTGCGTTAGGTGCAGATTTGTTTGATTCAGCTGCTTACGCCCTATTTGCTCGAGACGGGCGAATTCTAACGCCTTGGGGTACAGAAAAAATCGATAAGATAGTCCATTGGCCAATCCTTACCTTAGAAGTGCATGATAAAACCCCTGAACAAGTTCGGGCAATGGAGGAAGGGGAACGTACGAAGTGTTTAGCACGATACAATCTTGAAATTACACTCCAAGAACTCTCTCGATGCAAACAAGCCGTCCATGATGGAACGATTTGGGAACTCGCCGAACGTCGTAGCCATGAACATCCAGCTTTACGAGATGCGTTTCTTTGGTTGACCAGCAATCCAATTTTGAACTTGCCAACCAACATCATTCAAATGGTTCGAACCGATGAACAAGCTGGTCAATTTTCCAAGGATGCAGGATTGTGGGAAGATGCATGGGATAACATCGTCTTGCGACAAGATTCGATGAAAACAGGAGGTGTGCTTTGGGGAGGTCTTGATACATTTACTCGACCTTATCTACTCAAAGCCCGAAGAAGATTGCACGCTAGGTGGTCACCAAGAACGAATTTGCAACATCGCGTAGTTGTGTTTCACGGTGTTGGAGGGTTGTACAGAGAATCACTCCGTGCATTTGCCTCAGCAATTGCTGATACTCAGTCCAGTGAACTTTGCATTTTGACTCCGTTAGGACTTGTTCCTTACGGTTTTGAAGATGTACATCCGTTTGCACATATCGATGGTCCAAAATGGATGGTTTCCAATCCACCAGATGAAGCCTACATTCGTAGGGAACTTTCGAGGTTATCGTTTTCAACTCCCGAAATCATCTACCTCAACCCCCACGATGTGTCGTCCTGTTTCCAAGCCACAAAAACATTTGAAAAAGCAGGTTATGTCATTCAAGTTGAAGAGTATCAACGAACAGAAGGGAAAGTTTCTGATGAAATTTATCGAAGGCAAATAGAGGATAAGGTGCTCTATGAACTCAATTTCAATCGAATTCACGCAAAGAAACTTTTGGCCGATTGTTCCTTTATTTGTAATCGACAAGGGAGAATGAAGAATGTCATCAATCAACACGGAAAACACATTCTTAGCACACGTTTGCAGGATGGAGGCCTTTCACTCACTGATGAAGGAGCTCTTGCCATTGACGAGTTAAAGCAAAATCCGCTACCGGTTGGATTTTCTCTCGCAGAACCCTTCACAGGAATTGAAATGGGTTTGCCAAGGGTCGTCATTGTTGATGATGCTCTTCCTTTTGTTGAAAAAGGTCGGAATGTATTCCATGGTTTTGTCGTTTCAGCAGACCCGTGGATCACCCCTGGTGACAAAGTTCTCGTCACCTCAACCGAAGGTCGTTTGGTTGGTCACGGCATTTCTCAATGTTCAACCGAGGAGTTTGGGATGTTCACAAAAGGGGTAGCTGTTCGGATTCGAAGTTCCTTTCGAGATACAAACACTACGGGCTAAGTCTTGATAGGATGAACCTCCTCGGATGTTTAGAGTCATATGAATTCAGAATTTGTGATTCAAACACAGGACCTCTCAAAGGCCTATGGTACACATGTGGCACTCGAGAAGTTGAATATCCAAATTCCGTATGGTGCGACAGGCTTGCTTGGACAAAATGGTGCTGGAAAATCAACATTTTTGAAAACCATTCTGGGTCTTATCCAAATTTCATCTGGTGAAGGGCAAGTTTTGGGCTATGATGTCCGAACCCAAGGAGAATTGATTCGCAGTCATGTGGGATACATGCCCGAATACGATGCATTGAACCCCGGCATGGATGGTATTCACCAAGTGAAATATTCAGGCGAATTGCTTGGAATGAACCCCATCGTAGCTATGCAACGAGCACATGAAACGCTGCAATTCGTCGGTATTGGTGAACAACGATATCGTGAAATTGAGAGTTACTCGACTGGAATGAAGCAAGCCACGAAATTAGCATGTGCCATCATCCATGACCCTAAACTTGTCATAGCAGATGAGCCGTCAAATGGATTGGATGCATATTCAAGAGAATTCATGGTAAACACGCTTCGACTGATGGTCAAAGAGGGAGAACGTTCGGTGATGATGGCAAGCCACTTGATGGAAGATGTTGAGCGAGTATGCGATAATATTGTGCTGTTGCACAAAGGTAAACTTGCTGCTCAGGGGAAGATCGAGGACCTAAAGGCCATTGATAAAGAAATTGAAATTCATGTCTGGGGGAAAGCAACTCAACTTGAAGAGCGACTGCTCAGCGATGGATTCAAAGTTCGTCGAGAAGGTAGAGTCATGAGGATTACACAAGATAGCGATTCCATCGCAACTGAAATTCTTCAGGCTGCAGCAGATGTTGGTTCTCAAATACGTCGCTTACACGAGTATGAAGCCTCACTTGAAGACCTCTTCGTAGCAATCATGGAAAATCTTGGATACAATGTCAAATCCAGTGATGATTTACTCGGTAACCCAATTGCCGCTCGCAGAGTGGATGCACCTGAGGAATTGAAGGAGGGGTGATCATGGCAAGAGATGATGCTCGTGCACCCGTGACTGGTAAAACCAGGCTACAGGCAGCATGGGGTTCGAACACCGGGGATGAAGTCGAAGACATAGGAATGGCGGCATTACCCAAAACAGGTGAAATTTTTAACCAGGATTACAAACCATGGACTGGAACACTCAATCCCCGATGGATGAGGAATTGGGCCATTTTACGACACCATTTATTTGGTGTTTTTCGAAAAGGTTACCGCCCATGGGGTATGCCAACCCGAATTTTTCTTGTCATCGTATTCATCGCCTCGCTCACAGACGCTGCACTGACGCTACTTTCTGGAATTTTGGGCTCACCCGAATTGCATCAGTTATGGGGGGTGAATAGAAATAATCTGTATGGCCACAATCTTGGGTTTTTTCCACGCAACATCTTGTATTACCCAATCGTTACCGCTTTACTCGTCGGTGGAGTGATTTCCGAAGATAGGCATCATGGCACATCTGCCCTGTATTTTTCGAGACCGATTTCAAGATTTGATTATACTGCTATGAAATTTATTTCTGTTGCATTAATTCAATCCCTGATAATTCTTGGTTCCTATATTTTGTTCTACTTTAGCGAAATTATTGCCATGGGTCGTGGTTGGGCTTGGATTGTTGATACGTTCCCAATCTTTGTTGCTGGACTTATCGCAGGGATTCTGCTCATCTTCACCTATACGAGTTTAGGATTGGCCATGTCATCCATATCTCGCGGTCGTTTTTTCCCGGGAATTGGATTGCTTGCCTTTTTATTTGGTTCAAAAACCATTGCAGCCATCATTTCCGGATTATTTGAACGCGATATTCTTTATCTTCTTTCCCCCTATGATTGTCTTGCACATGTAGGACAAGCACTTGTTGGCACACAGTTGAGTTACACCCAATATTCGTGGACATGGTCACTTGTTTCGCTTGTTTTGATGAATGGTGCAGCATTGTATGTGCTCGCTTCAAGAGTAAGTTCGATGGAGGTGACAAGAGAATGACACCTCAACAACAAATGCCTGTGGTCTATCTGGAAAACGTTTCCAAGGTATATGGTCGGATTCATGCATTGACCAATGTGACCCTCGGTCTGTCTGGAGGTGTGACCGGCGTCCTCGGGCTTAACGGAGCAGGGAAATCGACGCTGTTTAAACTCCTCATGGGCAAATTAAAACCTAACAGCGGGACGATTCGTCTTTTTGGTGAAGACCCTTGGAAGAATCCTGCTCCGTATGCCCGAATTGGATTCGTTCCAGAAAACGAAAAGATGTACGATTGGATGACCGCTCTTGAGTTTGTCTCTACGTTTGCACGACTATTTGGAATGACGAAAGACGAAGCCGAACAAGAAGCCCTACGTGTGCTTGACTTTGTTGGTTTAGCCGATGTAGCGAACAAACAAATTGGACGATTTTCAAAAGGCATGAGGCAACGCACGAAAATCGCACATGCACTTGTCAATAAGCCAGAACTCATCATACTTGATGAACCACTTCAGGGCTGCGACCCACTTGCAAGAACGACGATTAACAACGTGATTCGAGAGTTAGGTAAATCAGGCTGTACAGTGCTTGTCAGTAGTCACATCCTCACAGAAATTGAAAGAGTGACTGAACAAATTGTCATTTTACATCATGGAAAATTACTTGCGTTAGGTAATTTGCATGCAATTCGTGAGCGGTTGGATCAAATTCCCCACACCATTCACATCAGAGGCGAAGACTCTCGCGGCTTAGGTCGATCTCTGATGGGCCACCCAGCGGTTTTTGGATTGAATTTTCCCAATGAACATGAACTCAATATTCAGACATTTCATTTTGGTCAACTGCATCAAGACTTACCCAAAATAATTGTTGAGGGTGGTCATAAAGTTGAACTCATTGATAACCCAGATGATGATTTAGAATCCATTCTTGGATATTTGACAGGAGGGCAAAGCCATGCAAAGTAATGATAGCCCCATGTCACCAAAACGATTCGACAGGAAGGCTGCAGCCGTTGCTGAATTTACTATGAAGCAATACACCAAGCGAATCTCAACTTGGGTCATACTCTCCGTTGGTTTACTCGCGGTGAGTATTATCATGCTGTTTTACTTTGACACCATGCTGAGAGAGATTGAAGCTGTGGACAACGACTACGATTCATTTGACCCAGATGGAGATGGTTACCCATCAGGTCAAGAACGATTGTATGGCACAGACCCGTACTTCAGTGAATCACATCCGGGTAAAATCGACCCCAGCATCCTTCCAGATGACCCGTCAAAGTGGATTAACGAGGATGATATTGATTGGGATGCTCTTGTGGTAGGTTCGGTTGGCTACGACGACGACGGAGATTGTAGAAATGCACCAATAGCACCTTCGGCACAGGATGGTAATCGGGATGGCATTGCGTGTAATGTCCGAATCAATGAAAATCAATTTAGCGGTGGTTACACAATTCGTGGAGATGGATATGTTGACGAAGACCCCGACGACGAGATTTACGCCAAAGAAGCCATACATCGTGCAACCATTCTTGCCTTAGGGAAGTTCGGGTTTGTTTTTCTCATTGGCATCTTTTTACCATTGTTTATGGCAACTGGTTTGATTCGAGATGAAATGGAATCTGGCACAATGCATTTTCTCATAGCGAAGCCAATTCGACGTGCAGAAATCTTTCTGTATCGACTTCTTGGATTCTTAGCCATTACATATCCTTACGTCATCGTGATGAGTCTTCTTTGTGCCATTTTGTTTGGATTCAGTGGTCCTTCCGATTCAGTGTTCCGATTATCCGATATTGGAATCTGGATGGTAATAGCCTTCGCTACACTTCTTGCGATACTTGTCTATGGGATGATGTTTAGCATGTTTGGTGTACTGTGGAAGCACGGTATCATTCTCGCCATTCCAGTTGCTGCTTGGGAGTTAGCGATGATGTTTGTTTCATTATGGGAACCAGAAGCGAGCGTTTTACGATTCTCTGTCCTCGGTTGGGCGACCATGATCATTGATGCTGGAGCTTTGATGTTATGGCCGGACATGGAGTACATGATTGAGGTTGGAATGTGGGGTGGCGGAATGGCCCCACTTCAAGGTGCAGAACAATTGATGGTATTTTCATCGAACCCTGGTCTTGGACTTTCAAATTTTTCAAGTTTTATCGTTGGTTCTGTGGTCTTACTGATTCAGGCTCTTGCGTTTTGGTTTGTTGGTAGCGCTCTCTTTTCATCCAAAGAAGTTGCTTAGGTGATGAGGTATGAGCGAATCATTCTCTGGCGACTTTTCATCGATGTGGAAATTGGGATTACGAAGACCCATCCAGCACCTCACGTGGGACTGGTGGTGGTGGCTTGTCATGCTTGATGATGAAGATGGTCATCCAAGTGGAAAACAATTAATGGTGCTCTGGTCGACCAAAACCAATGATTTAGTCAAAGTCAATGGCACCAATTGGAAACCTTCGGGTCGTCCAAGTGAACAGGTCGACGGTGCCTACAATATTGACGGAATGGTGTGTGCATGGTGGTTCGATGGCAAGCGAATGTATGAGCCTCTGCTCAAAGAAATCTGCACGATGACCATTATCGAAGACACATCATCAATTTGGCCAAAACATGGTGAAAAAGGCAATGGTGGTGGGGCATTGATACCTCATTTGGACGGAGATTGTTCTATGGGTCTTCGACCTGAGTTGAATTCATTTTGGTTGGAACTCGATTCGACGTCAAGTTCCGAAATCCATTCGAAGTTTTCCCTTGAAATTACACCATGGAATCAGACCTTATCCCATGCACGACATCTTCAATCAGATTACCTCGGTGGAATGGGTTACGATATCCTCCGAATTCACGGTGCAAAGGTTGCAGGGCACATCGATGGAATCCAGCATCAAGGCACGGCTTATTTTCAGAAAGTTTGTGTCCAAGCACCCTCACCACCTTGGTATTGGGGTGTTTTGCACTTCGATGATGGGTCTTACTTGGATTGGTTTTTACCTCATCTCTCACTTACGATGACTTCCCAAGATTCAAGACCATGGAAACAACGAGATGTGGCTCATATATCACTCTCTCAAGGGGGATTGTTTCACGATGCAACGCATCATAGAACCGAACGTTTTGGAAAAGTGATGGTGCATAAAAAAAGGTCAAATTTTGTAGAATCAGAGCACGGTTCCCACCCTGGGGCACCATTACCAGAATTTACTGTTGAATTGAAAAATGGTCGAACGACAATCCGTTTACAGGCACAAGCGATTGAACGTGCACACTGGCATTTTGACCAACCAACAAGGGGTGGCATGTGGTCCCATTTAACCTACAATGAATATCCATTATCGGTACAAAACATCGAAATTATTGATGAGTTCGGAATAAGAACACTTGTAAATTATCGTTGGATTCGAGGCAATGCCGA
>Ga0222714_10003119_pt1 | contig 17083 bp, 18 predicted proteins | sample C33_3DmetaG_FD_165048 | JGI IMG/M metagenome (GOLD analysis project Ga0222714, IMG submission 165048) | Estuarine water microbial communities from San Francisco Bay, California, United States - C33_3D | ecosystem: Environmental > Aquatic > Marine > Unclassified | place: USA: California...
ACAATAAAACGGTATTCTTTCTGTGCAGGAGTGGGGCAAGGTCACATGCGGCAGCATTGCTCGCTAGTTCAAATGGGTACAAAAAGGCGATAAATATCTTAGAGGGATTTGAAGGGGACAAGGACGAAAACGGTCAAAGAGGGAAGTTAGGTGGTTGGCGGTTTCACGGCCTTCCCTGGGTTCAGGGCTAACTTTATTTGATTTGGGATTTGTCGATGCTAAAGGGTAGTCCAATCTAAAATACCGGCTTCCCAACTAAAAAGGATTGTTAATCCCGCGAGAATCCGATAATAGCCAAAAGGTTTAAAGCTATTTCTCGATACGTAATAGGTTAGGGCTCTTACAGTGGCTAGCCCAAATGCAAAAGAAGTTATGAATCCGACTAGAACGGTAGCGGCGATTTCTGGGCGAAATAGAATTGTATTTTTTATAAGGTCGTAACCCGTGGCAGCGATCATCACGGGTATCGCTAGAAAGAATGAAAATTCCGTTGCCGCGGTTCTCGATAAACCGACATACATCCCCCCCAGAATTGTCGCTCCGGATCGGGATACGCCTGGAAATATAGCCAAAGCTTGTATAAGTCCGATTTTAATAGCTTGACTCCAATGAACTTCATCTAGAGTATTTACCGAGGGGGTTCCCTGCCGATTCTCGAGAAGCAAAATAGCAATACCACCGATCACTAGCATGAGTGCAACCGTTATTGGGGAGAAAAAGAATGACTTAACTGTGTCATGCAGGAGTAATGCAATTATGGCGGTGGGCAAAAATGCCATTGCAACATTGATTAAAAAATTCCTCGACCTAAGGTCTTTTTTTACGTTCACCAGCGTATCGAGCAGCCTACTTCGCTTATCCCAGCAAACAGCGAGGATCGCTCCAAGTTGAATTACCACGATAAAAGCCTTGATATCCTCCCCAGACATAGACATCAAACTGGCTGTGACAATCAGATGACCAGTGCTTGAGATTGGAAGGAACTCGGTTAGTCCTTCAACAATTCCAAGAATACATGCGTTAATCAATGCTTCCATTGATAGTTAGTTAGCTGAAATACTTCAATTAAAACTTGTTCAGGTTTTTTGATACAAATTTGCGCCCTGAGCTTTGAACTCCTCAGATTTTTCTGACATTCCTTTCTGTATCTCATCAGCAGAGAATTTTCTTACATCCTGAGTGATTTTCATTGAGCAAAAGTGGGGACCACACATTGAACAAAAATGGGCTAGCTTTGCGCCTTCCTGAGGCAAGGTTTGGTCATGAAATTCTTTCGCTTTTTCGGGGTCCAGGCCTAAGTTAAATTGATCTTCCCATCGGAATTCGAATCTTGCCTTCGACAGCGCGTTATCGCGAATTTGGGCTCCTGGGTGACCTTTAGCAAGATCTGCGGCGTGGGCGGCAAGCTTGTAAGTCATGATTCCATCCTTGACGTCTTGTTTATCAGGGAGTCCTAGATGCTCTTTAGGTGTTACATAACAAAGCATTGCGGTGCCATACCAACCGATCATTGCCGCTCCAATCGCCGAAGTAATGTGGTCATGGCCCGGCGCTATGTCTGTGGTGAGGGGTCCAAGTGTGTAGAAAGGGGCCTCACCACAATGTTTTAATTGAAGGTCCATGTTCTCTTTAATCATGTGCATCGGTACGTGTCCCGGTCCCTCGATCATGGTTTGACAATCGTGTTTCCAGGCAATTTTGGTTAGTTCGCCAAGGGTTTTGAGCTCAGCGAACTGTGCTTCGTCGTTTGCGTCGTAAATTGATCCTGGGCGGAGGCCATCCCCTAAGCTAAACGAAACATCGTAAGCCTTCATGATTTCACAAATTTCTTCAAAGTTTTCGTACAGGAAACTTTCCTTGTGATGCGCGAGGCACCACTTGGCCATGATTGATCCCCCACGGGAGACTATTCCGGTGAGTCGGTTTGCGGTCATCGGGATAAAGCTAAGTCTAATACCAGCGTGAATCGTAAAATAGTCGACTCCTTGCTCAGCTTGTTCTATGAGAGTGTCTTTAAAGATTTCCCAGGTCAATTCCTCTGCTTTTCCATCCACTTTTTCGAGAGCTTGATAGATCGGAACTGTCCCTATTGGCACAGGGGAATTTCGTACGATCCATTCGCGTGTTTCGTGAATATTTTTCCCTGTAGACAAATCCATCACCGTATCTGCTCCCCAGCGGGTAGCCCAGGTCATCTTTTCGACTTCTTCTTGGATGCCAGAGGACAAAGCGGAATTGCCAATGTTTGCGTTTATTTTTACTAGGAAATTGCGACCAATAATCATTGGCTCAGTTTCTGGATGATTGATATTGGCAGGGATAATCGCCCGTCCCATAGCGACTTCATTGCGAACGAAATCTGGCGTTATGTTGGCCTGAATGCTGGCGCCAAAAGAATGCCCTGCATGTTGAGCCCCGAGCACGTCCTTCTGCTCTTTGTTTAAATTTTTTAAGAAGTCTTCTCGCTTCAGGTTTTCTCTAATCGCGATGAACTCCATCTCTGGAGTAACGATGCCATTTTTAGCGTAATGCATCTGGCTAACGTTCTTTCCGGTTTTCGCTCTGAGAGGGTTGCGCGCAAGATCAAATCGCATCGAAGCGAGTTCTGGGTCAGAAGCTCTCTTTTTTCCGTAAATGGATGTTGGCCCATTGAGAAGCTCTGTGTCATTTCTCGCTTCAATCCACGTTTTTCTGAGCTCCGGCAAGCCTTTTCGGATATCCACTTTGGCGGATGGATCTGTGTAGGGGCCGGATGTGTCGTATACATATATTTTCGGATTTTCGGTTTTGCCGAGTTCGGATTGAGTAGGAGATTGAGTAATTTCTCGCATCGGAACGCGTATATCAAATAACTTACCGTCAACATAAATCTTTCTAGAGTTTGGAAAAGATGCTAGAGCATCATCGTCTAGAGAAGCCTTGTCGCTTAAGAACTGTGGTTTTGCGTTCATTGAGATAGTCCTCTTCGAATTTATTAATTGCCACTACTTTATGGGGCCTGGAGCGTATCTTGTTGGGAGAGGTTACAAGCTCCGAGTCGCGGCTGTATTAATCTCATTGTATGATAAATTCGTCGGCTGATTCTAAACGTTACCTGAGTGAATTAGATTTTTTCTTGCAATTTAAGGTCTTTTTTAAAGAAACATACAAACTCTTTTTCTTTTTAATAAGTTTTGACGACAAAGCAAACAATTAGGCAACGCATTATCGCAATCAGGGATCAAATGCCGAGATTAGAGAGGGAGCGTCTATCTGAGAGCATCACTGAGAAAATTTTAGACGAGAAATCTTACAAAGAGGCTAAAGTGGTAGCCGCCTATTCCTCTTTTGGCAGTGAATTCGAAACAAGTATGTTTATCGGCGATGCGCTCGCTCGGGGAAAGTCTGTTGCCTTGCCGAGGGTTTCGGAAGATCTAAAGATGATCCAGTTCTTTGTTTGCTCTAACCTTGCTGAGGAGTTAACTCCTAGCCGGTTAGGTATTTTGGAGCCAATTCCAGAGCGATGTGCGCAAGTGAATCTTGAGCTTATTGAATTTATCCTTGTGCCGGGAGTAGCTTTCACGGTTGACGGTAAAAGGCTCGGATATGGTGGAGGGTATTATGACCGAGTTATTCCCTGGCTACCTATTGGAACTCCGAAAGTTGCTGCAGCATTTAAGCTCCAGTTACTAGAAAGCCTCCCTACTGAGGATCACGATTTATCTGTTGATTACGTCGTCTGCGAGGAATCGTTATAAAAGTCACATTTAACAGCGCAACCCTTTGTCTCGTAAAATCGATAAGCTCGTTTCGGTAGCGCCTTGATGCTTTCGTACCAAAGCGATAGCTGAGTCGTCTACTTCTCCAATTTTTCTTTTGTTGATTTCAGATAAAGATACGTTCACAAAATCTTCTAAATTCTCTGCTTGTATGGCTATTCCCGCCTCTAGAGCTTCGCTGATCACAGATGAGAAATTGAAAGTATATGGACCTACAATGACACGTTTCCCAACTGCGAAGGCTTCGATCGGGTTTTGTCCGCCGTAGTCGAGGAGGCTCCCTCCTACAAAAACTACATCTGCTGCTCTGTAATATGAATACAGTTCACCCATAGAATCTCCAAGCATGACTCTGCTCTCAATATTCAGAGTTTGGAGTTGACTTCTTTTTGCGTAGGAAATTTTAAGTTGGGAGATCAGTTTTTCTACAACCCCAAAGCGATGAGGGTGTCTTGGCACAATGACTAAAAGTACTTTTGAGCTATCGATCCTCGGTAATAAGTGACGAAGTAATATTTCCTCTTCGCCGTCTCTAGTGCTAGCCGCTAAAAAAATCTTCTTTTCATTTCCCATTTGAGCCCGAAAGTCAGCTCTAAAGTCACTTGCTATGGAGGGTGGAGATCTGTCGTATTTGAGATTCCCGGTGACATATACTTCTTTTGCACCAAGAGCGATAAAGCGATCGGCGTCCTCTTGGGTCTGAGCCAAGACGGTGGTGACTTTTTGGAGAGTTTGTTTTGTTAGATTACGAAATTTTAAATACCGGTGAAAGGATTTTTTAGACATCCGGCCATTGAGAATCCAGATGTCAATATTATTTACCTTGCAAGCATTAAACATTGTTGGCCATATTTCTGTTTCTAAGACTATAAGAACTTTCGGTTGAATTTTTTTAATAAACCTATTGATGAAACTCTGGATATCAAATGGCACGTATAAAATGTGAACATTCGAAGCGAATAGGCCTTGCGCTGTTCTACGTCCAGCTGGGGTCGAACATGTTAGGGCAAGAGAGCTGCTCGGACTTTTCTTGAGTATTGCTTCGATAATGGGTTGCGCAGCATGAATTTCGCCGACTGAAACGGCGTGAATCCACACGTCCAAGGGAGAGTCGGAGATCGTTCCGCAAAAACCGAATCGCTCCGAAATATGTTTAAGGTAATTTGACTCTCTCGAGGTCTTCAGTAAAAGTCTGATGAGGGCTAGTGGAATAAGTAGGGGCCCCAATAATTTGTATATCGAGTAACTCGTCATTACTGGCTTATTAATTCATTAATTGCGTTAACCACTTCTGGTGGAGTTGGGAATCCAGCAATCGATCCAGTGATTCTGAATCTTCCCTTCGAGATTGGCCCAGTCTTTTTAGGATCAGAGGCGCCGTATATTCCTACCAGCGGCGTTTCTTGAGTGGCTGCTAGATGGAGAAGTCCCGTATCAACCCCAATGACAATGGTAGCAGTTGCCATTAATCCGGCCAATTGTTCGATTGGTTGCAGCGGAACCAACCTTCCTCTTGTTTTAGAGATGATACGTTTACACCTCTGCTGCTCCTCGTCATTACCCCAAGAAAAGTTACACTCAAATCCTTTCGATTCAAGAAATCGAATTACCGTTTCCCAATTACTCTCAGGCCAAAGTTTTTTCTGTTGAGCGGTTCCCATCAAAATCACCGCTAAGTCCTTATGTCTACTGACGTCAATCTGTCGGATTCCGTAGTTCACAGGGGCGGCGGGTTGGTCGTAGTTGAGTCCTTTTGCAACGAGTGCTCGACATCTTTGGACCATATGCATGTCGTTCCGAATAAATATTTTTTTATCGTAAAAACAAGATGCAATCGGCTCTCGAACTGACTTACGATCGAAGCCAATTTTTAATCCCTTGCCAGCTTTTAAAAGTAATGCGCTTTTAATCAGCCCTTGTAAATCAATGACGGCATCGTACTGAATCGATCGGATTTGTTTTATCGATCTTGATATTTCTTCCCAGGTTCTTTTTTTGGTGATTTGTTTTCGCCAGCTTCTCATTGCAACCGGTATAACACGATTAATATTCGGGTTGAGCGCGACTATTTTCTGGTACATTTCTTCCACTACCCAGTCGATTGTGCTATCGGGATAGTTGCGTTTGATGTCAGATATAACTGCCAATCCATGCAAGACATCTCCCAGTGAAGATGTTTTAATAATAAGAATGTTTAGTGGCATGTAGTGTTGGCTAACCAGCGCTCGAGATATCAAGTAGAAATTCCTTGAATCGATCTCTGTTCTCCAAAAGATATTTCGGAAAATTTGCATCCAACGTTTGAGCGACAAACATTTTGTCTGGATCACTAAAGTCTTTTCCGCTCCGAATTTCCCCAAGTAAGTAGGCGTCGCTCAGGTATTTATCGTCATCGAATACATGAGTTCCACTTTTCATCTTGAGTTTGATCTCATTTAAAGTTAGGGCCCAAGTGAAGTGCCAGCCACCATTTTCTAGCCTTTGTACAGAGGCTCGCTTGAACCACTCCCTCTTCAGCGAACGAAGTAGCCCAGAAGACTTGTAAATTCTTACGCTCGACGCATCTGATTTGAAAAATCCCTTAAAGTGATTGAATGTCGTAATTTTGGTTCCAAGCCAGTCTGGGGCCCCTTTATTTTTCCCAGATCGTCTAGACCGATTCGATACCCACTTGTTATTGAGGTAGTACGCGAAGTACCCTTGTACAAAATCTCCCCGAAGGTATCTAGGGTCATATAGCCGAATGCTATCTGGGTTAGGTATTTCGTCCAGGTCAGATATTAAGATGTAGTCGCTATCCCTGCAGTCCCATAAACCACTCATAACGTTATTTCGAACATAGTTCTCGTTTTTCCAGAAATCATTAGGCCCCTCTGGTTTTCTGTCTAAAGGGCAGTACCTAATCTTCGAGGCGTACTTTTTGAAGTTGTTTATATCGAATAGTAGTTTTCTGTCGAGCCCTCGGTGTGTATACGTCGCCTCAGAAATGACAAATATATCTATGTGGTCCCACAGCGTCTCAAGACGTAACTCGAGGAGCATATCCTCGTTAAAATAACTGAAGCAGTCGTAAACTCTGATGTCTTTCATGATTCCAAACCAAAATTAGAACGAACTAAACTGTGTGACTCAATTATAGTACCCGGGAAGGATATATGACCCCTTTGCACAATCGGCGTTACAATTCGCGTCCTTATCGGATCTATTTTTTATGAACAATTACACTATTACTTTCGCATGCTACAACTCTTTGGATTACACGAAAAAGTGTGTTGAGAGTCTTTTGCGGTCAAATATTTCACTTGATCGTGTTGTGGTCGTGGATAATGACAGCTCGGATGCCACCTTTGAGTACCTGAGCAATTTCCCGTTTTTCGATGTGATTCGTAACCAAGACAATCTCGGTTGTGGCGTAGCCTGGAATCAGGGGGTACTCAGACTGCAATCGGACTGGTCGATTGTGATGAACAACGACATCGAAGTCAGTAAAGGCTGGCTCGATGCTTTGTTAAGCGATGCTGATCGACGAAGCCTGCGTGTAATTTGTCCGGCAATGATAGAAGGTGACCTGAATTATGATTTCGATCAATTCGCAAACTCTGCCGCTAAAAAAATGGGTGATGTATTTAGATTTGGCGCGAGACATGCGGTTTGCATGGCGATACACAAGTCGGTATGGCAGCGGGTCGGCTATTTTGCGCCGGTGCCCAGCCTGATGGGTTACGAGGATACTTTATTTTTCAGCGAGCTAGATAGGGCGGGTATCCGTACTGGGATAACCGGTGCGGCATGGATTCATCACTACGGTTCTATCACCGTCAGCAATCTAAAAAAAGAAAGAGGTCTCAGTGGAAATGGTTCGCTTGGTGACAGAAAGAACTATAAGCTTCTGAATAAGAGCCTATTTCGAAGAAAATGGGAAAAGTTACGCAGAAAACGTCAGGAGAGACGTTGGAGAAACGACGAACTCGCTGCACACCAAATGACATTACATGGAACGCGCTCAGGTACAGGCTTTTCTTGGATTTGATATCGTCTAGCGCATCCCATTCAAGGCGTGAGTTATATTTGGGTAAAGCGAATTCGACGCGCTTATATCTGACTGGTGATAAAAAATGTATGAACTAAGCGTAATCATTATCACGAAGAACGAGAGTTCAAATATCAGGGATTGTCTCAATTCGTTAGTGGGTGTTGCCAGCGAGGTAATCGTGGTTGACTCTGGAAGTATCGACGATACTTGTAAAATTGCTAGCGAGTGCGGTGCAAAGGTTGTTCGACGTGATGATTGGAGGGGGTTTGGAGCGCAAAAAAATAGAGCACTCGAATTAGTTGAAAAAGACTGGGTACTGTCTATCGACGCTGACGAGAGGCTTAGCCCCGAACTAAACTCTGAGATCAAGGATGTTCTTTCGAATCCACTCGTCGATTGTTACTTAATCCCTAGAAAGTCTTGGTATTGCGGGAGATTCATTAAGCATAGCGGGTGGAGACCGGACTACGTTGCCCGATTGTTTAAAAAAGGCGCGGCGTCATTCTCAACAAATCTGGTTCACGAAAAGTTGGAATATTCCGGTCCCACAAAAAAGCTTAATTCAAATTTAATCCACTATAGTTTCGTCAATTTTTCCCAAGTACTTGCGAAGATGGATGCCTACTCGACGCATTCTGCGCAGCAAATGTATCAGGCGGGGCGCCGAGCGGGGATTTTAAGTGCGATTGGTCATGGCCTATGGTCTTTTTTCAGAACTTATTTCTTGAAATTAGGTTTTTTGGATGGAGGGCAAGGTTTTATGCTTGCGGTGTCTAATGCCCAGGGAAGTTACTACCGTTACTTAAAACTCTGGCTGCTTGAAAATGAGATTAAAAAAAATGCTGATTAGTCTCATTATTACGACTTATAACAGACCCGAAGCCCTTAAATTAGTGCTGCAGTCTACAGAGACTCAAACTGACCAATCGTTTGAAGTAATCGTTGCTGATGATGGCTCAACCCCTGAGACTGGTGATCTAATAGCTGCCTTTAAAAAAGAATCAAAAAAGAACGTTAAACATGTTTGGCATGAGGACCTTGGTTTTCGAGCTGGTGCCGTTCGGAATTTAGCGATGCGCGAGGCTGTTGGTGAATATATTATTTTTCTGGATGGTGACTGTATTTTGCAGCCAGATTTTGTTGCGCGGCATAGATCATTAGCCGAGGCGGGTATGGTGGTCACTGGGGGGCGGATTCTTTTGGGAGAGGTCATCACCAAGGAGTTGATCTCTCAAGGCTTATGGAATTATGCCAACTTCAGGAGCCGTTTTGTAAAACTTTGGATTAAAAAAGAATTAAACAAACTATTTCCACTCGTATTTAAGGTCGGTGACCACTTTGCTAGGAGATATAAAGGGTTTGTTTGGCGACGGATTAAGTCTTGCAACCTCGCATGTTGGAAAGTTGATGCAATCAAAGTAGGAGGCTTTGATGAGAATATTACAGGCTGGGGACATGAGGATGCAGATTTTGTTTTTCGGCTTCATGTCGCAGGGGTAAATAGAAAAAGTGCGTCGTGGGCGACCGAGGTTTTCCACTTGTTCCATCCGGAAGCAGATAAAACGCATGCGCGTAAAAATGAAGAATTAGTACAAAGTAGAATCCGAGCGAGATATGAACATCCTGAAAAAGTTAATAGATTTCAAGAGTCCCGAAAACGTTTAGCCCTTTGGTATTGCGGTTATAGCGATGCCTAAGATCTTGCTTGTTTGCCCGAGGAGAATAGGCGACGTATTCCTCGCTAGCTCAGTAGCTGCTGGATTAAAAAAAACGGTTCCCAATATAAAAATTGATTTTCTCGTTTTCGAGGGTACTGAGAAAGTACTGGAGGGTAACCCTGATGTAAATCAGGTTATCTGTGTTCAAGAAAAGATGCCCATCCTTGCGCATTTGAAATTTCTATTCGACATAAGGGCGAAATATGACATCGCGGTATCGCTACTTCCGGGGGATAGACCAATCCTTTATGCGCTCTTCGCTGGCGACATTTCAATCGGGGTGGTTTCTCGAGAGATAAAATATTTCTGGAAGCGCTGGCTACTAAAGCGATATGTAGAGCCCTCGGAAAATCCAATTCATACGGTTCTTGAATATCACAGGATTGTTGAGCAATATCATCCGATTGAACTTTCTTCACCACAAATTCACTGGAGCCACGAGGATGATGTATATGTAGAGGCTTGTCTATCAGAGAATAATGTAAATGGTGGGTATGCGGTTCTGCATCTGACGCCCAAATATTCTTACAAAGAATGGCCAATAGATTGTTGGCGAAAACTGGCATCCTTCATAGAAAAAAAGGATCTGAGGGTGATTCTTATAGGCATGAAAACTGCAACTTATGTGGAAGATGAAAATTTTTGGCCCGCGGGCACCATAAACCTTTTAGATGCCATGTCTCTACCTCAGGTTGCGAGGCTGGTTTCTGGAGCACAAATATATGTAGGCACCGATACGGCAGTCACTCATATAGCGGCTGCAACAGGGGTTCCAACTGTCGCGATATTTGGTCCTTCAAGCCCACAGATTTGGGGACCATGGCCCAACTCGTATTCCATAAGGAAAAACCCTTGGAAGTTAAAGGGAAGTCAAGTCATCGGGAATGTGACCTTATTGCAAAATTCTTTTAGAGATTGTGTTCCATGCTTGAAAGAGGGATGCGGGCAGCACGTCAACAGCTATAGCGATTGTTTGCGATATCTCGACGCCGAGGAAGTCTGCTCGTTTATGCATGAGCCACTCGAAAGATCGGCATCACCTACTTGTTGATATGACCTTCTGCCTGTAAATCTGCATGATAGGAGGATCTAACTAACGGGCCGGATGCCACATGCTTAAACCCTAACTTATCACCATAGATTTTGAATTTCTCGAATTGATCCGGGTGAACAAATCTTTCAACCGGAAGGTGGCCGTTCGTGGGTTGAAGGTATTGTCCAATTGTCACCATATCGACTAACTTCTCATTCAGGTCATCCAGTACTGAAGTGATTTCCTCATCCGTTTCGCCTAGTCCAACCATCAGTCCGGACTTAGTCAGAACATTTGGATGCTGTTTTTTGAATTCCAGCAAAAGATTAAGAGAGTTTTCATAGCTCGCGCCTGGTCTAGCTTTTCGATAAAGCCGTGGGACCGTTTCAAGATTATGATTCATGACATCCGGAGGACTTTCACTCAGGATATTAAGTGCTTTATCTAGCCTCCCTCTAAAATCAGGAGTAAGAATCTCAATTTTCGTTTGAGGGCATTTGAGCCGAATTTGCTTAATACAATCTACGAAATGAGTAGCACCGCCATCTCTTAGGTCATCCCTGTCCACGCTAGTGATTACGACGTAGGATAGACCGAGTGAACTTATCGTCTCAGCTAGTCTCTTGGGCTCAGCTGGATCTGCGGGTTCCGGCCTTCCATGGGCAACATCGCAGAATGGACATCTCCGAGTGCACATGTCACCTAAAATCATAAAAGTTGCAGTGCCTTTGCTAAAACACTCACCGATATTCGGGCAAGAAGCCTCTTCACAAACTGTAAAAAGTGAATTTTTTCGCAGAATAGATTTGATGTCCTGAAAGCGTTGGCTAGTAGGTAATTTTGTCCTTATCCAAGAGGGTTTCTTCAGCGCTGCTACTGGGTGGATCTTGATGGGGTTTCGAGCAGTTTTGTTTCCCCCAGTCTCTCTAATTTTTCTGTCGGTCATTTGTCTACAGCGTTATGCAAGTTCTTCATAATTGAAACAGGCCATTATTTTTTTGAGCCAATCCTGTGACACCGACCCTCTCGATTTGTTAATTCCAAGATCTCGCAATTGGGTAACCTCTAAATCTTTGTAGCCACAAGGGTCAATCAAAGAAAACGGAGTCAGGTCCATATCCACGTTTAGTGCCATACCATGATATGTCGTTCCTCTCGACACTTTTAGACCAAGTGCTGCAATTTTTCTACCGTTAACATAAACCCCTGGCCGCTCTCTATCACCAGTCGCGTGAACATTATAATCTGACAGAAGATCTAAAACACTCTGCTCTAGTCGTATTACCATTTCACGCACGGATAAATTTGCACGCCGGATATTAAACAAAAAATACATCACTATTTGTCCAGGCCCATGAAATGTGATGTTCCCTCCGCGATCAGACTTTACTACTGGAATTTTTTTTAGTTGCCAGTCTAGAAGGTTTTTATTCTGACCGAGTCCAACAGTAAAGGTAGCCGGGTGTTCGGTACACCAAATTTCATCAAGACTTTCAGGGGTTCTGTTTTTTGTGAATGTCTTCATCGCGCTCAAGGTAGAAGAATACTCCGTCATCCCTAAGTCTTGGAACCGCAAAACTGCATTTGGTTTAGCTCTCACTTTTCTAAATTTTTAGTCTGTTTATAGAACGGTTTTTACGTCCGGATGCTCTCTCAAGCTGCTGTAGATCGTTTCAAGGTGCGCTAACGACAGCGCAGTGAATTCTAATGTAATGCTCAGATACTTATGGTTTTTGCTGACCTTAATTGTAGGTTCTGTTTTAACGACATCTGGGGCATGCTTTTCTATGATTCCCACAATACTAGAGGGCAATGTATGAGTATTTAAACCAAGAACTTTTATGGGAAACTGAATAGGGTACTGCACTTTTTCATTAATTCTATTTTCCATATCTCTTTAGAAAACTAATTTAAGAAACCTATCTGAATCCAAAAAAATTTAATAAATTGCTAAATAATAGTTTTAGCGCAAACCAACCTTTTTGAAGGAAGTTTTGTTCCTCGGCGTTTTCCAGGGCCACTAAGTCAACGCGCCGAATTTCATTTTTTCCTAGTCGAATTGTTGCTTTTCCAACCACTGTTCCTGATTCGATAGGTGCGGTTTGGGGTTGAATGGTGATGAGTTCAGTTGTCAATTCGTGAAGCATATTAGATGGGACTGTAAGATGTACGTCGCTCTCAAATCCAGCGTTTAAAAATGTTTTTGGCGAATTCTTTAGCGAGATAACTTTCACGACCTCGAGTGCTTTGAAAAGCCTCACGAGCCTGTAGTCTTCCAAGGCCTCAGTAATCTTCCCTTGAACGAGGCGCGCACTGTCTTTCCTGTCACCAGTTGTAAGTGCTGCTGTGATAATCCTGCGCTCTTTTGTCTTGGTTGTAATTAGAAAAAGATGGTTGTCACCAATATTTACGGAAAGTAGACCATCGGATTTCGTATCTCTCCAGACCATTTCATTAGTGTTGTAGTGATTGATCCCATGCCAGGTCATACTCTTTTCAGAGAAAAAATTCAGAGATTCTGGGAATTTTTCCAAAAGACTTTTAACAAGATTGACTAGATCTCTAGCTGTTGTGTGCTGATTATTAGGCGCTGTCCCTAAAATATTTGAGAATCGAGTATTTCTGAGCCCCAGACCATTTGCAATTTTGTTCATTTCTGCAACGAAACTGAGTTCGTTAAATCCCAAATGCTTCACTAGCGCCATCAATGCATCATTGGCTGATGTTAAAGTGACTGCTTTTAGTAAATCAGAAATGGTAATTCGATCTCCAGTCTGTAAAAAAATATTTTCTCCATCGACTCTTTCAGGCGGTTCCGTTATCTCGACCTCTTCGCTGAGGCTGATCCCTCTCTGTTTCAACCTCTCAAATATGACGTACAGGGCAGCAATTTTGCTCGCATTCCCTGCAGTAAACTGTTGATCGGTGTTTTTTGCAAAGATGGTGCTATCCGATTGGGTCTCGAGGCAGAGCAAGGACTCAAATTCGGAGGCCTCTGATTGTGCAAGGTGGGTGACGAGAATCAATGATAGCCAAAGTCCCCCCACTACTTTTTTTAAACAAATAGTGTTCATCACGTTAATCTAAAGTATATTTTTAATTCTGGAACATTGTAGGCTTACCAATTTTGGTTATTATGCAGTGTCAAAGACTTGAAGTATTTTCACTTCGTCAGGTGTTATTGATTTAAAGGATCCGGGCATGTCATTGTCTCCAACTGATGCGAAAAGTAGAGCGCAGATTCTTTCAGAGGCGCTACCTTATATACAGCGATTTCACGGAAAAACCATCATTATAAAGTTTGGTGGGAATGCCATGATCAATGATGAATTGAAGAGTTCATTTGCCCGTGATGTTGCTCTTTTGAAATTAGTTGGTCTCAACCCGGTAGTCGTTCATGGTGGTGGTCCGCAAATAGATGAAGTTCTGAGGCGCTTTGGCAAGTCGGGAGAGTTCAGGGCTGGGATGCGCGTTACGGATGAGGAAACCATGTCCATTGTTGAAATGGTCCTAGGCGCGCATGTAAACAAGGAGATTGTTAGTCTAATTAACTCTGCTGGGGGTAAGGCGGTAGGCTTAACCGGTAAGGACGGTGGACTGATAAGAGCAAGAAAATTGCTGGTTGAAGAAGATGGTTCACCAATAGATATCGGCCAGGTTGGCGAGGTTGAATCTGTTGACCCAAGGCTAATTTCAACGCTTGAGAGTCAAGGTTTTATTCCAGTTATCGCTCCTATCGGTTTTGGTGCCAATGGAGAAGCCTACAACATTAACGCCGATTTGGTGGCTGGTAAATTAGCTACGGTGCTCGGTGCGGAAAAGCTCATCCTGATGACCAATACCGAAGGTGTGCTTGATAAGAATGGTAATTTGTTGACCGGTGTGACACCTGCAAAGATCGAAGAACTAGTGAGGGACGGCACTTTGTATGGTGGAATGCTGCCGAAAATTTCATCAGCGTTAGATGCGGCAAAAAGCGGTGTAAAAAATGTTCATATTATTGATGGGCGTGTCGAGAATGCAGTTCTCCTCGAAATTCTCACTGACCAGGGGGTTGGCACTTTGATCCAGAGCCGATAGTCCCAAGAGTGAGAAAGGCTCATTGGAGGTGTTCGTCGAATCATCCCACGTGGATTTTCGACTTGGACAACACCTTACATGAAGCTGAAATTACCACTTTCCCTGCGATCGACGATCGTATGAATCGGTACATCAAGTCGAAGCTTAATTTAAGTGAGCAGCTATCGAATCAATTACGCCAACACTTTTGGAAAAAATATGGGGCGACGTTAGTTGGTTTGATGGTTGAGTATGGTATCGAAGGGAGCGAGTTTCTTAGGGCAACTCATCGTTTGGAAGATTTTTCAGAGAAGATCTTCAGGTCCAAATCTTTAAATACACTACTACGTAGGTTAAATGGTCAGAAGATCATCGCTTCAAATGGCCCTATCCAATACGTCAATGATGTTTTAAGGCTACTGGGTGTGAGAGAACTAGTATCCAATTTTTACGGAATCGAATCTTATAAATTCGAACCGAAGCCGTCTCGGCGAGCGTTTTCTTTTCTAGTACGAAAAAATCGTTTATCGCCTACAAAATGTATTTTTGTTGATGATAATTTGGCCAATCTAAAACGCGCGAAGAGCTTAGGGATGCGGACCGTTTGGGTGCATTCTGATTTTCGTCGTCCAAAGTGGGTCGATTTCCGAGTTCCGAGTATAAAAAAGCTATTCTCATTGGTGGCGATAGACGGGAGGTTGAAGAATTCAGTCTAGTCGACGAGCGCTGGGACTTTTACTGTTACTATAATCCTGATATAAACTTTTTAGACCTAATTGAATGCCAAGAGCCAGCGATCGCAAAATGAAGATTCTTCAGCAGCTTGCTGAAATGTTGGAGGATCCAAGTTTCCGAAAAATTACGACTGCCTCCCTGGCTGCGCGGCTCGAGGTTTCAGAGGCCGCCCTTTACCGACACTTTGCTAGTAAGGCTCAGATGTTTGAGGGGCTCATCGAATTTATTGAGAAAACAATATTTGGCCTCGTCAATAAAATTACGTCGGATGAGACTGATGGTCGGGATCAAATAGTTTCGATAGTAAATGTCTTACTCAATTTCTCGAAAAAGAATAAGGGAATGACGAGAGTTTTGATTGGGGATGCACTCGTTTATGAGAACGAACGTTTGCAAGAAAGGATTAATCGACTACACGACCGTCTCGAGGCATCGATCAAGCAGTGCATACGATTTGCTATTAACCAGGGAAAGATTCGATCCTCTTTAGCTGCTGAGCCTTTAGCCAATCAAATAATGGCTTTTGTAGTGGGGAGGTGGCTCCAATACTCGAAGAGCGGATTCGAGAGGGACCCTACCGAACATGCTGAAAGTCAAATTATCAATTTAGTTTGAATTTCTCGCATACTTGATTTAGGTATTCTGCAGGCCACAGACGGTACAGTTCTGATCTTTTGTCAATTTAATCTCTCTCCAGCGCATTGTTAGAGCGTCTAGTAGCAACAGTTTTCCAGTTGAGCTGGGCATATTTTGAAGAAGTACTTTTAGTGCTTCATTGGCTTGCGTTGCCCCAATAATTCCTACCAAAGGTGCAAAAACCCCCATAGCTGAGCAGCGTATTTCCTCATGACCTTTATCCTCTGGGAACAGGCACTGATAACAAGGACTTTCCGGGCTTCTTGGGTCAAAAACAGCGAGCTGCCCGTCGAACTTTATCGATGCTCCTGATACGAGTGGGATTTTAAATTTGACGCATGCCTTGTTAACAGCATGTCTCGTTTCGAAATTATCCGAGCAGTCAAGGACAACATCTGCGGAGGAGACCGCTTCATCTAAGGCGGATCCGGTCAGCCTATTGCCCGAGGAAATGATCTCAATAGTAGGGTTTATTTTTTCGAGGGTTTGTTTTGCCGAGTCTACTTTCTTTAATCCAATTCCCTCGGTCGTATGGATAATTTGCCGCTGAAGGTTAGTGAGATCGACTGTGTCACCATCGCATATCGTGATTTTTCCCATCCCACTAGCGGCAAGATACATCGCCGCAGGCGCACCTAAACCACCGGCTCCTACGACTAGCGCATGAGATTGCTTCCAGGTCTCCTGTCCTGTAATGCCTATTTCATCTAGAAGGATGTGCCTACTGTACCTGAGGAGTTCATCATCATTTAGCATAGGTTGTTCGAGGAAGTTCTTTTTAAAAGCGATAAAAAAATTGAGCCTCTTATGAGGCTCAATTTACATTGTGCTTAATTATAGAACCTATGGGATCACCGATGAGAAATAATTTGTAGGCCTTTCAAGAGGTTCAGCGCTTGGTTTAGCTGGTAGTCCTCAACTTCCGCTCCAACTTTCTTCTCTTCCTCATTGGGCTGCTCTTGACTGCTCTCCATTTGTTCTTGGCCACCCTGAGGGTTTTCAAGACTGTTCTTGAGATCAGCTTCTCGCGTTCTAAAGTTATTCCCCGTCCCTGCTGCGGTAACAACTGCATTTTCCACGACTATATCTGGGGTAATCCCCTTCGCTTGGA